>Ga0078972_1009583_pt1 | contig 18979 bp, 14 predicted proteins | sample YelNatPaOPGAMG01_FD_67568 | JGI IMG/M metagenome (GOLD analysis project Ga0078972, IMG submission 67568) | Hot spring thermophilic microbial communities from Obsidian Pool, Yellowstone National Park, USA - OP-RAMG-01 (SPADES assembly) (version 2) | ecosystem: Environmental > Aquatic > Thermal...
TATCGGGGGTGGCGGGCTCGAGGCTTGCCATGCGAGCCTGAACAGGCACACTATACCCCGCTGGTGCAGCACGGGCAAGCCGGTTACCCTCGGCGGCTGTATCCCAAAATCGTCGGTGAATTTGCTGCCCACCGTCGCCGTGAGAGTCATTCTGAGCGGCAGTGACGGCCAGGCAGCACTGGGGCGCCAATGCCAGCGAAGAATCCTTGCTTGCCGGCGCGCCAAACCCCTCCGAGCGTGCCGCCATGGCGAGCAAGGACTCTTCGCTCGCTTGGCGCCGGGCTGAGAGCTGGCCGCAGGAGCCGCTCAGAGTGACAAGTGGGTCTCGCGCCGCGCCGAGCGGCTGCGCCCCCTCCGACGGCCACAGTCTGCGGCGACGATTCTGGGATATACCCCCCTCCGGCGGGCGTATCCCGGAACTGTGGGTGACTTGCAAACGCCGGACGACATGCTCCGCTCCCTTCCGGCACTGCCCAAGGTGGTCTCTTTGGCGGGCTGGTGCGGAGCAATTCACCCGGCCGCCGCGGACTCGGGCTCTCCCCTTCCACTTTTCTGGGTTATGCCTTCCCCCCGCTGTGGGGCGTACTTTTCGACCACGGCGATGAGGTCATCGATCTCGAAGGGTTTGCCCAGGTAGCCCTCGGCACCGATCTCCTCGGCGCGCTGGCGGGCGTTCTCGGCCGCGGTGAGCACCACGATGGGGGCCTGCCGGTCGTAGCGGGCGCGGAAGTGGCGCGCGAACTCCCAGCCATCCATGCCGGGCATCTTCATATCGAGGAGGATCACGGCCGGCATCTCGGCGGCCACCTTCTGCAGGGCCTCAGCGCCCTCGGCGGCGGTGACGACCCGGTAGCCCGCCCCTTGCAGGACCAGCTCCACCATGCCCAGCAGGTCGGTATCGTCTTCGACCACCAGCACCGGCCTAGCCTGCGTGGCCATCGGCCCCTCCTTCCGCCAGCGGCAGGCTGAAGTAGAAGGTAGAGCCGCGTCCCAACTCGCTCTGGAACCACATGCGCCCACCATGGCGGGTGATGATCTCGCGGCTCAGATAGAGCCCTATGCCCATGCCGCCCCGGTCGTAGGGTGCGCCGGCATGGGCCTGGTAGAAGCGTTCGAAGATGTGGGGCTGTTTCTCAGCGGGGATGCCGACACCATAGTCCTTCACCGAGACGATGGCCTCGCCGGCCGAAGTGTACACCCGCGTCTCCACGTCGCCCCCTTTGGGCGAGGCCTTGATGGCGTTGTCGAGCAGGTTGAAGAGGACCTCGTCGATGCGGTCGCGGTCGGCCATGACCGGCGCGGGGCCACTGCGCTCGAGCAGCAGGCGGTGCCGCGGCGCTGTGGGCTGCACGCGGGCCACCACCTCGGCCGCCAGATCGCCCAGGTCGAAGCGCTGCCGGAAGAGCTGAAAGCGCTCGTATTGCAGGCGTGAGAACTCGAGCAGTTGCTGCACCAGGCGGTTGAGGCGGTCGCTCTGACGGTTGATCACATCCAGGGCCGTCGCCTCCCGCGCGTCGTGGCCGCCCGCCGCCCACTGCTGCAGGAGCTGCGCATAGCCCTTGATGGTCGCCACGGGCGTCTTGAGCTCGTGGGCGGCGGTGGAGAGGAACTCGTCGCGCAGGCGTTCGAGGCGCACACGCTCGGTGATATCGGTCACCGAGAGCACCACGCCGGCCAGCGAGCCATCGGCGGCGCGCAGCGGGGCGCCGTTGACCGAGAGGATCACGCGCGAGCCATCGGGCCGCTCTATGGCGAAGCGGACGTCGTAGACCGGGCCGTTTCTCGCCAAGACGCGTTCGAAGGGGAGCTCCTGGGCAGCGATCGGCCTGCCATCGGCGGTGGTGAGCTTCCACGCCGGGTCGAGGATGCTCCGCGCGGTGATGGCCCGGCGCTGCAGGCCCAGGATGCGCTCGGCGGCGGCGTTGGCAAAGGTGAAGCGGCCTTCGCGGTCGAGGATGAGGATGCCGTCGGCGATGGTCTCGACGATGCGGGCCAGGCGCTCCTCGCTCTCGCGCAGGGCGGCCTCGCGTTCGTGGGTCTCGGTCACGTCCCTGATCATGACCTGCACCTGCTCCTCGCCGGTCGCCGGGTCGCCGACGAGGAAAGCCTCGCGCACCACCCACTTGTCGCGGCCCGAGAGGGTGCGGAAGGCGCAGGGCGTGGCCCGCTCCTCGGCCGTCTGACGCAGCAGGACGGCCGGCTCGGGGCAGGAACCGGGGTCGGCCACCAAGTCGCGGATTCTGCGGCCGCTCGCCTGGTCGGGGCCGGCAAAGTGGGGGGCGAGGTCGAGGATCTCGAAGGCCGCCTGATTGATCTCGACGATCGTGCCGTCGGGGCGGCAGCGGCAGAGGCCCACGCGGCCGAAACGCAGCGCCTCCTCCTGGATGGCCAGGCGGTCGGCCGCCAGGAGGGTCCTCTCAGCCACAGCGAGTCCGAGCCGCGGGCAACCTTCGAGTGCCGAACTTGCCCGCTATCGCTGCCCCGCCGCGGGGGAATTGGGGCGCGTCAACCGCCATTGCCACCTCGCCAGCCGTCGGGATGCCGGTTTCGTCGGCCGCCACCGACCGAGATGCCACGGCGGTGCAGCAAAACATGTGCCAGCCGTGCCCGCTCCGACTGGCGTTGGGAGCCCCCGGGCGAGCGCTCCACAGGGATGGACAAGGATACCCAGGATGATGGCCCCCATCCCGTCCATCCTCGGTGTGGCTGTTTCGCGTCCTACCCGCGCCCAACACAGGGAGCGCGGCAAGGGTGTGCGGCCGTGTGGGTTCCCTCTGGGGCAACGAAATGGCAGGCATGGTGTTCTTGAGGGCAAAGGGTACATCGCCAGCCAGCCGAAGGAGAGTCAGCGTGCCGAGAATCGCCGTCATCACCGACACCGACGCCAGCCTGCCCGCGCCGCTCGCCGCGCGCTATGGCATCCGCCAGGTGCCGATCACCGTCCATTTCGGTGAGGAGACCCTGCGCACCGGCATCGACATCGACGATGCCGCCACCTTCGCCCGCATCGACCGGGAGGGGAGGCTGCCCACCACCTCGGCGCCCTCGCCGGCGGCCTTCGCCGCGGCCTTTGAGGCAGCCCTGGCGGAGGGAGCGGAGGCCATCCTCTGCTTCACCGTCAGCGCCGCGGTGAGCGCCGTGCACGATTCGGCGCGCATCGCCGCCAGCCTCTTCCCCGGGCGCGACATCCGCGTGGTCGATTCGGGCACCATATCGATGGCCATCGGCTTCCAGGCCCTGGCAGCGGCGCGGGCAGCCGAGCGCGGGGCCACGCCCGAGGCTGCCCTGGCCGCCGCGGCCGACGTGGCGCAGCGCACCTGCCTCTACGCCACCCTGACCACCCTCAAGTACCTGGCCATGAGCGGCCGCGTGGGGCACCTGGCCGCCGGCATGGCGGGGCTCCTCGACGTCAAGCCCATCCTCACCGTGCGCGAGGGCAAGCTCGACATCCTCGAGAAGGTGCGCAGCCGCAGCCGGTCGTGGGCGCGGGTCATCGAGCTCACGCGCATGGCACTGGCGGGCCGGCGCGCGCAGGAGCTGGCCGTGCTGCACGTGGCCGTGCCAGGCGACGCGGCGCGCCTGGCCGAGGAGCTGCGCAGCGCCCTGCCCTGCCCGGAGGAAATCGTCATCGCCGACCTGACGCCAGGCCTCTCGGTGCACGGGGGGCCGGGGATGGTGGGGGTGGCGGCGGTGGCGGAGGGATAGGAATTGAACGCGAGAGGAGGGCGGGGAGACCCGCCCTCCTCTCGCATCGCGCGCCCTGGCCGGCTACCTCTCCGCCTCGGGCTTGGCCGGCGGCTCCTTCTTCTCGGCCAGGCTCTCGCGGATCTTGGCGCGGATGGCTTCGGCAGCCGGGTCGCGCGCACCGCCCGAGACCGGCTCGCCCGCCCGCTCGGCCAGGAGCAGGGTGAGCAGTGCCTCGAAGACGCTGGATGTGCCGCCGGGCTGGCCGCCCTCGGCGCCGCTGCCGGCGATGAGCACGCGCGGCACGACGTCGATCTTGGCGCGTTCCACCGCTTCGGCGAAGCGGGCCATGACCTGCTGCGTCACCTGGAAGCGCGGCCCGCCGTAGGCGCGCACCTGCTCTTCCACGGCCATGGCCTGGGCAATGCCCACGCGGGCGATCTTTTCCGCCTCGGCCTCGGCCAACGCGCGGATCTGGGCCGCCTGCTGCAGCGCCCGCTGGTACTCGGCCTTGCCCTGGTTGCTCTGGATGGTGATGCTCACCTCCGACTCGGTCAGCATCTGCTGCTGGCGCGCCCGTGCCTCGGCCTCGCGCAGCTCGCGCTCCTTAAAGGCCGCCCGCTCCTGCCGGTCGTAGGTCTCGACCTGCTCCTGGGCCACCTGCCGGTCGCGCAACTGCTTGAGGATGACCTCGATGTTGCGGTCGCCCTCGGCCGAGGTGGGGGTGCCGATGAGCACCTCCTGCAGCTCCAGGTTGTACTGAGCGAACTTGGCCTGCATCTCCTGGCTGGCCAGCCGCTGGATCTCACCGCGCTCCTGGATGAGCTGGATGAGGGTGCGCGTCTGCGCGATGTTCTTGAAGTAGGCCGCCACCATCGGGTCGAGGGTCTGGTCCACCAGGCGCTTGATGTCGCCAAAGCGCTGGATGACGAGCGGCGCCTTGCGGTAGTCGATATGCACCACGACCGACAGCGGCAAGAGCGGCTCGAAGGCGTCCTTGGTGATCAGGCTGACTTCCGACAGGTTCTCATCGAAGCGGTGGGCGCCCACCTCGCTCTTGACCCATTTCAGGATAAAGTTGGTCGTCGGCACCAGGATCACGTGCCCGGCGTAGGTGTTGAAGGCGTACTTGCCGGGCATGAGCGGTGTGTTCCACACGCCCCGCTCGCCCTGCCGTACCAACTCGCCGTGCTTATAGTCCTCGCCCGACAGGTCAACCCCCACCTCACCGGTGTACGAGACGACCACCCCCACCCAGCCGACGTCGATCACCGTCTTGGGGATCAGCTCCACCGTAGCGAAGAGGCGGTTGATAAAGTAGGTGCCCTCCACCAGCACCTGATGCTGCCGGCCGCGCATGCCCCCGGCCTTGAGGAAACACTCCGGCTCCTGGAAGTTGTTGTGGTAGGTGTCGGGATGGCTCGGGTCGTCGCCCACGGTGGGGGCGATGATCCAACCCTGCGGCAGCGATGGGCCGTCGTGCACGGTGACGATGCCCACCACATCGTCGGTGCCCTTGATGATCACCGGCTGGAAGCCGCCGCGCTCGGCGATGACCTCGGCCATGCGCTTGAAGGTCACCGTCTCCTCGCGGTTGAGCGGCAGGTACGAGACGCCATCCTGGGTGACGACCACGAACTGGGCCAGGTTGATGGCATAGGTGCCCTCGCGCAGGATCTGGCGCTGCGGCCCGCGCTGGCCGCCGTTCTGCAGGAAGGCGGCCGCGTCCTGATAGTTGTTGCACGGCGTCGTGCGCCCCAGGGTCTGCCCCGAGTCGAGGGGCAGGCCATCCCGGGCAAAGACGTAGCCGATCTGCCCCTGCGGGATGGTGATCAGGGGCATGATGTGCACCCGGTACACAAAGGGCACCAGCAGATGCAGCCCGCCGCGCAGCACGTTGGGCTGGAAACCCGCCTCGCCGTGCAGCGCGATGAGGCCCGACTTGAGCGACCCGCGCGCGCTGAAGCGCTTCTCGACGATGCCCACCCGGTTGTTGGGGATGAAGCGGATGGCCGAGAACAGCCCCCACAGGAGCACGAGCCCCACGGGAGCAACGATACAGAGGAGCACGATCCCCAGACCCGACATGGTCTGACCTTCCTTTCCACCTCGCCGGCACGGTGCGAATGGGGCTGCACCGTCGCGGCCGACACAGGCCCGGGCACGCTTCTCCCCGGGTCGCCGCCCGCAGACGCCCGGCCTGCGGAGCTCACCGGCACACTCTACTCTCAATACGAGGCCGGGGCAAATTCGGTTTCTGCCCCCGCGCCCCGCCTGGGTGCGCCGGCGTCTCGCCGGCCCCACGCCGCCGTCGCGGCGGCGCTCCCCGCGCGCCAGTCACTTGACTTTGCTCTCCGATTCGCTATGCTCAAGAACACACCAGGTCAGGCTGTAGAATAGCCCCTTGTGGGCGTTCTCCTGCGCAGCAGCGAGCGCTTCGCCCATGAGCACCTGGTTGCCTGTACCGGCGTCTTGGAGAGGGTACCTTGAACGAAACCATCCTGGTCATAGAAGACGAAGTCAAGATCGCGCGCCTGGTGCGCGACTATCTGGAGAATGCGGGCTACCGCGTGCTGGTGGCGACCCGCGGCGACGAGGGCCTGGCCCTGGCCCGCACCGAGCGGCCCGACCTGATCGTGCTCGACCTCATGCTGCCCGGCCTCGATGGCCTGGAGCTCTGCCGCAAGGTGCGGCAGAGCTCGCAGGTGCCCATCATCATGGTCACGGCCCGCGCCGAGGAGGCCGACAAGCTGATCGGCCTCGAGTTGGGCGCCGACGACTATATCACCAAGCCCTTCAGCCCGCGCGAGCTGGTGGCCCGGGTGCGCGCCGTGTTGCGCCGGGTGCGCGGCGGCGAGGCCCCGCCCGAGCTCCTGCGCGCCGGCGACCTGGCGCTCGATGTGGCTGCCCATGCCGTGACCCTGAGCGGGCAACCGGTGCAGCTCACCCCCACCGAGTTCGCGCTGCTGGAGACTCTGATGCGCTCGCCGGGCCGCGTATTCTCGCGCCTGCAACTGCTCGAGCAGGCCCTGGGCGAGGCCTACGAAGGGTACGAGCGCACCGTCGACGCCCACATCAAGAACCTGCGCCAGAAAATCGAGCCCGACCCCAAGAACCCGCGCTACATCATCACGGTCTACGGTGTGGGCTACAGGCTCGACGCCTGAAGGAGTAGTCTATGCGTGCCATCCCCTTCTGGCTCAAGCTCGTGGGCGCCTTCCTGGCCGTCATCATCGTCGCTGTGGGCGGAGTCGCGATCCTGGCCAACCGCAGCGCCTCCAGCGAGTTTGCCACCTATGTGAACCGTGGCCGGATGAACCGCGCCCAGATGCTGGCCCCACTCTTCGAAGACTATTTCCAGCGCACCGGCCGTTGGCAGGGCGCCGAGCAACTGGCCAACAGCCTGCCATGGCCCGGCCAGGGAGCCAGCATGCACGGCATGGGCCGCGGCCAGGGAGCGTGGGCCGCCGCCGGCGCCGACCGCTTCGTGGTGGCCGACCCCAGCGGCCAGATCGTGGTCGACTCGGAGGGCACGCTGGTGGGCAAGCGGCTGACCCCCGGCGACCTGGCCTACGGCGCGCCCCTGGAGGTCGACGGGCAACTGCGCGGCTACCTGTTGGTGGGCGAGTTCAACCAGTACAGCGCCCTCGAGGCCCAGTTCCTGGCCAGCCTCAACCAGGCGCTTCTGGTGGCGGCCCTGCTGGCGGGCGGGGCCGCCCTGCTCTTGGCCCTCCTGCTCTCGCGCGGCCTGAGCGGCCCGTTGCACGCGCTGGCCGGCGCCGCCAAGGCCCTGGCCGAGGGCAAGCGTGGCCTGCGCGTGGATGTGGCAGGCAGCCGCGAGGTGGCGCTCTTGGGCAGGTCCTTCAACTCGATGGCCGAGGCATTGGAGAAGCAGGAAGCGCTCCGCCGCCAGCTCATCGCCGACGTGGCCCACGAACTGCGCACCCCGCTGGCCGTGATCCGCGGCAACCTGGAGGCGCTCCTCGACGGCATCTACCGGCCGACCCCTGAAACGATCGTGCCCATCCACGAGGAGACGCTCCTGCTCACGCGCCTGGTGGATGAGCTGCGCGACCTGGCCCTGGCCGAGGCGGGGCAACTTCCGCTGCACATCGAGAGCGTCAACGTGGTCGAGCTGGCACGGGGCGTGCTTTCGGGCTTTGCGGCCCAGGCCAACGAGCGCTCCATCGCCCTGGAGCTGGTGCTCACGGGCGCCGAGCCGCCGCCGGTGGCCGTCGATGCGGGGCGCATCCGCCAGGTGCTCACCAACCTGCTGGCCAACGCCTTGCGCTATACCCCCCAGCGCGGGCGGGTGCAGGTGAGCGTCGCCCAGAAGGACGCGGGGTGGGTAGAGGTGCGGGTGAGCGACAACGGCGCCGGCATCCGCCCCGAGGACTTGCCCCACGTGTTCGACCGCTTCTACCGGGGCGACCGCGCCCGCACCCGCGATGGCGGCGGGGCCGGCCTGGGGCTGGCCATCGCGCGGCAGTGGGTCGAGGCCCACGGCGGCCACATCCGCGCCGAGAGCGTCTTGGGGCAGGGCACCACCTTCGCCTTCACCCTCCCCGTCGCCAGAGCGGAATAGTGAGGATGTGAACAGGGATGGACGGGATACACAGGGACAGTTTCACTCCATCCCATTCAGCCTGTCCATCCTTGTTCCTCGTTCTCCCAGGGCTTTCTCAGCATCCCGTCTATGTCACCCTGAGCAGGTTCTGCAGGCCTTCCAACGTGGCGAATGCCGGCCCGCGAAGGGTCCTGGCTACACACAACGCCGACTTGGGAAAAGGCCCTGCTCGTTCTCGCCGCGCGACTGGGAACAGGCGCCCTTGACGATCCGGCCGGCCGGCCACGTTCGCCCTACCCCAGCGCCGCGGCGACCGCGGCGCGCACCTCTTCCAGCGAAAAAGGTTTGGCCAGGTGGGGCCGGCCGATCTGTTTGAGGAACGATTGCGTGTCGGGGCTGACGGTGTCGCCGGTGACAAAGATGACGCGCTCGGCCAGCTCGGGGCACGTCTTGCGCAGCTCCGCATAGAACTCGCGGCCGCTCATGCCGGGCATTTTGAGGTCGGTCAACACCAGGTCGGGGCTTTCCTCGGCGATCATCTGCAGAGCGGCCCGCGCCTCGTGGGCCACCGAGGCGCGGTAGCCGAGGCGCTCCAGGTAGCGCGCCATCAGCCGCGCAATCTCGACCTCGTCCTCAAGGATGAGGACGTGGCGCCCGGCGGGGGCTGCCGGTTCGGGAGGCGGAGGCGCCTCCCCATGGCTGGGCGCCTCTACCGTGGTTACTGGCAGCACCACCGAGAAGGCGGCCCCCTGCCCCTCGATGGAATCGGCCCAGATGCGGCCGCCGTGGGCGTTGACGATCCCATAGCAGATCGACAGGCCCAGGCCGGTGCCCTGGCGGTCGGCCTTGGTGGTGAAGAAGGGGTCGAAGATGCGGTCGGCCACAGCCGCCGGAATGCCCGGGCCATTGTCGCGGATGGTGGCCACCACCTGGCCGTCGTCGGTCAGCGACGTGCTCACCTCGATCAGCCCCTCATGCCCCGTCTCGGCCAGGGCCTGCTCGGCGTTGGTCAGGATGTTCAGGAACACCTGCTGGAGCTGGTAGGGGTCACCCTGCAGCCTGGGGAGGCCGGGCGCCAGGCGCCGCACCACGCGGATGCCCGCGGCGGCCATCTCGCGTTCGCGCAGGTCGAGCACGCTCTGCAGCACGGCGTTGAGGTCGACCGGTTGGCGGGCTGGCGGCCTCTCGCGCGCAAAGGTGAGCAGCTCCTGCACGATATGCGCGGCCCGTTCGGCGTGTTCGGTGATCGCCTGGAGCTCGCGGCTTGCCCCCACGGCATCCTCGCGCCCCAGCAGGAGCTGCGCGTAGCCGCGGATGACGGTGAGCGGGTTGTTCAGCTCGTGGGCCACCCCCGAAACCAGCTCGCCCAGTGCCGAGAGTTTCTCGGCCTGGCGCAGGCGGCTGCGCAGTTGCACCTCTTCGGTCAGGTCGCTGGCCACCCCCAGCATGCCCGTCACCGTGCCCGCGTCGCTCAGCGGCACCGCTCCCAGGGATACATGGCGGCTGCCGCCATCTTTGCGTACCAGGCTCAGTTCGCTGCGCGTGCTGCGGCCCGCCAGCGCGGCCTGCAGCACCTGCCGGAGCGTGCCGTGATCCTCGGGCTTGGCGAGCATGAGCCAATCGCCGCCGATGAGCTCGTCCACGCCGTAGCCGGTGAGCTCGGCCAGGCGCGGGGTGGCGTAGCTGATGCGGCCGCGGGCGCTGACGATAAAGATGCTCTCCTGCATGGTGTGGAGGATGCGCTCGTTAAAGTGCTGCAGGGCCTCCAGGTCTGCCAGGCGGCGCCGGGTCTCGCGGTACAGCTCGGCGTTCTCCAATGCCAGGCCAATCTCGTGGCCGATGGCCTGAAAGAGCTCCACCTCGTTGCCCAGGATGGCGCGCGGCTCGCGGCTGAAGGCGATGAGCAGCCCATGCGAGCGCTGCTGGCCGCGCAGGGGTGCGCTGACGTACCCCGCCAGGCCCTCGGCCAGCACCAGGTCGGGCGGAGAGCACGCTTCCCTCGCATTGGCGCCCCAGCGGGGGCCCTGGTCGAGGCCGTGGTCCGCGTCCCACCCCATGGGGGGCTGCTCGCTCCAGCGAGCCGCAGCCTCGGGCGAGAGCCCGCGGTGGGCCACCAGCACGGGCGCACCCCGGCTTCCCTCCTCCTGCAGATAGATGAGCCCGGCACCGGCGCGGAACGACTGCAGCGCCGTATTGAGCGCCTGGTCGACGATTACCTGCAAGTCGAGGGAGTGGCCCACGGCCACGGCCACCTCGTTCAGGATGGCCAATTCGCCCGCGCGCCGCTTCTCGGCAGCCAGCAGGCGCAGCGTTTGCACGCCAATGCCCAGTTGTTCGCCTGCAGCAGCCATGAGCGCCACCTCATTGGGCTGGAAGGCACGAGGCTTGGCGGTGTGGAGCGTCAAGGCGCCCAGGATGTCGTCGGCGGCGCGCAGCGGCACCGCCACAAAGGCGCCGATCTGGAGGTGCTGCGCGAGGTCGGTGGGGAGCCCTGGCTCAGAGAACACATCGGGCACCACCCAGGCCAGCTCCGATTCGTGGAAGAGCAGGGCCTCTTGGAACCCATCGCTCACTTCGCTGTCGACCAGGGCCACGAACTCGGGCCCCACCCCCCGGTGCGCCACCAGGCGCATGGGTCCGCCCCCCTCGCCCCTCAGGAAGACCGCTCCACTATCGAGGCGCAGCACATCGAGGATCGTCTGCAGGGCCTGGCCCAGCGACTCCTGCCAGGTGGGGGAACGGATCACGGCGGCGGCAATGGCTCCCAGCGTGCCCAGGCGGCGGTTGGTCGTCTCCAGGGTGCGTGTGGCCTCGTCGGCTGCCAGGCGCGCCTCGGCCAGGCTGCCCAGGGTTCTGAGCACAGTTTCGGCCGCCGTCACCAGGCTGCGGAAGCGGGCCTCCTCCACTACGGGCGTAGCCAGCAAGGCGGCCTGCAGCTCGGCCTCGTCGAGACGCAGGCGCCGTGCGGCCTCCTGCAGCCAGGCCTCAGCGGCCCGCGCCGATGGCACACGGCCGAGAGTCAGAATGGCGAGCAGCCTGCCTTGCACGCGCAAGGGCACGGCGGCCAGTTGCAGGTCGCCGTAGGGGCAGCGGGCGAACGCAACCTGGCCTGCCTCGGCCAGGCCCTTGCGCCAGTGGCTCGAGGCAAAGCCGCAGGCGCGGTCGGGCTGGCAACGCGAGTCGCGCTGCAGGAGCATGCAGATGGCGGGCAGGGGTGTGGGGCGGGTGAGAGGTTGGCCGGCCAGCGTGCCGAGCGAGGCATAGACTCCGGCGGCGCCAGCAAGCGAGTCCTGAATGGCCTGAAGCTCATCCAGGCCCAGGACGTCGAGCAGGTGTAGGAGGTCAGCTGCGATGTGCTCACTTGCCATGCTGGCCCACCTGTCAGGCAGGCGCCAGGCCTGCGAGCGCGCCCGGCATGCGCCCACAGGGGTTACCCTGATGGCCCACGATCACCGTGAGGGGGTGGCAAAGCGAGTCACGACGTTCCGCACCAGCTCTACGACCAGGGCCTGCTTCTCAGCAGGGAGGTCATCGAAGGCCGGGCTGCCGTCGCCGCTGTCTCCGGCGAGCTCGGCCAGCATCTGCGCCACGCGCACCAGCATCGCGCTCGCCTGCTCGCGGACGACGGTAGGGCGCATGGTCAGGTAGGCCGCCTGGGCCCACACATCGGCCGGCAGTGGGACGTACATCGTGCGAAAGATCGGATCATCTGACATGGACGTTCTATCCAGTCCGTTTTGCCCGCTCCTGCGGGCCACCTGCACTACTACCTTCAGTATAGCGTTTTCCGACATCCATGTCAAAGACGTTTGTTACAGGCTCTGCTTACCCCCTTCTGTTCGTCGTTGCACAGGCTTGACGCCCTTCGCCCTCTTGCGTATCCTACAGCATGCCAGGCTCTGCCGCCGGAATGGAGGAACATTCTTGCCCGCTCCCACACACTCGCGCGCGCTCGGGCTAGCCCTGGTGCTTCTCGTGGCCACAACGCTGGCAGGGGCGGCGGCCGGATGCGCGTCGCTGCAGCCGGCTCCGCAGGCCACGCCTGGCGTGCCAACCGTGCCGGCCAGCCCCGCAGCCCCTTCACCCACCGCCAGTGCCGAGCCCACCGCAACTCCATCTCCGACGCCCTCGCCCACCTGCACGGCAACGCCCACGCCCACGCTCACCCCCACGCCGGCGCCCACCGCAACCCCCGTTGGCCCTACGCCCGATGGCCAGGCGCGCTCGGCGCGGGTGCCGATCCTCATGTACCACTATATCTCCGACCCTCCGGCCGACGCCGATGCGGTGCGCCGCGACCTTTCGGTGTCACCCGTGCAGTTCGAGGAGCAGCTCTTCTACCTGCAGCGAGCGGGCTACACGAGCATCTCTCTGGAGGACCTGTTGCGCCACCTGGCTGGCGGGCAGCCACTGCCCGCCAAGCCGATCATCCTGACCTTCGATGATGGCTATGCCGATGGCTACACCTACGCTTTCCCGCTCCTACGGCAGTACGGATTCCGTGGCACCTTCTTTGTCATCACCGGCTATCTCGACGAGGGCCGGGCCGGCTACCTCACCTGGGCGCAGGCCGCCGAGATGCAGGCCAAGGGCATGGACATCGAGGCCCATAGCGTCTCTCACCCCGACCTGCGCGCCCTCGGTGCCGAGAGCCTGCACGCCGAAGTGTGGGGCGCAAGCCAGGCCATCGCCGAGCACCTGCACAAGCCGGCCCGCTTTTTCTGCTATCCCTCGGGGCGCTACAACGCGAACACCATCGCAGCGCTCAAGGCCGCCGGCTATTGGGGTGCAGTGACCACCCAGGCCGGCGTCAGCCACGACTCGGCGCGGCCCTTCGAGCTGAGCCGCGTGCGCATCCACGGCAACACCGACCTGGCCGGGTTCGAGGCGCTTCTGGCGCATTATATGGAGTAGGGAACGCGCCAAGCGGCCGTGCAACGCCATCGTAGGCGCGGCATCGTGCCGGGGGTTCGCGCCACGATGGCGCGCCTACCGGTGACAAGCACGGCCGTGCGGCGCCATGGTCGTCGCCGCATTGTGCCGGGGGGTTCGCGCCACGATGGCGCGCCTACCCACGACCGCCGCGGTCATGGTAGGCGCGGCATCGTGCCGCGTACCCCAGTGGGGCCGTGCATCGCCATCATGGCCGCGGCATCGTGCCGCGGGGCTCGCGCCACGATGGCGCGCCTACTCGTACCTGAGGGCTTCGATGGGGTTGAGGACGGCAGCCCGCCGCGCCGGGTAGATGCCGAAGAAGAGCCCCACGGCCACCGAAAAGCCCACCGCCATGCCGATGGCCTCGAACGACAGCCTGGCCATGAACACCCCGCTCAGGTTCACCAGCGCCGAGAGCCCGATCCCCACCAGGATGCCCACCAGGCCACCGGCCAGGCTCAGGATCACCGCCTCGATCAGGAACTGGGTCAGGATGTCGCTGGGGCGCGCGCCGATGGCCTTGCGCAGGCCGATCTCGCGCGTCCGCTCGACCACCGAGACCAGCATGATGTTCATGATCCCGATGCCGCCCACCAGGAGCGAGATGGCCGCGATGGCAGCCAGGAAGGTGGTCAGCACGCGGGCCACCGAGGCAGTCAGGTCCATGATGTCCTTCTGGCTGGTGACCGAAAAGTCATCGGTGCCCGATTGGATGCGGTGCCGCTCGCGCAGCAGGAGGGTGATCTCGCGGATGGCCTGCTCCACATGGGCATCGTCGAGGGCTGAGACGTTGATGGAGGTCACGATGCTGCGCCCCCCCGACGTCGCGTCGCGGCCGAAGAGGCGGAGGGCGGTATTGATCGGCATCACCACCACCCGGTCGCGCGTGTCGCCAAAGGCCCCGGTGCCCTTCTTCTCGAACACCGCCACCACCCGGAAGGGCATGCGGTTGATGCGCACGATGCGGCCGATGGGGTCCTCATCGCCAAAGAGCTCCTCGGCCACGTCGGCGCCGATGACCACCACCCGCGAGGCCGCTGCCACATCCTGGCTGGAGAAGAATTGGCCGACGTGCGGCACATAGTTGCGGATCTGCTGGAACTCGGGTGTGGTGCCGATGAGGTCGATGTACAGGCTGGCGTTGCGGTACACCACTTCGCCGCCGTGTTCGTACTGGGGCGCCACCCCTGCGACGCTGGGGCAATTGCTCGGCTGGGCAATGGCCTCGGCGTCGTCGAGGGTCAGCACCTCCGTGCTGATGGAGCGGTTAAAGGTGGCGCCGGCCCTAAAGTCGCCGGGCACCACAAAGATCAGGTTCGAGCCGATATCCTGGATCTGCTGCAGGATGGCCTCTTGTGCGCCCTCGCCGATCGACAGGAGGGCGATCACGGCGCCCACGCCGATGATGATGCCCAGCATGGTCAACACGGCGCGCAGCTTGTTCGCCACCAGGGCGTGGAGTGCGATGCGAATGCTCTGACGGATGTTCATAGGCCTCTCAACTCCCCACAAGAGCGGGGGCCATGCAGCCCAGATCGGCGATCATGGGCTGAGCGACCGGCTCATCGCCGGCCAGGCGCCCGTCCATGATGCGGATGATGCGCCGGGTATAGCGCGCAATCTGCTGGTCGTGGGTCACGTACACCACGGTGATGCCCCGCTCGCGGTTCAGCCGCTGGAAGATGGCGATGATCTCCAGGCCGGTCTTCGAGTCGAGGTTGCCGGTGGGCTCATCGGCCAGGATCACCGCCGGGTCATTGATCAGGGCACGGGCGATGGCCACCCGCTGCTGCTCGCCTCCCGAAAGCTCCGAAGGCTTGTGGTCGGCCCGATCGGCCAGGCCCACGGCAGCCAGCGCATCGAGCACCTTCTGCCGCCGCGCCCTGGCCTTGGCGTAGACGAGGGGCATTTCCACATTGTCGGCGGCCGAGGTGCGCGGCAGCAGGTTGTAGTTCTGAAAGACGAACCCGATCTTGCGGTTGCGGATATCGGCCAGCTCCACATCGCTGAGCTGGCCGATATCCACGCCATCGAGCAGATACTGGCCGGCGGTGGGCTGGTCGAGGCAGCCGAGGATGTTCATGAGCGTGCTCTTGCCCGAGCCCGAAGGCCCCATGATGGCCACCAGCTCGCCTCGGGCCACCTCCAGCGAGATGCCCCGCAGGGCATGGACCTGCACCTGCCCCGTGCGGTAGACCTTGGTCACGTCCTTGAGATGGATGACAGTGCCATCCACGGCCTTACCTCCCCTCGAGGGCGTTGGCGCTGAGCAGGCTCTGCCGCGGCGCGCTGACGACCACCTGCATGCCCTCGCTGAGCCCGCTGGTCACTTCCGTCTCCGACTCGTTGGCCAGGCCGATCTCGATGCTCTGGCGCTGCGGCCGCCCATCCACCACGGCCTCCACGTAGCGGCCGTCGCGGTCGCGGCGCACCGCCCGGTTGGGAATGAGCACCACATCGGCCTTCCTGGCCGTGATGATGTTGACCGAGGCGGTCATGTCGGCCTTGAGGGGGATTTCCGTGGGCCCAATCTCCACCGTCACCCGGTAGTTGACCAGGCCCTGCGCAAGGGTGCCCACCGGGTCGACGTGGGTGACCTGGCCGGTGAGGGTCTGATCGGGGAAGGCGTCGAGGTAGATCTCGGCGGGCTGGCCGGCCTGCACCTGGCCGATGGAGGTCTCGTCGATGCTGACATCCACGTGGTAGCTCGAGAGGTCCACCAGGGTAATCACGGCGGTGGCTGCGCTGGCCACTTCGCCGACGCGGCCGTTGATGCCGGCCACAATGCCCGCGAAGGGCGCCTTGAGGGTGGCCCCTTCGAGCCGCAGCCTGGCCTGCTCGAGCGAGGCGGCGTTCTGGTCGACCTGGGCCTGGGCGGCGCGGATCTCTTCGGCGGCCGGCCCATTGACCAGGCGCGCATAGTTGGCCTGGGCCTGGGCCACCTGAGCCTCGGCGGCCTTGAGGTCATTGGCCGAGGCCCCCTCCTGGGCCTGCTCGTACTGCAGGCGGGCGATCTCGGCCGCCATCGAGGCCGAGGCCACAGCCGCCTGGGTCTGGTCCTTCAGGGCGCTGGGAGCGTTGGGGTTGCCACAGGTCGCATCGCGCTGGGCCTGGGCGCTCCAGAGCTGGTCCTTGGCCTGCTCCCAGCGCAGGCGGGCGATCTCGAGGTCGCGCGCCGAAGTGCCGGCCTGGAGGCGCTTGAGGTTCTCTTGCGCGCTCTCCAGGTTGGCCTTGGCAGCGGCGATCTCCTCGGCCGAAGCGCCGCGCTGGGCCTGGGCCAGCCGGGCCTGGCTCATGCGCAGCATCGCCTCGGCCTGGGCCACGGCCTGCTCCAGGTCGCGGGCGTCGATGGTTGCCAGCACCTGCCCGGCCTCCACGCGGTCGCCCACGGCCACTTTGATCTCGGTGATGCGGCCGGGCGAGGCAAAGGTGAGCGCGGCGCGGTTCCTGGGGGTGACGGCGCCGGTGGCATTCACCGTGGCCACAATCTCGCCCCGGCGCGCGGTAGCCAGCTCATATCCTACCAGGGAATTGGAAGACTTGCTTGCGGAGAGAGCCCGGGAGCCCAGAAAGAGGATACCCAGCACAGCCACAATCGCGAGGATGATGGTCGTCCGCTTCATCGTCAGTCTCCTTGCGCGTGTGTAGAATCAAGCGGGCATCGCGCCACTGCCTCTGTGGCGCCCTGCCTTCTTGCGGCAGAGCACCGGACCAGGACGGATGCCCACCGGGGTTCAGGATGAAAGCTGCAGTGACTGGGTTATCGGCTTCCCCCACCCGCTTCACGTTGGTGCGGCATGGCAGGAAGGCCGGGGTCTGGGTTGCGGATCACCTCCGAGGAAGGGCAGCCCCCCACGGGCCAACCCGGCCGGATGATAGCATGGTATTCCTTGCACGTCAAGCAGTTTCTATTTCATTTCGGCCGGCAGGCCGCGTTGACTCATCCCGCGGCCCCGTCTATAATCCACTCACCACCCTGGCAAGGGAGTGCCCCATGAAGGTTGTGACCGCAGAAGAGATGCGCGCGCTGGAACGAGCCGCCGACGCGGCCGGCCTGTCGTATGGCGAGATGATGGAGCGGGCCGGCCAGGCCGTGGCCCAGGCCATCGACGAGGCCGGGCTGGCCGAAGAGGCCCGCATCCTGGTGCTGATCGGCCCGGGCAACAACGGCGGCGATGGGCTGGTGGCCGCCCGCGCCCTGCGCACCCTGGGCGCTGAGGTGACGTGCTACATCTGGAGGCGCAACACCGAGGGCGACACGAACTATGCCCGCGCTGTGGAGGCCGGCGTCGAGGTCGTGCGCCAGGCCGAGGATGCGGGGCTGGCCCGCTTCCGCGAGTTGGTGGCCCAATGCCACGTGCTGGTGGATGCGCTCCTGGGCACCGGCGCCTCGGGCGCGCCGCGCGGCGACCTGGCCGAACTGCTCTCTGCCCTCGACGAGACCCTGGCGCTCCTGCAGCCGGCCCCAGCGCCCCTGCGCCGCCTCGACCGGGCGGGCGCCATGTACCGCCAGCGGCCGGTGATCGTGGCGGTGGACCTGCCCTCGGGCCTCAGCGCCGACACCGGCGAGGCCGACCCCCTGACCCCCCGCGCCGACGTGACGGTGACCTTTGCCTTCCCCAAGGTGGGGCTCTTCCGCTTCCCCGGCGCCGATCTGGTGGGCACCCTGCAGGTGGCCGATATCGGCATCCCCGAGTCGCTCGCCGCCGACATCACCCTCGAGGTGGCCGACCAGGCCATGGTGCGGCCCCTCTTGCCGGCGCGGCCCCTGAACTCGAACAAGGGCACCTTCGGCAGAGTCATGGTCGTGGGCGGCTCGATCCACTACACCGGCGCGCCCTACATGGCCGCCATGGGCGCGGCCCGCGTGGGCGCCGGGCTGGTCACCCTGGCCATCCCCGAGCCGCTCTACCCGATGCTGGCCGCGCGCGCCGCCGAGACGACCTTTGTGCTCCTGCCCAGCAACCTGGGCGCATTGACGCCCGATTCGCTCAAGGTGTTGGGCCAGGCGTTCGAAGGGTACAAGGCGCTGCTCCTGGGCCCGGGGCTGGGCCGCGAAAAGGAGACGGTAGAGTTCGTGCGCGAACTCTTGGGCCTGCGCGCCGCGGGCCGCCGGGTGCCGCTCGGCTTTGTGGCCCGCGAGACGGTCGAAGAGGCGGCCCCCTTCGAGCTGCCGGCCGCCGTCATCGACGCCGATGGGCTCAACGCCCTGGCCGAGACCGAGGAGTGGTGGGCCAAGACCGAGGCCCACCTGGTGCTGACGCCACACCCCGGCGAGCTGGCGCGCCTGCGCAGGATGACAGTGCAAGAGGTCCAGGCCGACCGCATCGGCGCCGCGCTGGAGGCGGCGGCGGCCTGGCGGCAGACGGTGGTGCTCAAGGGGGCGTTTACGGTGGTGGCCTCGCCCGATGGCCGTGCCATCCTCATGCCCTTTGCCAACCCAGCCCTGGCCACCGCTGGCACCGGCGACGTGCTGGCCGGAGCCATCGCGGGCTTTTTGGCCCAGGGGCTGCCCCCCGAATCGGCGGCGGTGGTGGGCGCCTACGTCCACGGCCTGGCCGGTGAGCTGGCCCGCGACACCTTGGGCGAGGCCGGGGTCGTCGCCACCGACCTCCTGCTCCTCCTGCCGCAGGCCATCCGCGAACTGCAGGAGTAACCAGCGGCAAACGAAAAAGGCCACCGCTTTCGCGGTGGCCCCTCTGGTGGGCAAGATAGGACTCGAACCTACGGCCTCCACGATGTCAACGTGGCGCTCTGACCAGCTGAGCTACTTGCCCATAGCGCTGCATAGTA
>Ga0078972_1009584_pt1 | contig 18975 bp, 19 predicted proteins | sample YelNatPaOPGAMG01_FD_67568 | JGI IMG/M metagenome (GOLD analysis project Ga0078972, IMG submission 67568) | Hot spring thermophilic microbial communities from Obsidian Pool, Yellowstone National Park, USA - OP-RAMG-01 (SPADES assembly) (version 2) | ecosystem: Environmental > Aquatic > Thermal...
TTTAAAGATATGCTTTAGATACTTAATAAAATTAATTAAATTAAAATATAATTGTTCATGCCATTTAACCAATTAAAATATTATATTAAATTTTTGAAAGCACTTTCAAGAGTATAATATTTTAAAAATTAGTAATGCATTGCTAATAAAATTTTTATTTTATAGACTATTTAATAACTATAAATAGTTATAGATTATCATATAACCTTAATAATGATTATATATAAAACTAATAACAGCAATACTTATCAGGCTTTATGGCTAGTGATTAGCAGTTTCAGTTCTTTTACACTCTCAATAATATCAGCAGCAATATTATCTCGTTATTTTGATAAAGAAGAATATGGTACCTATAGGCAAATATTATACGTTTATAATACACTTCTTGTAATATTCTCTGCTGGATTACCAAACATTTTTTCATATTATTTACCACGTTATAACCTTGCAAAAGGTAAAGATTTAGTATGGAAAATAACTAAAATGCTTTTATTTTTTGGAGCATTATTTTCTCTTTTTCTTTTTGCTTGTTCAGAATTTATCGCAGGTGTTCTTAAAAATCCAGAATTAAAAATTGGAATGAAATATTTTTCTCCAATACCATTGCTACTTATGCCAACATTAGGTATTGAAGGGATTTTCGCAACATACAGAAAAACAATATATGTAGCAATTTACAATACACTAACTAGAGTACTGATGCTAGCATTTATTGTGCTTCCTGTTATTATTTTTAAAGGCACATATCTTTATGCCATTTATGGTTGGATAATATCATCAATAATAACCTTAATACTAGCATATGTTTTTAAAAATAAACCATTTGAAGGAATAACCTTAGAAAGATCAGGTCTTCGATTTAAAGATATTTTTCTATTTAGTCTTCCATTATTAATGTCAAGTATTTTTGGTATGGCAATAAGAGCAGCTGATCAATTTTATATAAGCAGATTTTTTGGTACCGTAGTTTTTGCAGAATTTTCAAATGGGTTTATACAACTTCCTTTTGCACAAATGATTACTGCGGCAGTTTCAACTACATTACTGCCAGTGTTCTCAAAACTAATTTTTATTAAAGCTGAGCATAAATTAATTCTAGAATTATGGCAGAATACGTTAAATAAATCTGCAATAATAATATACCCAATGGTCATATTTTTTATTTTTTATGCTAAGGAATCTATTATAATTTTATATTCAAATAAATATGAACCATCAACAGTATACTTTATTATTTCTATGTTAATAAATTTTTTTAACGTTATAGCCTTTGCGCCTTTGATATTAGCTATGGGCGAAACTAAATTTTATGCCAGATTGCATTTGGGATATGCCATAAGTTCATGGATTAATGGATACATTATTGTTACATTATTTAGAACTCCTGTTGCTATTTCAATTTTTTCAGCCATGCAGTCTATATTATTAGTATTGACGTCTCTTTTTTTCATATCAAAAAAAACAAACATTTATTATTTTGATTTATTTCCTATTGTAAAATTATCAATTATTGCATTACATTCAATTATTGCCATAATTTTTATAAAGATATTATTTTCAAATTTTCTTCAAATTACTATTTTTAATATATACTTGATTATCATGGCTTTTATTAGTTACATAATAATTTTACTATTAACAGCACCATTCTTTAAAATAAATTATGCTATATTGTTTAAAGCAATTTTAAATAAATAAAATATGCTCAATAAATATAAATTTAAGAATTGGAAACAACCAACACCTAGTTGCTTACTAGAATATTTATTAAGCCCAGCTCCAAACGGACTTAGGTTAATTAACTTTTTTTTTCAGAAAATATTAAGAATTAATGGAAATATAAAATTGATGGTTCATTTTACATCAGTAGTTACAGGAGACATAAAAATTGGTAAAAATGTTGCGCGTTACTTCGCAAATTCAGGAGGTTGCTATATACAGGGCATTAATGGAATTTACATTGGAGATAATACTATTTTTGGTCCAGGAGTAAAAATAATATCAGCAAATCACAACAAAAATAACTTTGATATACATGAAATAACAAGCCCAATTCGTATTGGAAGGAACTGTTGGCTTGGTGCAAACTCTATCATACTTCCAGGTGTCCAGCTAGGTGATAATGTAATAGTAGGCGCAGGAAGTGTAGTTACAAAATCATTTACAAATAACGTTACAATAGCAGGAAACCCTGCAAAAATAACTAAATTTAATAATGATTCAATCTAAATTCTAGAATCTTTTTTGCATTTATAAGCACTTGTAACCACAAATTATAAAAATTTTAGGATCTAACCATAATGAATAAAAAGAAAATCATTATCGTTTGCCGCTCGTTTTATCCTGATATTTCTCCTCGTTCATTTCGCGCTACAGAACTTGCCAAAGAGTTAGCCCGTCAGGGCCATGAAGTAATTGTATGTTTACCCCGCAATAATTACGATTATACACCATTACAGAATGAATACGGTATAATATTTAAATTCATGCCACCTATTAAGTGGAAACCCGTTCCAATTATTGAAAAGGGAATATTATACTGGCCTTCCAGGATATTAAGACGAATTTTACAACTTATGCTCGAATATCCCGATATTGAGCTGATATTCAAAGTTAAAAGAATGCTGAAAAAGGAAAATGGATTTGACCTTTTAATTTCAATTGCTGTACCCTACCCAATTCACTGGGGAGTTGCACTTGTGCGATCTCATAAAAATCCAATAGCTAAAGTGTGGATTGCAGATTGTGGCGACCCTTTTTATTTTAACACATTGGATTCATTTAAAAAACCATTCTACTTTGCCTTCATTGAAAAATTTTCGTTCAAGAAAGCCAATTATATTACCATACCTTTTGATAGCTTAAAAAAATATTTTTTTAAAGAGTTTCATAACAAAATAAGAATAATCCCTCAGGGTTTTAAATTCGAAATTATAAATACAGTAAAAAATGATCCTATAAATGTCAAGCCTCGGTTTGCATATGCTGGAAGTATTGCAATGAATGGCATTAGAAGTCCTTTTAAATTAATTGAAATACTTCTTCAAATTGATAAGGATTATGAATTTCACATTTTCACCTTATCTAAAAGCAATTTATTAGAAGAATATGCAGAAAAATCTAAAAATAAAATTGTAATTCATAATTCTCTTCAAAGATCCGACTTAATACCAATTCTTTCAAAGATGGATTTTCTTGTAAATTTATTAGTTAATGGAACTGAATTAAAGCAAATTCCTTCAAAACTAATTGACTACTCTTTAGCTGGTAGGCCGATTCTTAATATTGATCCAATTAACCCAAACAAAGAAATTCTTATTCAATTTTTAAATGGTAATTATCAAAATGCATTTTATGTAAAAAATATTGAGCAATATAGGATTGAAAATGTTTGTGAAAAATTTTTGGAACTGCTTCCTTCTTAAAATTCATGAATATTAGCAAAAACAACACCATTACAAAAAAATTACCTTTCCCAAAGGCCGGTTGGCTGGCTTTTTTTCTACTTTGGCCCTTCGGCGCCCTTCTTATGGCCCTTCGTCGTTTTCAGACCTCACAGGCAAAAACAATTTTCTGGCTGTTTTGCATTTATTTTGGCTTTGTTTTTGTCTACCCAAAAGAGACGAAAGGAACAGCTGATTCATCGCGCTACGCTGCTGAATTACTTTCAATGCATGAACAACGCATTGCATTTTCTGATCTTGTTCATTCAATGTATAATACTAATGAAGGACTGCTCGACGTATACCAACCACTAACAACATGGTTTGTCGCGTTATTCACTGGCAATGCCAACTGGCTCTTTCTTTTGTTCGCCGCAGTGTTTGGCTTCTTCTATGCACAGAATATCTGGCTTATTATTTCCAAAATTGAAGTTCGAATTGGGCTTTTCCTTTTTTTATTCATCCTAACTTTTTCTTTGACAATTCCAATATGGTATATAAACGGAGTACGCATGTGGACCGCAGCCCAAATTTTTCTTTACGGAAGTCTGCTGTATTTTCTTGAAGGAAATCGGAAAGGAATTATATGGATCGTGCTTACCCCACTGTTTCATTTTTCCTTTTTGTTTCCTGTTATAGTATTTTTTGTTTATCTTATATTGCCTAATTATATTGCACTTTTTTTTATTTTCTTTTTAGCCACATCTTTTGTGAATGAAATAAATATACCAGCGTTAAGGGAACAATTATCTTTTCTGCCTGCAATCTTTCAACCTAAAATTAATACATACCTTAATGAAGATTACCTGTTAAGGTTGGAACAAGCACATGAAAATTTCTCATGGCACGTATATTTTGCTTCACTGTCAGGACGTTTAGTCATATACATTTGGACTATTACAGCGTTTTTCTTAAGAAAATATTGGAACTCGGATAAGAAAATTTTGGCCACTCTATTTTCTTTTGCTTTGTTTTTAGGCGGATGGGCTAATCTGTCCAGCCTTTTACCCTCCGGAGGCAGAATTCATACCCTGGCAAATGGTTTTTTTTACGCTTCTTTTATTCTAATGCTTCTTTGGTCTTCCTTTTCTGTTAAAGTTAATCTTATAAAATATATAACATTCCCATTCCTTTTATTTAATATTATATTTAGTATTCGTGTAGGGTTCGATTATATTGGAATCTTAACAATTCTCGGAAATCCAATTACAGCAATACTAGGTTTTGAACAAACTCCTTTAATACAATTTATTAAGCATTTGTTTTAATTTTTATTGTTATAATAAATGAAAAATTTAAAAAGCTATTTTTCCAACCTTCCAGGTTGGCGCGCTAATCGTAAAATAATTGTCTTCGAAAGCGATGATTGGGGAAGTGTAAGAATGCCATCACTGAAATCTTTTGAGGAACTAGAAAAGGCCGGCTTGAATCTGAGAACAGAAGATGCTGAACGTTATAATCTTAATGATTCCCTTGCTACAAAAGAAGACCTTGAAAAACTCTTTGAAGTTATTACCTCAGTTAAAGATAAATCAGGCAATTATACTGTTTTTACCCCGGTTGCAGTTGTAGCAAATCCCGATTTTAAAAAAATTAAAGAAGCTGATTTTAAGGAATACTTTTATGAACCATTTACAGAAACACTTAAACGATCTAATGGCTGTGAAAAGTCTTTTGAAATGTGGCTTGAGGGTATAAAAAATCAGATATTTATACCCCAATTGCATGGCCGCGAACATCTGAATGTAACGGCATGGATGAATGCCCTGAAAAGAAAGGATAAACAGGCTCATCTTGCTTTTAATGAAGGAGTATGGGGTTTTGTTCCTGAAAACTATCCCATTGTTGATTATCAGGCTGCTTTTTTACCAGGATCACCTCAGGAACTGGAATATCATAAAGAGATTCTTTCAGATGGGATTAAATTATTTAAGAAAATATTTGGGTACCAGGCTGAGTATTTTGTCCCGCCAAACGGGTATTTTAATAATAGTTTAAACCATACTCTGGCCAAAAATGGCATAAAGTACAGATCAGCCTCCAAAATGCAATTTGAACCTCTTGGTAATGGCAAGTACAGAAGAGTTTTTCACTGGCTGGGACAAAAAGACAAAAGTGGAATCCGTTATATTACCCGCAACTGTTTTTTTGAACCCAGTAAGCCCGGCAAAGACTGGGTAGACAGTTGTCTGAATGACATTCATATTGCTTTTAAATGTCATAAACCAGCAGTTATAAGTACACACAGAGTTAATTATGCGGGTTCATTAAATACATCCAACAGAGATAAGGGATTATCACAGTTAAAACAACTCCTGCAAAAAATCATAAAAAACTGGCCTGAAGTTGAATTTATGACTACCCCTCTACTGGGTAAGCTCATTGAATATGCGAAACGCAATGAATGATTTTGTACATATTTTTAAGTTATTTGATAAACCCGAAAGCAGGAATCTCATTAATCTTTCCAGGTTTTACAATAATTCTTCAGTTTTGTATGAGGCCATAAAGTCAATAACAGAATTTAATTTGACAGAGGGTTTTCTGAAAGGCAAAAAAGTATTGCTTAAACCTAACTGGGTTAAACACCCTTTATCTCATGCAGATGAAATATGCCTTATTACACATGAGAATTTTATTCTGGTTGCATTGGAAATTATACTGGAAAAGAAACCAGATAGTGTATTAATAGGAGATGCCCCTATTCAGGGGTGTAAATGGGAGAAATTATTTTCCCAAACTTTTTTCTCTGAAATAAGAATTCTTTCTAAAAAATATAACATCCCGCTTTATATTAAGGATTTCAGGAGGAGAAAATATATAGTATCAGAAAACAAGCCGACAGAAGATGTAAGACCCCTGTCGGATTATATCATATTTGATCTGGGTAAGGATAGTTTACTTGAACCAATAACATTACCAGGAAAAACCAGGTTCAGGGTTACCAGTTATAATCCGGAAAGAATGGCACTGGCTCATTCCACGGGTGTTCATAAATATTGTATTGCAAAAGACGTTTTTGATGCTGATATCATCATTTCCCTTCCCAAAATTAAAACCCATCAGAAGACAGGAATTACCGGCGCATTAAAAAATCTGGTCGGCATTAATGGTGATAAGGATTTTCTTCCGCATCACCGGCTGGGTGGGACTAACAGGGGTGGCGATTGTTATCCGGGTGGTTCACTTTTCAGGTATTGGTCTGAACTTCTACTGGACGAAGCAAACCGAAGGCAAGGTAAGAAAAGTTACTGGTATTGGCAGAAGTTGTCTTCTCTTTTGTGGTATATTTCACTACCCGGTAAGGAACATCGTTTGGATGCAGGCTGGTACGGCAACGATACAACCTGGCGCATGGTTGCAGATATAAACCGCATTGCCCTTTACGGCAAACCGGACGGAACGGTATCAAATATCAAACAACGTGAAATTTACAGTCTTTGCGACGGAATTATTGCCGGACAGGGCGATGGTCCTCTTGAACCAGAGCCACTACCGTTGGGTATAATTTCTTTTACAAACAACTCTCTTGCAAATGACCGGTTAATGGGAATGCTATTGAGTCTGCCTGTTAATAAAATACCATTGCTTAACATCAGAAATATTTATGAGAAGAACAGTTGTGAATATACATTGAATGGCAAAGTAATTTCAGTGGAAGATTTAAAACAGTACGCAGCAAAGGCCACTCCTGCCAAAGGTTGGTCAAATTACCTTAAAAACGGGCAATGAAGATAGGGATACATCATTCCAAAGGCTCATTCAGCGAACGCTGGATTGAATATTGCCAGGAAAAAAATATTGAATTCAAACTGGTTGATTGTTTCAAATCAGATATCTTGTTACAATTGAATGATTGTGATGTCTTGTTGTGGCACTTTCACCAGAACAATGCTTCAGCTATGCTCTTTGCCCGCCAGCTTCTTTATTCTCTTGAAATGGCCGGTAAAAAAGTTTTTCCTGATTTTCATACTATATGGCATTTCGATGATAAATTAGGGCAGAAATACCTGCTTGAGGCAATCAGTGCTCCAATTCCTCAAACCTGGGTCTTTTATGATAAAAAGGATGCTCTTTTATGGGCTGAAAAAGCTGTATATCCGGTGGTTTTTAAGCTTCGATGCGGAGCCGGTTCTCAAAATGTGCAACTTGTGCATAATAAAAGACATGCAGTAAAACTGATTGAAAAAGCATTTCGTAATGGGTTTCCCAAATATGATCCTGTCAATAGCCTGAAAGAACGCTGGCGTCGATTCATGTTAGGCAAAACCAATTTACATGATGTTTTTAAAGGACTGGTTCGTTTTATAGTTCCGCCACCCTATTCAAAAGGTTATGGAAAAGAACGGGGATATGTTTATTTCCAGGAATTTATTCCGGGGAATGATTCAGATATCCGTGTTGTGGTAATTGGCGACAAAGCATTTGCAATAAAACGACTTGTGCGAAAGAATGATTTCAGGGCATCAGGCAGCGGCAATATTTTATATGACCGGGAGTTGTTTGATGAAAATACATTAAAGATATCCTTTCAACTGGCGCAAAAACTTAGAAGTCAATGCGTGGCATTTGATTATGTTTACAAAAACGGCAAACCCCTTGTGGTTGAAATAAGTTATGGTTTTTCACCTGAAGGGTATGATCTATGTCCCGGTTACTGGGATAAGAATTTGAACTGGCATGAAGGAAAGTTCAATCCATATGGTTGGATGGTTGAAAACGTTATTCATAGTTGTCTATGATTTCTAAAAAAAACTTTGGGGAAACAAAAAGAATCTGCCTCGTTATCCCATCATTGCAGGCAGGTGGTATGGAAAGAGTAATGAGCGAGCTGGCCGGTTATTTCAGCAAAATTAACAATATCGAGACACATCTTATAATGTACGGCCGTAAACCGGAAATATTTTATCAGATTCCCGAAAATATTATAATACATAAACCTTCTTTTGTTTTTAACAATAAATACAGATTTTTTTACACAATTAAAACTCTTCTTTACCTTCGAAAAGAAATCAAAAAAATTTGCCCTGATACAATATTGAGTTTTGGCGAGTACTGGAATAGTTTTGTTCTTTTGGCACTAATCGGCCTTAAGTTTCCTGTTTTTATTTCAGATCGCTGGAGACCTGATAAAATTCCCCGTTTCCCTCATAATATTCTCAGGAAAATTTTATATACCAGAGCTGATGGAATTATTGTGCAAACACATATTGCATTTGAAATTTACAGAAAATTATTACCACATGCTAATATAAGGGTTATAGCCAATCCAATAAGGAATATTTTACCCGGGAAACCTGAGGATAAAGAAAATATTATTCTTTCCGCTGGCAGGCTTATTGAAACAAAACATTTCGACCGTTTAATTCATATTTTTTTAAAACTTAATGCACCCGGCTGGAAATTAATAATAGCAGGGGGTGATGCTGTAAAACAAAAAAATTATGAAAAACTTTATAAACTAATTTTTGTCCTTAAAGCACAGGATAGAATATTATTGCCGGGCTACATGAATAATATGGATTCATTATATCAAAAAAGCAGAATTTTCGCCTTTACTTCAAGTTCGGAAGGTTTTCCAAATGTTATAGGAGAAGCATTAGCGGCAGGGCTACCAGTGATTTCATATGACTGTATTGCTGGACCGTCAGAAATGATAGAGGACCGAGTAAACGGATTTCTGGTACCTGTTTTTGATGATGATACATTTTTACAAAAATTACAATTACTTATAGATGATGCAAATCTAAGAGATAAAATGTCAATAGAAGCAGTTAAAAGTATTTTAAAATTTAACATTGAAAGAATTGGTAAGGAATATTTAAATTATATTTTTCATAATTAAATGAATAGAAAAGTGCTTTTCATACATGATGGGCCGTTGTATTTCGACGAGTCTAACGGCAAATATTATGGTGTTCATTATAATGACGCACTCGTAAACAGATATTCGTTTTTTGGCAACGAAGTAACATTTTTGATGAGATTATACAAAATTGAGAAGCTTGAAATATCAAAATATTCTTTGATTACAGATGATGCATTCAAGTTTATAGAAATACCAGATTTTAAGAAAATATCCCATTATATCAGAAATAGGAAAAAAGCAAAGAGAATTATTAAAGAAAGTATTTTACAGCATGATATTATAATAATTAGATTTCCAAGTGCCGCAGGCACGATTGCTTTTAAATATGCATTAAAATTTAAAAAGCCGGTACTGGTGGAATTTGTTGCTTGTGTTTTTGATGCTTTATGGAATTACAACTGGCAGGGTAAATTGCTTGCATGCTTTAAATTTATTTATTACAGAACCTTAATTAAAAAAGCGCCTCACATTATTTATGTTACCGATAAGTTCTTACAAAAAAGATACCCTTCTTTGGGAAAATCTATTGGCTGTTCCGATGTGGAATTAATTCCAAATGAAGAGTTTGTTTTAAATAAAAGAATAAATAATATAAAAAAAAATAACAACGGTATCTTGTCTATTGCAACAATAGCTGCTTTGGATGTACCATATAAGGGTCAAAAGGATGTTATTAAGGCTCTTGCATTATTGAAGAAAAAAGGGAAATATTTCAAATATTACCTTGTAGGGCAGGGTGACAGTGCATTTATTAAAAAAGCCATTACTAAATATAAGGTTGAAGAATTTGTAAAAATTTTAGGCCCTTTAAAACATAATGGTGTATTTGATTTTTTGGATACGGTTGATCTATATATTCAACCAAGTAAGCAAGAAGGAATGCCAAGGGCATTAATAGAAGCCATGAGCATGGCATGCCCTGCATTGGGGACAAGAGTAGGAGGAATACCTGAATTATTGCCGGAAGAATGCATATACAAAGCAGGTGATATAAAAGAGCTAAGCAAAAAACTTCTTTCAATTGATAAAGAATGGCTTATTGATAAGGCTAAAGAAAATTTCATAATGGCAAAAAAGTTTAACAACGCTGTTTTAGAGGAAAAAAGAAAAGATTTTTACAAGGTATTTATTAAGGATAATAATCTGTAATGAAATCATAATATTGATGATATCTAAAAAAGTTCTTTTTGTTGCCACTGTTTCAAAACATATTATCCGGTTCCATTTGCCATATTTGAAATGGTTTCGTGATAATGGATACGAAACCCATGTAGCAGCTAACGGTGAAGATGAAATACCTTATTGTGATTTTAAACATTTAATACCCATAGAAAGGTCTCCTTATTCTTTTAAAAATATTAAAGCATATTTCATTCTGAAAAGAATAATTAACACAAATAAGTATTCTCTGATACATGCCCATACTCCAATGGGTGGCGTTTTAGCAAGACTTGCAGCAAGGAAAGCAAGGAAAAAGGGATGTACGGTTTTATATACAGCACATGGATTTCATTTTTATAAGGGAGCCCCATTGCTGAACTGGCTTTTATATTACCCTGTTGAGAAATATCTTGCAAAATACACGGATTGTATTATTACAATAAATTCTGAAGATTATGAAATAGTAAAGAGGAAGCATTTTAAAGTAAAAAACTTTTATAAAATAAATGGTGTTGGTGTTAATAATGAAAGGTTCAAAAAACCATCGGATGCAGTTAAACAGAAGCTAAGGATTAAACATAATTATAATGCAAATGAATTTATTATAATATATGTTGCAGAGTTTATAAAAAGAAAAAATCATATTTTTATTCTTAAAGCCATTCCTCATTTGGCAGAAAAAATTCCTGATCTTAAAGTAATCTTTGCAGGCAGAGGAAGGTTATTGAATGCCATGCAGAAATATTCCCGAAAGCATAAACTTAGTTCATATGTTCAGTTCACCGGTTTCAGAACTGATATTGAAGAATTAATTTCCCTTGCGGATATTGGTGTTTCTGCAAGCAAACAGGAAGGCCTTCCTTTAAACCTTGTTGAAGAGATGTTTTGTGGCCTTCCGGTCGTTGCATCCGAAAACAGGGGGCATAAAGAAATTGTAATACATGGTTTTAATGGATTCTTGTTTCCGCAAAATGACATACAATTGTTTTCAGATTATTTATACAGTTTATATATTAATGTAGATTTAAGAAAAAAACTTGGAGAGAATGCGATACTGTCAACCACTAAATTTTCCGATAATTATTCGCTAAAAACAATGACCGGAATTTACAAGTATTTCATTCAAGGTATTATTACTGATAAGTAAAAAGTTTAATAATGTATGGCTTGTACTTTAAAAGAGTATTTGATATTCTTTTCTCATTTTGTTCGTTGATAATACATTCTCCACTTTTGATTTTTGTAGGGATGATGCTATATTTATTCAATAAAAACTTTTACTTGTATTTACAGGAAAGGGTCGGAAAGAATAATCTGATATTCCAGCTCATTAGTGTCCGATTAAATCCAGTTGATTTTCAACTGTTTACAATATAGTTCTTTGACATCTTTGTAATTCTGATTTGTAAATAGCTCATTTAGTGGCGTTTTGTCTAGTAGAGAAATGCTCAATTTTTGCAATATTTCGTAGGTTGAGCGGTCAACTTTTAATTTGTTACGAACAAGCGCAACCAGGCAATAAGTAATTATGGCTGAGTAAACCTGGATTTTACTGCATTTATGCTAATTCCCCAAAATGATTTGAGCTTAAAATGCTGTTTGATCCATTTGAAAAACAGTTCAACCTTCCAACGATATTTATAAAGCTGAGCAATTTCCTCTGCTGTTATATCGTAGTTGTTGGATAAAAACTCAAGATCATTATCTGTTTCTTCGTCATAAAATTTGATGTGTCGAAGTTTTTCCGGATAGTCTTTAGAGACATAAAATCCATTCAATTTGCCGATCTGGTCGAGTAATACTCCATTATCCTTGTTGACATTATTGAAGTATATTCTTCGGAACTGAAGATTATCTTTTGCTCTGTCAACAAAGTAAGCAGAACTCTGGTGAATTCTAAAAAGCCTTTCATAATCAACGTATCCCCGATCAAAAATATAATAACCATTTGGCTCATAATATAATAGATCCAAGGCATTTACATCATGTACTGAAGCGGGAGATACTTGGATAAAGCAAGGAATGGAAGTTTTAACATCATATAGTTTATGAAGTTTAATTCCACCCTTTGTCGTACGAAACTTGGCCCACCAGAATACATTTAAACACAGATCAATGGTAGTAGAATCAAAGGCATATATGGTTTCCATCATGTTCAATTGAAAATCCTGATCTACGATGGAAGACTTTCTTGCCTGATCGATAAGATAGAAAGCATACTCTTCAAAGATTCTGCAATCTCGTTTTTCATTTGCATTGGCAAAATTGGACCACGATGTACCCGTTCCAAACCCAAGATGATAATACTTGGGTTTGTGAGACTCAATGCTAATCATCAAATCTCTCAAACTTTCTTTGCCAGTTAACTGACCAAATATCATACTGAGTAACTGATTCCAACAGGAAAAATGTCTAATATGCTTATTTTCATTGTACTTTTGCAATAAGCGATCAAATACTCTTTGTGGTAAAAAATCTGTAAGTTGCGAGTAAACGAATTTGCCTTGCTTCATGATTTGCAGCTTTTTACAAAGCTATAATCACAATTTTCATTTCAAATCGTCACGCACCTAAAAGGCTCTATATTTCAGTAATATCAAAGATTTCAAAGAACTCTTCATTTATTTAATCGGTCACTAATGAAGCTCTATCATTTTTTTAGAAACCAAAACAAATAGTTATTTTAGCGAACTTAAATCTTTGTTATTATGGAGCAAAAATTAATTGAAGTATTCCGGAATGCTCTGGAAATTGATAAAGCAAAAGAAATTACATTAAATGATTCCATTCAATCTTTTCCTGAATGGAGTTCTCTCACGCAACTTTCACTTATTGCAGCACTCGACGAAGAATTCGGGGTAATAATTGAAATGAGTGTTCTTGAAAAGCTTGACACCTTAAAGAACCTGCTCGATGAAGTAATTAAACGCCGTAGCTGATATGCCATACCTTACGTTTCAAAACATCGGTATTTCAGGGATGGCAGCTGCATTACCACGCACTGTAATAGATAATTATGCATATACAGCCTTTTTCCCTGAGAAAGATGTAAAGGAGATTGTTGATAAAATCGGTGTATATCAGCGCAGGTTTGCCGATGCCAAAACTTGTGCCTCCGATCTTTGCTTCGCGGCAGCTGAGAAGCTCATCTCCGATTTACAAATTAACCGTGAGGAAATAGGGCTTCTGGTTTTTATGTCGCAAACCCCAGATTACCGGATGCCAGCTACGTCGATCCTCCTTCAGGATCGGCTTTCTCTGCCAAGGAATACTATTACTTTTGATGTTAGTTTAGGTTGTTCAGGTTTTATTTATGCCCTTTCTATTGCATATGCGTTCATGCAATCTCAGCCATCAATAAAAAAAGCTCTTATCCTCGATGGTGAAACCAGGTCAAAAGTTTATTCACCCAAAGACAGAAAAACTGCCTTCCTCTTTGGAGACGCGGGTATTGCCGCTCTTATTGAACGAAATGAAAACTTTGGAACAAGCTGGTTCTCAATGAACGTTGACGGAGCCCATGCAGACCTCATTAAAATAGAAGCAGGAGGTTACCGTTTGCCCAGCTCAGAAGAAACAGTAAAGGAACGTGTGGTAGATGAATATGGCAACATACGTTCTCTTGAACAAGCTTATATGAACGGTGGTGACGTCTTTAATTTTGTTATAAGGGAAGTACCCAGGGATTTTCAATCGCTATTATCTTATTCCAACATCGATCCTTCTCAAATTGACTATTTTATTCTGCATCAGGCAAATAGCTATATCAATAATTACCTTGTAAAAAAACTCAAAATCGATCCAAAGAAAGTCCCTTCAACCATCGCTAAGTTCGGAAATACATCCTCAGTATCAATTCCTCTCACCATCGTTTCGGAACTGAAAAACAAACTAAATTCCAAAACAAATTTATTGCTTTGCGGCTTTGGTGTAGGTTTGAGCTGGGCTACTTCCATTATTACAGTTGACCGTTGTCATTTATCTGAATTAGTTGAAGTATAAACTTTAGCTAAAGAAATTTAACGCCAATGCTTTATGCAGCCTGAACTTAATTTGTTTTCATTAAATGGCAAAGTTATTGTAATAACAGGGGCATCATCAGGCATCGGCAGGCAGTGTGCGCTGACATGCAATGACCTTGGTGCCTTTGTTATTTTAACAGGCCGAAATAAAGAACGGCTTGAAGAAACATTTTCCTTGCTTAAATACTCTGATAATGCATTGTATTATGCCGTTGACCTAACTGACTATGAAAATGTTCCCGGACTTGTCGATACAATTATATCCAGAAATCTTATAATCAATGGAATAATCCACTCAGCAGGCATTTCTCCAACCTTGCCTTTTAAAATGATAACGCCGGAAAAATTGAATATTTTTTTTCAAACCAATGTATTTGCAGGGATAAACCTAACAAGGCTTCTATTTCGTTCTTCACTTATTTGTGATAAAGCCAGCATTGTATTTATAGCATCAGTCATGGGTTTTTTGGGTGAAAATGCAAAATCGCTTTACGGTATGACAAAAGGTGCTCTAATCGCAGCCGTAAAATCTCTTGCTGTTGAGTACGCAAACCGCGCAATAAGGGTTAATGCCGTATCCCCGGGGGTTGTTGAAACCCCGATGTCGGAAAAATCCGCTTATAGCCGCAATGAAGAAGCATTCCAACGCGTAAAGGAATTGCATCCGTTAGGCATTGGTAAACCGCAGGATGTTGCCAATGCCTGTGCTTACCTTCTTTCTGATGCTTCCCGCTGGGTAACCGGCACTAATCTTGTAATTGACGGAGGCTACTCTGCACATTAAACTTTGCTTATGAAGGATGTGATAATAATCGGAGCAAGTGGCCACGGTGCTGAAATTCATGAATACATCCTGGCCCATGAGAAATTAACTGGCCAAAAAGAATTCCGTATTGTTGGCCTACTGGATGAAAAAAAAGAATACTATGAACGTTATGCCTATACCGCTCCTTTTCTTGGTCCAATTACCGGTCATACGGTGAATAAGAATGTATGGTATATAATTGCTATTGCCAATATAAAAATCCGCAAAATGGTCGTAGAGGATTTTCTTTCTTCCGGAGCTAGATTTACTTCTTTTTTTCACCCAACTGCCTACATATCTTCATCAGCTAAAATAGGGAACGGAGTAGTAATTGGCCCAAACGCAAATATTGGTCCTAATGCTGTTGTGGGTGATTTTTGTCTTATCAATTCGCGTTGCAGTATTGCTCATGATTCTGTTCTTGGCAGTTTTAATTGTCTTTCGCCAAATGTTTGTCTATCAGGTTCAACAAAAATTGGAAATGGAAATTTTTTCGGCATAAACAGTGCAACTCTGCAAGGCGTAACCATAGGCGATTTCAATATTATCCAGGCAGGTATGATAATCGATCAGGATATTGGCAACGAATCAACCATATTTTATCGCTTTAAAGAAAAAGTGATTGCAATACCTAGAAAAATAGAATGATATAAATGTCTTACCACGATTTTATCTCTTTTGTCCGCAGAGAATTTGTCCGTCCTGAGGGTCATATTCCTCTTCATGAACCTCGTTTTCTGGGAAATGAACGAAAATACATACTGGATGCCCTTGATTCGAATTTTGTATCCAGTGTAGGAGCGTATGTGGGCCGGTTTGAAGAAATGTGTTCAGCATATACAGGCTCTCCTTATGCTGTGGCCACTATGAACGGCACTTCAGCCCTTCATGTTGCCCTGCTTATAGCAGGGGTAAAGCCCGGAGAAGAAGTAATAACCCAGCCTCTTACGTTTGTTGCCACAGCCAATGCCATTGCCTACACGGGGGCAAGTCCTGCTTTTGTTGATATTTCAGGGAACACCATGGGCATGTGTCCTCAAAAGCTGGAGGAATTTCTGCATAAAAATGCCGAAAAACGAGCCGATGGAGCCTGGTATAACCGATATACAGGTGCCCGTTTTGCTGCAGTATTGCCCATGCATACTTTCGGGCATCCTGTGGAAATCGAAAAAATTGCGGGTATATGCAATCAGTATAAGATTCCTCTCGTCGAAGATGCTGCTGAAAGTATGGGTAGCCTCTATTTGAAAAAACATACAGGCACATTTGGCCTGCTGGGCATCCTCTCCTTTAATGGCAATAAAATTCTTACTACAGGTGGCGGTGGAATGATTTTAACAGCTGACGAAGAAATTGCCCTCCGGGCAAAACATATTACCACAACAGGAAAAGTGCCTCATCCCTGGGAATTTTTTCATGATGTAACGGCTTATAACTACCGTCTTATCAATCTTTCAGCCGCTCTCGGCTGTGCCCAGATTGAGCAGATCGAAACGTTTGTTGCTGCAAAACGGCGTCTTGCTCAAAAATACAAAGATTTTTTTTCTTCCTGGAAGGATATACAATTTGTTACCGAACCGGAAAACTCCAGGTCAAATTACTGGCTTAATACGCTGATCATGCCTTCAAAAGAGGAACGAGATCATTTCCTGCAGTTTACCAACGAACAGGGCGTTATGACGCGCCCTGCCTGGACGCTGATGAACCATCTTCCTATGTACCGCAATTGCTTCTGCGGAAACCTGGAAGTCGCCGAAAACCTGGCTGAACGCATTGTTAATATACCGAGTAGTGTAATTCCTTCGTATGTACAGAATCAATAAACGTGCATTTGATTTTTTGGCATCTCTTTCTGCCTTACTAATTCTTTCACCTCTTTTTTGTGCCATCATAGTTATTTTATTATTCACCGGTGAGCATCAGGTTTTTTTCCTCCAGCGCAGGGTAGGACATAGAAACAGAAGGTTTCATGTGTTGAAGTTTGTGACCATGGTCAAAAACAGCCCAAATATAGGTACCGGTATAATAACTGTGCGTAACGATCCCAGAGTTTTACCGGTAGGGCGATTTCTGCGAAAAACCAAATTGAATGAGCTTCCGCAGATTGTGAATGTGCTGGTGGGGCAGATGAGCGTCGTGGGCCCCAGACCATTGGCAGAAAGCGGGTTTGAGAAATACCCTGCCGATATTCAGGCATGCATTTACAATGTAAAACCGGGCCTTACCGGTATTGGTTCTGTTATTTTCAGAGATGAAGAAAATATTATACACGGCAGGACCCCGGAAGAACTGCGAACCTTTTATTCTGAAAAGATAATGCCTTACAAGGGCGCTCTCGAGCTCTGGTATCAGGAGAACCTTTCGTTTGCAACCGACATGAAGATTATTTTTCTTACGGCCTGGGTTATATTTTTCCCGAAAAGTGAACTGCCCTACAAATGGTTTAAGAACTTGCCTGAAAGACCGGAGTTTTTAAAGTAGGTATCACTGTGTTACACTGAGGCAACACAGAGGAACACAGGCAATAAATACAAGTTTCACAGGGTTACACAGTGGGAACACAGAGTAACACAGCCAATAAATAAAATATAATGGAGCTGGATGAAATTACACACGAAATATTGGATTCTGCCTATAAGGTTCATAGTGCTCTCGGTCCGGGTTTGCTCGAATCAGCATACAAAACATGCCTGGCACACGCTTTAAGGAAGAAAGGCATGCAGGTCGAACAGGAAAAACCTGTACCAGTTGTGTTTGAGGATATTCTGCTGGATTGCGGTTACCGTTTAGATTTGCTCGTTGAAAATGAGGTTATCGTTGAACTTAAATCAGTTGATTCTTTTACAGATGTACATTTTGCTCAGGTACTCACCTATCTTCGTTTCAGTCATAAAAAAGTCGGTTTACTGATAAATTTCAATGTTAAGAGCCTTAAAGATGGTATTAAGCGCTTCGTACTCTGAGTTTTTCATTTAAAGTCACACAGTGTTACACAGTGTTCTACACAGTGAAACTCTGTGTAATATCTTAAAGGTTTCACTGTGTTACACAGTGTAAAACACAGTGAAACTCTGTGTAACAAATAAAAGCTTCACAGTGTTACACGGTGTAACAGATAAAAATTACACAGTGTTACACAGTGTCATACACAGTGTGACTCTGTGTAACAAATAAAAGCTTCACAGTGTTACACAGTGTGATACACAGTGAAACTCTGTGTTACAAATAAAAGATTCACAGTGTTACACAGTGTAAAACACAGTGAAACTCTGTGTAACAAAAAAAAGCTTCACAGTGTTACACGGTGTAACAGATAAAAATTACACAGTGTTACACAGTGTCATACACAGTGTGACTCTGTGTAACAAATAAAAGCTTCACAGTGTTACACAGTGTAATACACTGTGAAACTCTGTGTAACAAAAAAATCTACTATGTTCAATCTTCAGAACTTTATTTCGGAACACATCACCCACCGCAGGCAAAGCTTTTTTGCCGCCGACATGGAACGCTTCCATGACGAACTTTCTGGTCACATTTCCGGCCGTTCCGTACTGGTCATCGGCGGTGCCGGCACCATCGGCTCATCCTTCATCAAAGCCCTCCTCCCCTTCAAACCCTCCCGCCTGGTTGTTGTCGATACCAGCGAAAACGGCCTCACCGAGCTCACCCGCG
>Ga0078972_1009585_pt1 | contig 18974 bp, 15 predicted proteins | sample YelNatPaOPGAMG01_FD_67568 | JGI IMG/M metagenome (GOLD analysis project Ga0078972, IMG submission 67568) | Hot spring thermophilic microbial communities from Obsidian Pool, Yellowstone National Park, USA - OP-RAMG-01 (SPADES assembly) (version 2) | ecosystem: Environmental > Aquatic > Thermal...
TGTTATTTTGGCTGTTGGTCTAGTGACTTTCCTGCTCGGCCGGCGTTATATAACTTGTGGGAGATAAATTAGCGAATTTTTGTCCCGCTGTACAGCCATGCTGACAAAGAATTTTGCATAAGATCAAGCGTGATCTAATTTGATGGAGAAATTACATAAACCTAAGGTTTCAGTCGGAGTCTGCGTAAGAAATTGTGAAAAGACTATTAGAGAGACCATTGAAAGCATTGTGAAGCAGGATTACCCTCATGAGTTTATGGAAGTAATCTTTGTTGATGATGGGAGCAGCGATGGAACACTATCGATAATAAAGGATTTTGCATCTAAAATGGATATGATTGTGAAAATTTTTCATCATAAGTGGATGGGAATAGGCTATTCGCGGAATGTTGTTGTAAAAAATGCAACGGGTAAATACATTGTTTGGGTAGATGGCGACATGAAGATTCCATGCAACTATATAAGTAAACTTGTTGAATTCATGGAAAAGCACCCAACCGTTGGAATAGCAAAGGGAAGACAATCCCTTAAGCCTGGAGCCAATTTGTTAGGAACGTTAGAGGCGTATTCTCGCGCAGCAAGTAGAATGATAAATTATCAATCTGAAAAATCCAAGTTCAAATCTCTCGGAACCGGAGGGTCAATTTATCGACTTGAGGCTCTTAAAAAAATCGGGGGATTTGACAAGAGAATAAAAGGGTATGGCGAGGATTTTGATGCTGAATTGAGAATTAAAGAAAACGGCTGGACTCTTGCAATTGTTGACGTTTACTTCTCTGATTATGAACGATTTAATCTAACTTTGGGAGAACTGTGGACAAGATACTGGCTTAGAGGGTATCATTCCAGCTTTCTTCTACAAAAAAATAAAGATGCAATCAAATTATACAAAATGCTTCCTTTTGTAGCTGCTATGGCTGGACTTTTAGATTCAATAAAAATTTACAGATTAACAAACAAAAAATCGTCTTTTTTAATGACCATTTTATACTTACTCAAAACGGCCGCATGGTGGAGCGGGTATATACACAACAGCTTTCACTAAAGCTCTTTTATTAATTAAAAATTGAATGGTTTGCTTAAAATGTCTACAGAATATCCAAAAGTAACGATTGGCATATGTGTAAGAAATAGTGCAGCTACTGTGCGCGAAGCTATTAAGAGCGTCATAGAGCAAGATTACCCTCATAATCTTATGGAAATAATTTTCGTTGATGATGGAAGTGTAGATGAAACATTAAGTATTATTAAGGATATTGCATCCAAAATGCAGAATTTCGATATAAAAATATTTCATCACGAATGGAAGGGTTTAGGATTTAGCAGAAATTTGGTTGTGAACAACGCTAAAGGAAAATATATAATCTGGGTTGATGGGGACATGGTCCTCACCAAGAGTTTTGTAAGAAAACAAGTTTTTTATATGGAGAAAAATCCCGAAGTTGGAATTGGAAAAGGTAAATATGGTTTTATTTCCAGTGGAAAACTTCTAAGCGATTTAGAAAACTTGGAGTTTATTACTACAAACGTTAGAGATCCAAATGAGAACTCAACTCCCATTGGCACCGGGGGATCAATTTATCGTGTCGAAGCCATTAGGCAAGTGGATGGTTTTGATGAAAAGCTTACTGGTGCTGGAGAGGATGAAGATATAGAGCATAGAATTAGAAAAGCCGGATGGCATTTAGCCATCACTCCTTCGGTTTTCTATGAACGGCGCAGAAAGACTTGGAGAGACTTGTGGCGAGAATACTTTTGGCATGGTGAAGGAGGTTATCAACTTTTAAAGAAAAGAGATATTTTAAATCTATGGATGTTTTGGCCGCCAAAAGTATTATTTGTAGAGATTTCTCGTGCAGTTCTTGCTTACAAGTTAACGTGTCAGAAAATCGCTTTCTTAATGCCTTTTCATTATTCATATAAAAGGATTGCTTGGATTCTTGGTTTCCTAAAAGAATTATTTAAACAAAAGTAAAGTCATGTAAATAAGAGGATTGAAAATTTAACACTCTTAATGAAATCTTTGCCCAAGTACTGGTAGTGGTTGCATAGATGAGCATTATAAGATCTATAATGCGTTTTTTTGCGATGCATGCTCCTTTTCAGAGCATAAGGGTAGCTATGTATAGAAAAGCTGGTGTTAAAATTGGAAGACCTCTCGTTTTCGGTAGCCATATTTTTATTGACATTACTTCACGGGCATTTCCAATATATGGTGTTACAATTGGTGATGGTGTCATACTGGCGGGGTACATCTATATTTTAACACACTCCAATATTCTTTATGGCATTAAAGGAGGTGAAGATGGACCAGTTACAATTAAAAGAGGGGCGCGCATTGGCATAAATGTCACTATTCTCCCAGGAGTTACGATCGGAGAAAATGCAGTTATTGGAGCATGTTCGCTTGTAAACAGAGATATACCTGATAATTTTATTGCGGTAGGCGTTCCTGCAAGACCTATTAAGATGCATAATTTTCGAGTGCGAGATGTTCGCAAGTGGCTTCAAGATGTAAATGCATCAAGTAATAAATAACTCAAAATGTTGTTGCAAGGAGATCAAAAATGGTCGTAAAAGTTGGACTAATTGGTTGCGGTGGCATCGCACCTCTTCATTTAGAAGTGTACAAAAAAATTGGCCGCGAAATTGAGGTTGTAGCACTTTGCGATATTAACTTGAGCAGAGCAAAGAGTCTTGCCCGGAGATTTAGAGTTAAAAATGTTTTTGAAGATTACTGGAAGATGTTTGAAAAAAGCGATTTAGATTTGGTTGACATATGTACTCCTATTTCGACTCATGCTCAAATAGTGTGCGACTCTGCCAAGGATGTTCCTGCTATTTTGGTTGAAAAACCCATGGCGCTTACTACATCGCAATGCGATGAAATGATTAAGACTGTGAAAAAGTATAAAAGTAAACTTTGCATAGGGCATAATCAAATTTTTTCTCCTCATATACAAAAGGTAAAAGCTATTGTGGATTCGGGCGTATTTAATCTGCTTAGTCTTGAAACAACACTAAGGGGTAGTTTCGATACACTTTTGGCACGTGGTTTGGCTTCCAAATTAAATGTTTCTCCTGAACAGCGAGGGATAATATGGGAGGTCTGCTGTCACCATGCGTACTTGCATCTATACTTTTTACCACATGTTAAAGAGGTATATGCTGTGGGTGGCAAGTTCAAGTATCCGGTTCACGACGATTTTGCTATATTACTAAGAACTACTGATGAGAAATTTGGGGTTATTAGAATCTCATGGATATCCAAAGCGTTTGATGTCATTTATGAATTCACGGATTTGAGTGGAAAAAGAATAGATGTACTTTGGGAATTTGATTGTATGCTTGAGAAATCAGATTATCCCCCATTCAACTTCTATCTGGTAGCGAAGAATTTTCTTGTGGATGAGAAAAGAGTTCTCAATAAGTGGTTGCGTTTGGGAATTAGGCACCTCAAAAACAGGAAAATCCTTCCAACTTTTAATCTCATTCAACAATTTATTAAGGCAATAAAAGAGGACGACACGCCCCCTGTCACTCCGGAAGATGGAAGAAAAACTGTCGCTTTATTGGAGGCAATTGAAAAATCCTTGAATACTCATTCTCCAGTTAGAGTTGGTTGATAAGCATTAGGACTGAGTTAACGGATGCGGATATGGATACGGCGTATACCATGATAGTGCATATCTGAAGTAATGAACGTTTTCTGTAATCCAATTGTTTGGGTCGTATTCTACGACTTCTGTCAATCCGTCATAACTGTTGTTCCAAATATATAGGTCGTTTATGCGGACTTTCTCACCTTCTGGATGCGCGTTAAGGTCGAGGTCTAACCACAAGTATATGAAGTATTGACGTGTGCCGCCGCCTGCTGTGTTGTTAAACACGACTCCTGCTCCGCCTCTGAGCGTAATAGTCCATGGAGATTGAGTTGCGTTGAGAAACTTGTTATTGTAGATTTCCACAGCTCTTGTTCCAACTTCTGTGATGATGAAGTAAGATTCGCTTCTTGAACTTCTTAATGGAGAACCGCATTCAGAGCATACCCAGTCTGTTCCGTTCCACACTGCTGTTGGGTTGGCTATTGTTCCATGTGATGGGTTGTAGCATGCTGTTTGGAACCACCCGTGTGCATCGCATTCCGTGTAGCCTAACCCATTTTCAACTGTGTTGTGTCGGAAAACGTAATGCGCTCCATCGTTTGCAGCAATGCAGTGTCTCCATTTTGTAAAGTAGTTATCTTCAACAAAAACCGTATAGCTCGTATATTGCCCAAGAACTTTTGTGAGGTCAGTTTCCCATAAGTCTTTGTAAGCCCTGCCAACTCTTATGCCGTATCCGACAGTGTCGTTCCAATATGGGTACCCTGCTCTTCCAACTGAGTTATTGAATATGTTATGGTCAATAACGCCATGGGAATTTTCACCCCAAATCGTTATTCCACCACCGCAAATATTCTCGAAACAACAGTGGTCTACGCGAACTTCAGCAACATTTTCAAAATCGATGCCTTGAAGAACATAAACAGAACTGGAGTTAACGCTTCTATATCCGACAAGTTTGATGTCTGAAAATCTTGAAGTTTTAGATGGGTCACCTGTGCCAACAAATTTAAACCAAAATGGTGTTCTAGGGGCGCTTCCTTCTGGAGGTGGATTAGAGTTTTCAAGCCAACTTCCGGGCACATCCCAGGGCAAACGAAGAACCGTTCTCCACTCTATAACTTGGTCATTCGGATTTTGACCTAAACCATCATACGGCAAACCACTTGTTCGTTCTGTTGGTGCACCAAAAATGCTAACTCCTGCTGGGACAACAACCCTCGCACCAGTCCAGCTTTCACCAATATTTACAAAATCCCATACGCCTTCTGGGATATAAACAATTCCGCCCCCTGCAGCGGCTACCGCGTCTACAGCTGCTTGTATGTCCCACCAGTAGCCGCTTTTAGCCCATATTTTGTTTACTGATATTTGGCCTGTGTTGTGAATTTGTGCTGTGTTTGTTAGTTGGGCGTTTACTGCATAAGCGGCTATAATCAGTATTGTTACCAAGATTGTTGGGAGAATGGTTTGATGTTTGTTGGTCATTTTTGCCTCATCTTCTTCTTTAATAACATTAGCACTTTCTTGTAATATAAAGTGTGGGTGTTAATAATAAATCTTGTGTATTACGATAATAGAGTGTCGGGATTAAATGCTCCAGAAAATTGAAAACTCAAAGCGGTTAGACTTCCTTTTGGCAATAATATTCCTTCAAGCCTTGGTATACATATCAGTTATCTTTGATGTTGCTGTTGTAAGGCAGGGTATCGGCTTTCTCTACTTATCGTTTGTTCCAGGGTATCTTATTGTTAAACTGTTGAAGTTTCGTTTTGGAACTTTGGAAACATTAACTTTTTCAGTTGGGTTTAGTGTCGCCTTTTTAATGCTTGTTGGGCTTTTCCTTAACGAGTTAGGTTTCATGGCTGGGATATTGCAGCCGCTTTCTACTGTTCCGCTGCTTGTTGCTTTAAACATGTTTGTTCTTATACTGGCCGTTTTAGCTTACCTTAGAAGTGAACCGCCTGTACTGTTTGATAAGGTCTCTTTAAGTTCAGTTAAGTGGGCGCTTCCCTTAACACTGCCGCTTGTTTTAAGCGTTGTTGGCGCCATACTCGTAAACGTATACAACGATAACCGCGTACTCTTAGTTATGATTTTGGCGGTTTCTTTGATAACAGCAGTTCTAATGTTAAAGAATAAGTTTTCATCGAAAATTTACGCATTTGTAATATTTATTATAGGCATCTCGCTTCTCTATCATTCGTCGCTGATATCGAAGTACTTAACAAGTTTTGGGTCTGATGTAACTTTTGAACATTTTGTTTTTAAAAACGTGCAAGAAAATGGATACTGGAGTCCCATCCCTCTATCATATTGGGATGTTGGATTAGGAAGGCTAAACAGCATGTTAAGCATTACGGTTCTTCCAACCATCTACTCTAACTTGATAGGATTGGATTCCACATGGATTTTTAAGCTTGTTTTCCCGTTGATTTTTGCTATTGTGCCGTTGAGTTTGTATCAGTTATGGAAGGATAGCTATGGCGAGAAGTTTGCTTTTGTTTCTGTTTTCTTTTTTATGGCAACAGCCACGTTTTACACAGAACTCCTCGGATTAAACAGGCAAATGATTGCTGAGTTATTCTTTATTTTGTTGCTTTTTGTTTTGTTGGATAAGCGTATGAGTCGATTTCATAGGTTTTTTTCTTTTACGATTTTTGGTTTTGGCTTGGTTGTGTCGCATTATGGACTGGCTGAGGTTTTCCTTTTCTTTATAGTTTCTGCGTTGATATGTGTGCTTGTTTATAAGCGACGTAGTGATAATTTGACTATCGGCATGGTTGTATTATTTTTCTCAATAATGTTCACCTGGTACATTTACACATCACGTGCTTCTGTTTTTCAAAGTTTCTTGGATTTCGCGGATTACGTTCGTAATCAGTTGAGTGATTTTTTTAATCTAGAATCTCGAGGAGAAACTGTTTTACGTGGTTTGGGTTTAGAGCCTCCTCCTACAATTTGGAATACAATAAGTAGAGTTTTTGCCTATATAACTGAGTTTTTGATAATCGTTGGTTTTATTAGTTTCATTTTTGAGAGAAAGAAGTTTAATGTTGGAAGTGAACACTTTTTGTTGACTTCAGAAGCTATGGGCTTTCTTGCCGCACTTATAGTGGTGCCTGGACTCGCAAACACCATGAATATGACAAGGTTTTATCATGTATTATTATTTTTCTTGGCACCACTTTGCATTTTGGGATCCAGTTTTTTAATTAAGCTTTTGTTTAAACATCGGAAAGGATTGGCTACTTCAGTTTTATTGACGTTTGTTCTCATACCGTATTTTCTTTTTCAATCGAACTTTATATATGAGATAACAAAATGTGAAAGCTGGTCCTTGCCATTGAGTATGTATCGTATGAATGCTTATCGAATGGATGGACTAGGATATATTCCGGAGTTAGATGTCGTTAGCGCTTATTGGTTATCTTGTAATATAGCTTCTAATGATACCCGAATTTATGCTGACATAAAGTCCATCAATAGACAGTTGACAGCTTATGGATTAATGCAACCAAACATGATGCTAATTTTATTTAACACAACTAAACCTGGACAAAATGAATTTGTGTATCTAAGAAAATTAAATGTGGAAGATGGTCTAGTTCACAGCGGATCTATTATTTGGAACTCCAGCGACATTCTATCAACGCTTGAAAATATTTCAATGATTTACTCTAATGGTGTATCTGAAATTTATAAAAAATAGAATAGTTGTGTTTGCCGTCAAGTAGCTGGAATGAGCATGTGTGTTAGTCCTATAAAAATTTTGATTGCTGAATTTATTCCTGCATTCAATAAGGGGGAACTTGCCATTCTTAATGGGATTCTGAAATCTTTTGAAATTCTGGGCGACGTTGAAGTAGCTGTTTTCTCATTTTACCCAAACGTTGATAAGAGTAGGTATCCACCTAACGTGAAGTTAGTGGATATAAACTACAATTTGCGATTAAAAGACCTTCCTTTTAATAAATCTAAGTTGTATGTTCAATTTGCTATTTCTTTTGCTGCATTTCAACATTTTATGTTTATGCTCTTATATTTTATTTTACGAAGGAACGCTTTAAGAGTTATGCAAAAGTCATTATGGAAAATCTATTATGAATATGATGTTTACATTATTTGCACCGATGAGGTTGATTGTGTTAATGGGTCATCTTTGAGATTCAGTCCAATTTATATTTGTTGGCTTGCAAAATTGTTAAAAAAGCCAATTGTTTTTTACGCAAATGGAACAAATCCCTATACCGCTGAAATTTATCTTTGGCGTTTTCACTCAAAAAAACTATGGCGTGTCGTCGCTAAATATCTTTTATCTATAGTTGATCTTATTACGGTAAGAGAAGAACATACTCTTCGATTTCTAAGTGGCATTATTGGCGGCAAAAGGCCTATCTACTTGACTGCTGATCCTGCATTTTTGTTATCTCCAGTTAACGATAAGGAAGTTAATGATATTATGTTACGGGAGGGAGTCGACAAAAGTAAACTTTTAATCGGAGTTTCTGTAAGCTACAGTACGCTTTCTTCGTTTAAAAGTAAATCAGCATTAAGTCCAGCGACAAGGTATAAATTAGCTGTAGAAAAACTTGCCAAGTTTCTGGATATTATGATAGAACGGTATTCATCTAAAATAGTTTTCATTCCGCACTCACTTGAGCCATATGATTATCGCGATGATAGAAAAGTGGCTTTTGACATTTACAGTTTGATGTCTCATAAAGAAAAGGTTAAAGTGATTGTAAATGAGTACTCCGCCGAAGAATTAAAGGGGTTAATGGGAAAATTAGATATATTCATAAGCAGTCGTGTTCATGCCGCTATAAGTGCAGTTTCAATGGGAACCCCTGTTTTAGTTTTTTCCAGTTCAATAGATGAAAGACCATATTGTATTTTAGGGAAAATATGTAAGCTTAATGAATGGATATATAACGTTGAAAATTTTGATGTTAATGAACTTCTTTCATTGACTGAGAGACTGCTTAAAGCATCTCACAAACTACGCAAAGAGTTACCGATGCGTATCAATTATGTTAAAGACAGAGCTATGCTCAATGGAAAATTATTAAAGAATTTAATCAATTCCTACTATTTACGTAGAAAAAAGGGAACATGCTTTTTATGAACATCAGTTTTCAAGATCATAAGTTTCTAGTGAATAATACCATGAGAAATGTGAGCCATGTTGTTAAATTGAATCTATGTATAGGATGCGGAATTTGTGAGGTTGCATGCCCAAATAATGCCATTAAAATGGTATTTGACATTAAAAAATGGGGGGTTCCTGTGCCAATAGTGAATGAGGTGAAATGCAATAATTGTCAAAAATGTCTCTACGTTTGTTATGGACACAAATTAGACAGCATGATGGACCTTAAAATCTTCGGCAAGCACACAAATAGCATACTCGGAAATGTGATAAACTGCTATGTGGGCTACGCAACTGATAAAAAGTTAAGATTTGATTCTACTTCTGGAGGCGCAATTACAGCTCTTCTTTGCTACGCTTTAAATCAAGGTTTGATTGATGGTGCTATTGTTACTCACGTAGAGGCAGGCAATCCTCCCAAAATTAAGGCATTTTTAGCCACTACAACCGATGAAATACGTCAGGCAGTCGGTTCGAAGTATTGTCCGGTTTCGTTTGCTGACGCATTTAAAAAAATGGAGTCTAGTAAAAGTTATGCGGTAGTCGGGCTTCCATGCCACATATATAGTATACGTAAACTTGCTGAAAGTAATAAAAAAGTACGCGAGACCATTTCGCTTTTTTTTGGAATATTATGTGGTGGTATGCCAGATTTCTTTGGAACGTTGTATATTTTGAGGAAATGTAGGCTTGAAGAAAAATATATAGAAGAACTTGAATATCGAGGCGGAGGATGGCCTGGTCGTTTCCTAGTTAAAGCAAGAATAAACAAGGATAAAATAGCTAAAGTTCAAGCTCCCTACCCCGAATATTGGTATGACGCATTTGGGTTCTTTATCCCCCACAGATGCACACTATGCAATGATGGCTTTAACTGGTTTTCTGACGCTTCTTTTGGGGACGCTTGGCTTCCGGAACTAAAAAAAGTGGATAACATGGGCACTTCTCTTATTATAACGAGAACTCCAATTGGGGAAAAACTTGTTCGTTCTGCCGTTGAAAATGGAGTTATTCAAGTAAGCCCAGTAAGTAGCCTAGACGCAATGAAAGCGCAAACCGGGCTAGTGCATTTTAAGTTTTCAACAATAATAGCAAGAGTAAACTTATGTAAGAAGCTGAAGAAAGCATTACCTTTAGCTGATATCGTTTATGGTGAACCTGTGAATTTCAAAGATTACTTAGTAGGGCTTTGGTTTTATTTTGGAAATTCTTTGGCTCACAAAAGAAAATTTTGGTGGTTATTTAACGCTTACGCAACTATAAATTCGTTCCTTAATGCCGCTAAAATATGCCTTAATAGGTATTTAAAAATTTGAATTTTGGAGGCGAACTAAATATGTTAAAGATTATAGAGGTTAATGAGATCAGTCATTTTTTGGAGTTAAAAACTATATGGAATAATCTTTTAGAAAAAAGTAGAGATAATAATCCATTCCTAACGTGGGAATATCTATTCACATACTGGAAACACTTTGGTAAAGATAAAGAACTTAAAATTCTATGCGTAAAAAACGAACGAAACGAAATCATAGCCATCATTCCACTAAGACTTTCTCGCTACAAACCAGCAAGATTATTTACATACAACGTGATAGAACCATTAGCATATAGAGGCGCCGATTACAATGGAGTTATTATAACCGAAAAAGAAGCTAAATGCTTAAAATTAGTATTTGACTATCTTGCTGGGCAAAAAGACTGGGATTTCATATATTTATACGAGATTCTCGAAACATCTTCAGCGTATAAACTGCTACAATTAAAAAACACCATTGTGCCATTCGATTTTTATAGAGGATCAGTGTGTCCTTACATTACAATTCATGGATTATTAGAAAATATATTAAAAACGCTAGACAGCAAATTTAGGAAGAACCTCCGAAGATGTCTGAAAAGATTACAAGAAGATTATGGAACAGTTGAGCTTATTGATTTTAAAAAATTTAAATCAATTGAAGACAGCATGGCGGCTTTCTTTAACTTACATCAAAAAAGATGGTTATCAAAGAATCGCCCCGGTGTATTCAGTACTGAAGAAACAAAAAACTTCTTCTTAGATATAGCCAAAAAATTTGCTGAAAAGGGATGGCTTGCTCTTTATTTTCTGGTAATCGATGACCGACCAGTTGCAACCCAACTTTGCTATGAGTACTCACAGAAAATGTATTACGTTCTTGGAGGTTTCGATCCAGACTTTTATCAATATAGTGTAGGTAATATAATAACTTTAAAAATGTTAGAAAAATGCGTTGAAAAGTCATTTAAAGAATACGACTTTCTTAAAGGTGGAGAGCCTTATAAGTTTGATTGGACTAACACGTTCAGAAGTATTTTGGGATTCAGGTTTGTGAACAAAAAGAAAGCATTTGCCACAATATGTGATCTCGGAATAAAAACTATTAGAAGAACTAAAATAGAAAATATCGCAAATTTTTATCAAAATTTTAAGTTTATATAAAATCTCTGAATGTGGCACGTCTGTTTATAAAAATGTGTTTGTGTGGTGAGCTGTTTTGGTTTACGATTTTCTTCGAATCAAACGTATTTATGAAGGCTGGCGCGAAAACGTTGAAAGAGATTCTTGGATTATCGACCGCGAAGATAAGTCACTTATTTTAGGAATTTTAACATTTTCTCTTTTCTAATCGGAATTGTTTCAGACATTTAAAGAAATCTCAGGACTTTGACTCTTATGCGTGTTCTTATGATTTCCCCATCATATTTTCCGATCAAAGGTGGAGCTGAAACTGTGATTCATGACATCTCAACCAAGTTAAACAACAAAAAAGGGATTCAAACGGCCATCCTGACGTTTAATATGGACCATAAATGGTGTCCTTATTGGCATGGCAGGATAGAGCAATACAATGGGATAACCGTTTATAAAATTCCAGCCTTAAACTGGTTTCCACCACCTCACTCAGACAGAATAACCTTGGGCGTAAACCTAATCCCCGGAAGGTTCCGAAAAATACTGAGCGAATATGATGTTCTACATTTTCACGGCGGAGACCTAACCTTTCCGCTATTCTCCTTTGGAGTTAAAAAACCAAAAATATTCCACTTTCACGGTTTTTCTCCAGAGTTTTGCAAAAGGTATTTCATAAGTCGACTAGTTCTAAAAAATGCTGCCCACACTTACATTTGCTTAACAAACACCATGAAAAAAGAACTCATAGACATAGGAATACCCGGAGACAAAGTTAGAGTCCTTCCAAACGGAATAGACACCAACATCTTCCATCCGCAAGGAGAAAAAGAGGAAAACCTAATCCTTTTTGTAGGCAGAGTATGCCGCGAAAAAGGAATAGACACCCTAATAAGGGCACTAACTTATCTAAAAACACCCACAAACCTAACTATAATAGGGCCACAAGACTGGAATCCGAGGCACTTTAGCGAAATTCTAGAACTAATCAGAAAAGAAAACGAGAAAGGAAAACATAAAATCGAATACCTTGGCGCAAAAACCCGCGAAGAAATAATTGAATATTATCAGAAGGCTTCTATGCTTGTTTTGCCATCACAGAGGGAAGGCTTCCCCATGGTTATTTTAGAAGCCTTAGCCTGCGAAACCCCAGTTATCACAACAAACGTCAACGGAATTCCCGAAATTCTTCAAAATAACGAATGCGCTCTCATAATCCCACCGAATAATCCACAAAAACTTGCAGAAGCCATCCAATTCCTACTAGATAACAAAGAGACACGAATAAAGTTTGGACGAAAAGGCAGAGAAACGGTTGAAAAACGTTTTTCCATGGATGTGGTGATGGAGAAACTTTGCAAAATTTACGATGAAACCATCTCGAAATTTGGCGGTTAAAACATGCGCAAAATGACCTTCACATTCGATGTTGAAGACTTTACCAACAAAGGGGCATTCATGGCCCTACAAGCCACCATAGAACTCCTAGATAGATACGGTTTTAATGGCATATTTCTCATAACAGGGCATGTGGCTGAGAAGCTTTACAACTATCCAAAGATTGTGGAGTTGCTGGAAGCGCATGAGGTGGGCTACCACTCTTCTGGGCATTCAGTGCACCCAACAATTTTTGAATTCACCGACGTTAAGAGTTACAAAGAGGCTTATGAAATATCCTTGAAAAGAGAAACATCCCATATAAACCCACTAACCGGCCAGATGGAGGGCGAAGGTGGAATTGTAGCTCTGCAAAAACTTTTTCCATTTAAGAAAATAACAGCTTTTAGAGCACCGGGATATTGTTGGAATCCCCCTCATTTAGAAGCCCTTCGAGATTTAGGCATAAAATTTGACTTTTCAGCCAAACTATCCAAAACTCCAGTTCACTATAAAGGCATAACATTCTATCCTTACCCAATTCTCGCTCAATGGAACGGCAAACCGTCCGATTTCAGACTTTTCTGGATAACGACCGCCAAAACTCCCTACACAGTAATCGGACTGCACCCCAGCCTATTCGCCACATACGACGGGTGGGACACAATATACTTTAACGGAAATCCAAGAGCCATCGTCCCTCCAAAACCAAGAGACCCACAAGAAGTCAAAAGCCTAATCAAGAGTTTTGACCTTTTTCTTAAAAACATCAAAATTTTCGAAAAGCTAGGCTTAATAGAGGTAACCACGAAGCTTGAAAACACCAAAAATGAGCTAGTTATAACCAATGAGACGGTGGAGAAGTGTTATGCACATAGTATGAGATGGGCTAAAAACGTCTTCAATTACAAGCCAAGATATTTGAGAAACCAGTTTTACCACTTTTTTAACGTACCCGCTTCTCAGAATCTGGAACCAAAACGTGAAAGCCCATGAAAGTAAAAGAAATTGACAATTACAATGATTTTCTTGCCTTGAAAGACGAGTGGGCAAATCTGCTTGAGAAGTGCAACCACACCGTTTTCTCCACATGGGAATGGCTATCCACCTTGTGGAAACATTTTGGAAAAAACAAAAAATTGTTAATCCTATTGGCTGAAGATCAAGGAAAACTTATTGGTATAGCACCATTAATGTATTATGTTGATAAAACCTTTGGCCTCAGAACAAGAAAAATACAATTAATAGGCACACCTCAATCAGACTATAACGACTTTATCTTAGCAGGGAAAAAGGAGCAATGCTTAACAGCATTCGTAAAGTATATTTTAAATGAGTGCCACGAAAAATGGGATTGCATTGAGCTTAAAGATATTCCCGAAAACTCTCAAACTCCCGTTTTGCTACAGAAAATCGACAAAATAGTTACTATTGCTAATATTCGTGTCATCCATAGGTGCCCGTATCTGCCCCTTCCAGACTCCTTTAGCGAGTTGATTAATGGCTTGAGCGGAAAATTCAGAAAAAATCTTAGGAGGAGTCAAAAGCAACTGGAACAAAACTGTAAAGTGAAATTCATAGACTATTCATCTCCAAAAGTTTGCCTTGAAGGAATGAAAAGTCTGTTTGGATTACATCAAAAACGATGGAGAACCTGTGGCGAGCCCGGCGTGTTTTCCGATCAAAGTGTTCGTAATTTTCATCTAAATATTGCAGAATCGTTTTCCCGAAAAGGGTGGCTTGGTTTATACGCAATATCAGCAAACGATGAGATCGTGGCATGCCTCTATGGGTTCAAGTATCAATTCAAGTTTTACTATTACCTTTCAGGAATGAACCCCTTTTACACGAGGTACGGACCTGGGAACTTACTTATTTCTTTTGTCTTGCAGAAATGTATTAATGACGGGTTAAAGGAATTTGATTTTCTAAGAGGAGAGGAGGAGTACAAGACCCGTTGGACGTCATTGAGTAGAAAGAACTCCGATTTTGTGCTCGTTAAAAAGGGGCTTTTCTCATCGATTCGCGATTGGGTTGCCCGAAAATACTGCTTTGGGGTAAGATCATTAAAAAATGTTGTAAATTTGCGTTAACAAATCACCACTATTTTATAGTAAAGGGTTGCGGGATACTTTGTCTGTATCTTGTGGGCAAAACAGCAAGTTGAATCAGCCGTTAGTTAGCATCATAATTTCCACATATAATTATGGGCATTATCTAGCTGAAGCTATTGAAAGCGCTTTGAACCAAACATACAAGAATATTGAGATCATCGTTGTGGATGATGGATCAACAGATAATACGAAAAGTGTTGCAAAAAATTACCCGATAAAATATGTTTTTCAAAAGCATCAAGGTGTAAGCGCCGCAAAAAACCATGGAGTAAGAATGTCTAATGGCGAGTTTTTTGTCTGTTTGGATGCAGATGACAAGTTATCTCCAGAATTTGTTACAAAAACTTTAAAATTGATGGAAAAACCTGATGTGGGTTTCGTTCGAACGGGCTCCATTGTTTATAACGAAGATCTCAAAATTGGAAACGTATGGATGCCTCGCAAACTTTTCAGCAAATACTCTTTGTTCGCTGGTTGGTGGGGAGCACTTGGTCCAGTACTTATTAGACGTGCGGCCTTTGACAGCCTTGATCACGGGTTTGACACAAACTTTAAAGCCTTTGAAGATTTGGACCTTTGCTTTCGACTCCTTGCGAGAGGATGGAGGACAAAGGCTGTTTATGAGCCCCTTCACTGGTATAGGATTCATAAAAATTCGACTGTTAATCCTAAAACGAAAGAGATAGAAAGGCACAACATACAAGTTATCAATCAAAAGTACTGGTTTCGAGAATCCTATAGAAAGTTTTACTCCTTTTACTTACGTTCATTCGGTGCTGCAGCCATGCTAATTACGCATCCGATTTGCTACTTAAAAGGGATTCAAACGAAAACTAGGGCTAGAATTTGGATTAAATCGCAAAAATGGAATAACACAGACGAGAATGAAAGAGTCAAAGAGGTTTTTAAAGAAATACAAATGACTACAGACATGCTTACTCAATGGTCTTATAACAAATACTTGAAAAATTATTACAAGAATCAATTGAGAAAATTGGAAGATCTGTTAAAGGACGCCATCCTTAACAATAGACAATAGGGTACTTCCCTATGTTAAAAGATCCAAAAATCCTTCTTCTCAACTTGCCTAGTCCATCAGGTATGAGGCTTTGGCGTGACGATGCAGGTGGGTTTGGTGTAGCAATACGATTACCCAAAAAATTCGAGAAAGCTGATGAAACCACCCTTCATCCCTTCCTGCCCTATGCATCTGCCCTCCTTTTAGAAGCAGGATACGAGTTTAGAGCTGTCGACTTTCAGAGGCTTAGGCTTCACGATCACGACAAAGTTTTGAGTGTAGTTGAGAAAGAGAATCCTGACATAATATTTTCAGTCATCTCCCTTCCATCGATATTAAACGATTTAAAGATATTAGGCAAAATAAAACAATCTCTTCAAAACGTTATAGTTGTTGGCGTCGGAACAGTTTGTCGCATAATCCCTCATGAAGTTCTCCTTAAAAAAGCTGTGGACATAGCCTTACGAAGCGACTTCCCGCACGTTTCTAACATAATCGAACTAGTCAAGGCGTTTCAAGAATCTCAAAATCTGAAAAAAGTCAACGGCATCTCATACATGAAAAATGGACAAATAGTCAACACATCCGAGGCTCCAGAAATTGACATCAACTATTTACCACAAGCATGCTATGACCATATCCCATTAGATGGATATGAAAAGTTCACAGATATTTCCGGCGAAAGCTTCTCTTACGTGTCCATTTTAGACAGCAAGGGATGTCCCTATAACTGCATTTATTGCCCATATCCCTTAGGATACGGGAATAAGTGGACGTTTCGATCTCCAGCAAAAATCGTGGATGAAATAGAACAACTATACAATCTACGGGGCGTTAGAGGATTTGCTTTCAGAGGCCAAGCTTTCGCCTACAATAAAAAACAAGCAATGAAAATCTGCGACGAAATCATCCGAAGAAAGCTTGATGTTGCTTGGATTTGCGAATCAAGAGTCAACGAGATTTCAAACGAACTTATCACAAAGATGCGAAAAGCCGGTTGCAGAAGAATCCACTATGGGGTTGAAACCGGAGATCCGGAAACGCTTAAAATTGCAAAACCTGGCGTCTCACTTAAAACAACGGAGAGAGCATTTGAAATTACTAGAAGGAACTCAATCTTGACACAAGCGCACATAATCCTAGGATGGCCCGAAGATAACGACAAAACCTTAGCTAACACGCATAGATTCATCCTAAAACTAAATCCCGACGTATTAAATATCAACTTTTTAACGCCTTATCCTGGAACAAAAATGTATCAAGTGGCAAAACAAAACGGCCTAATTTTGACGAATGATTGGTCAAACTATACCTCGCATACAGTTGTTATGCGAACGAAAAATTTGAGCGCCAATGAACTTCGTGCCTATAGAAACAAGATTATACGCGATTTTGCAAAACAGAAATTACAACAGATCTTAATAAAGGACGGGCTTTCCGCTTTTAAAAAACCAAAAGCCTTTATCAGTGAAGCCAAAAGTTTAGTGACCAAAATATTGTTTCCATACAATTGAAACAGGAAATAACCAGGATGAGCCTTGTCAGCCTAGTAAAAATAAAAAGCGAAACTGAAATAAAGAGAGGAATAGAAGAAGCCCTGCATCTGATCCAATATTCATGGTCTGCAAGCATAAAAAAAGTTGTCATTAAACCTAACTTATGCTATTACTGGGATTACACAACTGGACAGACAACCGACCCAAGATTCATTGCAAGATTGATTGAACTTATTAGAGAAAAAGTTTCGCCAAACGTGAATATTTCGATAGTCGAATCTGACGCATCCGCTATGATCTGCAAATACGCTTTCAGAATGCTAGGCTACGAAAAACTTGCTGAAAAATATAAGGTTAAGTTGGTTAATCTTTCAAAAGAATCTTGCAATCCAGTACAAGTAACTGTAGGAAAGGAAGTTTTCAGCTTTGGGATTCCCAAAGTAATACAGGAAGCCGACTTGAAAATTAACGTTCCAAAAATAAAATACACAATGAGAGGAATAGAGCTCACCTGCGCATTAAAAAATATCTATGGATGTAATCCATACCCTAAAAAATTTAAATATCATGGAATACTCGCGGAAACAATAGTGGCCTTAAACAAAGTTATGCGATTTGATTTATGCATTATTGATGGTTATATCGTTTCAGGGATTCACCCAAGAAAATTGGGTCTTGTAATGGCTAGCCGAGACCCGGTTGCAATAGACGCGGCTGCAGCTGAGATAGCAGGACTTAACTCAAAAAAGATAAGATATCTACAATTAGCACAAAAAGAAGGAATAGGCAAAATCTCCTACATACCGAGAGGCATTCCAATAAACTATTTTAAATCAAGATACCCGCGAAAAGATTTCAAGAAAAAGTTAATGGGCAAAGCCTATGCTGCCTTACTTCTAACTGGATTAGGCCAAAAACTTGGGCTACAATAAATCATAAGACGGAGCATAAAAATGAAAAAGATAGGCCTTGGAATAATAGGCTTAGGCTATGTTGGGCAAATACATTTAAGACATGCCCAAAACCTCGCTAACGCCCGTGTCACAGCAGTAGCCGATCTCTCCAAGAAAGCTTTAAAAAAAGCCAAAAACAGCGGCCTAAAAAACACTTTCACTAGCTATGAAGAAATGTTAAAAGTTCCAGAATTAGACGCAGTAATAATCGCCCTACCCACACACCTACACCTAAAATGCGTACGCGATGCAGCAGAAGCTAACAAACATATCTTCCTCGAAAAACCAATGGCCAGAAACACCCAGGAAGCAAAGGAAATCCTCTCAATGGTGCAGAAAAACAATATCAAACTAATGATAGGCTATCCCTTAAGATTCAACCAGCAATTCCAAGAATTAAAAAGAAAAATCTATGATGGAACACTAGGCGACATAGAAATCGCAATCGCAAATTACATAAGCTCAGGACCATTCTTCCACAGGGCGGAAGCCCACGCACCAGTACCAGTCCCAGAATGGTGGTTTAACAAGGGGCTGACAGGCGGAGGAGCCCTTATAGACCTAGGAAGCCACATAATAAACCTTCTACGCTGGTACTTCGGCGAAATAACAGACATAAAAAGCCATCTAAGCTATAGATTCAATATGTCTTTTGAAGATAAGGCCATATGCCTAACAAAATTCCAAAATGGAACAACAGCCATAATAAGCGTAGGATGGTTCCTACAAGGATACCAACTAAAAATCGAACTCATAGGAACAGTAAACCACATAACAGTCCAACACAAACCATCAAACCCCCTATCAACAACAATCCAAATGCTAACAACA
>Ga0078972_1009589_pt1 | contig 18967 bp, 23 predicted proteins | sample YelNatPaOPGAMG01_FD_67568 | JGI IMG/M metagenome (GOLD analysis project Ga0078972, IMG submission 67568) | Hot spring thermophilic microbial communities from Obsidian Pool, Yellowstone National Park, USA - OP-RAMG-01 (SPADES assembly) (version 2) | ecosystem: Environmental > Aquatic > Thermal...
GCGTCTTCGGGCCGATAGCTCAGCTGGGAGAGCGCTGCGTTCGCAATGCAGAGGTCGGGAGTTCGATCCTCCTTCGGTCCACCACCATTCAGCGCCCAACCGTTCTCGGTTGGGCGTTTTCATTTCCGGGCTCCGCAGACGGCGCGGGGCTCCGGGCCATTCTGCGTGTGCCGACGGTCGGCGGACAAGGGGCCATGACGCGCCCGGTTCGCCTCTGTTCCGCTCTCTCTTCTCTCGAAACCCGCGCCAACTTCCTTGCCGTGGCACACGCACGCGGCCTTGTCTGACCGTGATTTACGCGCATGCCGCCGCCATAGGTTGTCCGGCGAAGCTGGAGCAGCAGTCCATCACGCCAACGCGCCCGCCGCGCAGGGCATCGAATACAAACCTGCGCGTTGCTGCGTGACCACGAGTGCACCGTAGGCCGCATGCTGCGCCGCAGGTTCCGGCTTGCCCCTGTCCTTCGACTTGATCTTGAACAGGTCGCTCGGTTTCGCGCTGTCCAGGCCTGCGCGTTGCATGATCCGTTCGGCTGTCGTGGCTTCGCCGTTGAACGACCACAGCGCCTCGAACACCTTAGCCTGACCGTCGGTGAATCGGATCGGTGTGCGGCTGATTTCCGGCAGCGTCGCCCATTTGAAATCCGCCGAGAACGGCCCGTACACTGGCGTGGCCGGGTTGGTGGCCGATGGCGTCCCGGGCGGCGACGGCGTGCCGAGGAGCGCGATTCCGCCGCCGTAGAACGTGAAGCGTTCCTCCAGCGTCAGCCATTCCACACCCGCGCCGAAGGGCGACCCGCGCGTCGTGCGCGGCCTGGGCGTGATCACCCGGATGTCGCCGCCGGCGACGCGCACCCGATCCAGCAACGCGGGTTCTTGCAGCACACGCGTCAGATCGCGGGCCAGCAGCACGGGCGAGCGTCGAGCATCGCCGAGCCGCCACACGCCGTCGCCCAGATCATCGATGCCGTCGCGGCTTTCGATGCCGAGCGCGAGGCGGATCTTCTGGCGCAACCATTCCTCGTCCAAGGCCAACGCCGCACCTTCGTTCGCTTCGACGGCCACGGGCCCGCAGTCCGGGCAACGGCACATCCGCCCACCTCGACCATCGCCCCAAACCTGCGCCCGGTGCTGCTGACAGTGAGGACAGAGCACGAACGACTGATCGACGACCGTCGGCTTGACTGCCTTGCCCAGGACGGACAGCGCAGCCACCTCGCGCGGCGACAGCGTGGCGCGCAGCACGGGCGTCCCGCCTGCGAACAGACGGCAGATCAGGGCCCAGGCGTCGTGCGTCGCCATCGATCAGTCCTCGATGACCGGTGCCGAACCGACCGCATCCGTTTCCGGCGGCATCTCCTGCACGCTCAGGGTCTGGCCCTTCTGCAAGATGCCCACCGCGACCAGATAGCCTTCCAGCTGCGCCTGCAGCTTGGCGTCGAACTTGTGCAGGTTCAGCCGCCCCTTGCTGGTCACCTCGATGGTGACCACCTTGGCGCGCGTGCGGCCCGGCTCGGGCGGATAGTAGAGATTGACCTGCGCCGCGGTCACCGCCCACTGGCCCTCCAGCGGGCCGGGCAGCTTCTCCTTCAGCAGATCATGCACCGAGCGTTGCTGGCCGGACTGCATCGCCGTGCATTCGATCTTCAGCGCCGCGTCCGGGCTGAGCAGGGTGAGCGCCTTCAGTTGCACCATCGAGAAGCCGTCCTCGAACGCCTCCGGCACATCGAAGCCGGTGCGCAGCATCGATAAATCCAGGGTCGGTGCCTTGATCCGGTGCGCGCTCGCCTTGACGCCCAGCACATGCTCGGCGAAAGCCTCGACCAGCATCTGCTGGTACTTCTGGCCGCCACGCACCAGCGTGCGCACGACACCGGTGGACTTGGCGTACTCCAGCACCATGTGGATGTTGGGGTTGCCGACGCGGCGCTTCAGGGCCGAACCCTCGAACTCCAGCCGCAGCATGGCCATGTCCTTGACGTGGACAGTGAGCAGGAACACGCTGGGGCTACGCTCGACCAAGTGCGCCACGCTGCTGTCGCCGCATTGCATTTCGCGCTTGTAGAACGCCGAGATGGCGTAGCGCAGTGCGGCCAGGTTGGTGTCCGAACCGTTCGGCTGGCGCTTCAGGCCCAGATCGTATTGCTGAGTCTGCGGCCCGTGATGCTCCCAAAAGCTGAAATCGTAGGCGCGCTCGAACAGCGCCGGGTGGTTGACGTACAGCCAGAACGAGCGATGGACATCGCTGCTGCAGAGCGTCAGGCCCGCCAGCGCAGCACCGTCCGCCACTACGGCCTCGAACATCGCCTGCTTGCCCGCCACGTCGCCCAACTGGACACTGGCCATGAGGTTGGCGGTCATCTGGTCTCGGGCGACCGTGTCCGGCCAGACCTTGACCGCCTCCACCAAGAACTGGCTGGTCTCCGGCGTGTCATCCCAGGCAAATCCATCGGGCACCGGCAGGCCGTGTGAGGTCAGGAAGTCGCGCAGCGTGGCGTCCACCGGCAGCTCGAGCATCACGTCGACAAAGGTCTTCTTCATCTTGTTCGTCCTTTCTGGATCGGCGTCGGAGGTCTGCGACCGGGGATCGGGCGGCAAGGGCCAGCGGCGAGGTTGCTAAACGTGACTCCCGATAAAGTAAAGCCACGTGATACACCGGCATGATTCTGCCCCTCGCATTTCCGCTTGTCAATCAACAGGACATATCTAGCTCCACCTTGTATCTCAAGGCTATACTATCGGTGTTGTTTCATCGACTGGCTGTTTAGCCGCTACAGGAGCATCGCCATGGCTTCGGCGTTCGGAGTACGCCTGCGCCGCTTGCGCGAGGCGAAGAAGTTGACCTTGCAGCAGGTCGCCGACGCGGTCGGCTGCACCAAGGCCTACATCTGGGAATTGGAAATGAGGGATGGGCAGCGCCCCACCGCCGAGCGGATTCGTGCCATCGCCAAGGTGCTGGGCGTCACGATGGAGGACGTGATGGGTGAACCCATCGATCAGGTTCCCCAAGCCAGCCCAGAGGACGTAGCCTTCTTCCGTGAGTACGCCGGGATGGCCGATGAGGAAAAGGATCGCTACCGGCAGGCGCTCAGGATCATGTTCCCCGACAAAGGCCAAGGCGGGGACTGAGAATTGAGCGCAGCGCAGGCCCTCACTGGCTCCATTGCCGCCAGCACCGTCCTGAAGTGGCTGCGGGCGTACCACGGTGAGAGCGGCATGCCCGATGCCGTCGATCTGGACATCCTGCGCCAGATGCTGCCGACCACGCCCTACGGCAAGGGCGTTCGGGAGATCAGGCAGCCGGTGGAGTTCAACGACAAGGCCTTCGAGGGGATGCTCGCGCGCGATCCCAACGACCACGATGTGTGGGGCATTGCCTACAACGGCAAAGCGCGCCCTGAGCGCCAACGTTTTACGATCGCCCACGAACTGGGCCATTTCATCCTTCACCGCAGTCAGCAGCAGAAATTCAACTGCGACAAGCAAAGCATCCACACCGGCATCGACGGCTTGCGCGCCATCGAGCGAGCGGCCGACGACTTCGCCAGCAACCTGCTGATGCCCGGTGATCTGCTGCGCAACTGGATTTCGAGCCAGCGTATCGACCTGCACGTCCTCAGCGCCATCGCCAAGCGGTTTCAGGTTTCGTTCGAGGCGCTGTGCATCCGCTTCATCAAGTTCACCACGCAGCGCGCGATCCTCGTCTATTGGGACAACGGCTTCGTGAAGTACGAATGGCGCAGCAGCAGCGCCATCAAGACGCGGGCGCGTATCCGGCGCAACGCTGATCCGCAGGAACCGCTGCCGGGTACGCTGGCCGCCGACGCCGGTGTCGATCAGGAATGGGATGGCACGGAGATGTCCGCCGCGATCTGGTGCCCGGAGGAGGCGCCGCACATGAAGCTGCGCGAGTTCAAGCACAGCTACGGCGCGCGTGATCGCGTCCTCACGCTGCTACTGATAGAAAGCGCCGAGCCGCGTGCATGGGATCGGTCATGGCAAGACGGGGACAGCTTCGACAGTTACGATCAGTTCGTCTCAAACGGGCAGTTGCCGGTTCGCTGATTGGCAGCAATGCAAATCCTGACCGTGAACGCCATCGTCGCCGACATCAATGCGATTCTCTCGAAGCATGGCGTTTCCGAGATCATGCAGCTGCACGACATTACCGTGACGGACAAGATCGTCAGCGACATGGCAAAGCGGTGCCCGAGGTTGTCGGATGCGATCACGGGCCACCTATGGCCAAGCGTCCGCTCTGCGACCGTCTATCACTACACATCGCGCGAGGCGGCAGAAAGCATTCTCTCAACGGGCATCTTCCGGATGACGAACATTGAGAAGCGACTCAACGATGGGGAGATCGTCACCTTCTGCCAGACGCATGGATTGCGTGGATATCTTGAGTCTGATGCGAGTGGCTCCCCGACGTATCGCGCCCTGCTGATGCCGCAGTTGTTCTATGCATCGTTCACCGAAGCCAGCCTGTCGCAAAAAGACGAGGAGTACTTCTGGCGAAACTTCGCCGCGTCCGACGGCGTTCGGTTGACCATCGACATCACGGCCAAGAACCCCAACTTCCGGAAGATCGTCTACGAACCGAAGCCGGGGACGCCGATCCCTCTGCTGACTGAGCTGGTTTCGACCATTCGTCAGCAACATGGGCGCGAGTTCGTGCTTCAAGGCATCTCGAGACTGTGCGCCTTCTACCTATGCGGTCAGACCTACAGTCGAGAGAGGGAATATCGGGCTCTGTTCAAGACGTGGCCTGACTTCGGCCCTCAACCGGTCGGTACGGGGCCGACTTCGTATGTCGAAGTCCCGCTGAATCAGATGACCGATTTCGGGTACGAATTCCGGATAACCGAAGTGCATGCCAGCACACGGCCGAACATGCCTGATCACTATCAGTTCGATCAGCGCATCAGCCAATAGCGCGAAGGCCCGCGCACCCCCGCTAAATCACGTTACGCGAAGTGCTCCCGGTTTCTAGCATGAGCAGCGTTTTCCATCGGAACGCCTGCCATGACAGAACTCGAACCCATCTCCATTTCCCCGCCGCCTGACCGGCCTCGGAACCCGCATCAGGAAATCGCCGATCTGTTGGCTGCTGCGTTGCTGCGCCTGCGCGCGCGTCCGTCGCGCGACACCACCGAAAACAGCGAATGCGTTCGCCTTGGCTTTCCCGGCCAACAGCGCGTGAATGCGAACCCCGATCACAACAACGGAGTTCGCCCATGACGGCATACGCACCATCCACCACCACCTCGGTCGCCGCCCAGGTTGCCGGTCTTGCCCATCTCTCGATGGATGATCTCTGGAAACTGTGGGACGAGCATTTCGACGAGCGGCCCGGCCACCATCATCGCGGCTGGCTGGAGAGCCGGCTGGCCTACCGGATTCAGGAGCGCGCCTTCGGCGGCCTGAAGCCGTCGCTGCGCAAGAAGCTCGAGGAAGTCGGCGAAACCGGCATCTTGCCCAAGCAACTGCGCAGCGACAGCCAGCGCCTGCTGCCCGGCACCATCCTCACCCGCATCTACGACGACGTCGAGCATCGCGTGCTGGTGCGCGGCTCGAACGACTTCGAGTACCAGGGGCAACGCTTCAAGAGCCTGTCTGCGATCGCAGGCCACATCACGGGCAGCCACTGGTCGGGCCCCGTGTTCTTCGGCCTCAGGTCGCCCGCAGCGAAGAAGGTGACGGCATGAGGTCACTGCGCGCCAATCCACTGCCCCCGGCCAGCCAGAGCATCACACCGAAGAAGCGTTGCGCCGTCTACACCCGCAAATCCACCGACGAAGGACTGGATCAGGAATACAACAGCCTCGAAGCCCAGCGCGACGCAGGCCTCGCCTTCATCGCCAGCCAACGGCACGAAGGCTGGATCGCCGTCGGCGACGGCTACGACGACGGCGGCTACTCCGGCGGCAACATGGATCGCCCTGCGCTGAGCCGCCTGATGGTCGACATCGAGGCCGGGAGAATCGACACCGTGGTCGTCTACAAGATCGACCGCCTCACGCGCAGCCTGCCGGACTTCGCCAAACTGGTCGAGGTGTTCGACCGCAACGGCGTGTCCTTCGTCTCGGTCACGCAGCAGTTCAACACCACGACCTCGATGGGGCGGCTGACGCTCAACATCCTGCTGTCCTTCGCGCAGTTCGAGCGCGAGGTGACGGGCGAGCGCATCCGCGACAAGATCGCCGCCAGCAAGGCCAAAGGCATGTGGATGGGCGGCGTGCCACCCTTGGGCTACGACGTGGTCGAGCGCAAGCTCGTCGTCAACGAGCGCGAGGCGGCGTTGGTGCGCGACATCTTCCGGCGCTACGCCGAGCATGGCTCGGCGGCGCGGCTGGTGCGGGAACTAGACATCGAAGGCCACACCACCAAGGCGTGGTTGACGCAGACCGGGCGTGAGCGTCCGGGCCGCACCATCGACCAGCAGTACCTCTTCACGATGCTGCGCAACCGCATCTATCTCGGCGAAATCTCCCACCACGGCCAGTGGTACACGGGCCAGCACGAAGCCATCGTCACGCCGGGCCTGTGGGATGCGGCGCACGCCTTCGTCGAACGGCGCAAGCAAGCGCCGCGCGAGCACGCCGCCAAGCATCCGGCGCTGCTGGCGGGGCTGCTCTTCGCGCCCGACGGGCAGCGCATGCTGCACTCCTTCGTCAAGAAGAAGAACGGACGGCAGTACCGCTACTACGTCCCGTACCTGCACAAGCGGCGCAACGCGGGCGCGGGCCTGTCGCCCCCCACCTCCGGTCGGCCGGACGTCGGCCATCTGCCCGCCGCCGAGATCGAGAGCGCCGTGCTGGCGCAAATCCACGCGGCACTCTCGGCTCCGCAGATGCTGATCGCGGTCTGGCGTGCCTGCCAGCAGCATCTCGCAGGCAGCACGCTCGACGAAGCGCAGGTAGTGGTGGCGATGCAGCGCATCGGCGACGTGTGGGCGCAGCTATTCCCCGCCGAGCAGCAACGCATCACGCGGCTACTGATCGAGCGGGTGCAACTGCACGGGCACGGGCTGGACATCGTCTGGCGCGAAGATGGCTGGATCGGCTTTGGTGCCGACATCGGCGCGCATCCGCTGGTTGAGGAAAGCAGCGGGAAAACCGAGGAAGCACTGGCATGAGCACCACGACGAACCCGCGCAAGCGCGCCGTCCGTATCGAGGTCGGAACCGACGCCCGCAGCTACACCAGTGGCGCTCAGCGCGTCACGCTGGTTCCGTTGACCATCAAGCGCCGCCAGAACCGCAAGCTCCTGATCCCGCCCGCGCCCGATGCAGCCACCGCAACGGGCAGCTTGGACGTGCCGATGATCAAGACGCTCGGCAAGGCGTTCTACTGGAAGCGGTTGCTCGACGAAGGCGTCTATACGACGACCGTCGATCTGGCACGCGCGCTCAAACTGGAGCCAGGCTGGGCGGCAGAGGTGCTGCGCATGACCATGCTGGCCCCGGACATCGTCGAGGCGATCTTCGAGGGCCGCCAGCCCCGGCATCTGAACCTGCACACGCTGCGCGGCCGCGAAGAACTGCTGCCGCGCGACTGGGGCGAGCAGCGTCGGTTACTCGGCTTCACGGACGCCTGAGTTCCGCCCCCGATTTCCTCTGATGACGGCGAGCCATGTGCTCGCCGTCTGCGTTTGGGCGCCGGCGGATTGGCGAACCCGAAGTTTCCGCGTGGTTCGCCATTGCGTCCCTTCAAGGTTCGCTATCCGAAGTTTGGAATGACACCTGTTCCTCAACAACGCAACAGGAGCGTTCCATGCAGACACCAGCAAGCAGTATCCCCCGGTCGCCCCAGCAGGCGATCAACAGCCTCTCGCCCGGCGACCGTCGGGTGCTCAACGAAAACGAACTGGCCCAGCGGTGGGGCGTCAGCCCCAAGACCCTGCAACGCTGGCGCAGCGAAGGTCGCGGCCCGCGCTACCTGAAGCTGTCCAAGCGCGTGGGCTACCCCGTGGACGCGGTCATCGAGTTCGAGCGCCATGCGCTGCACGACTCGACGTCTGAGCGCGCGGCGGTCTGAGGAGCGATGCCATGAACGACATCACCCTCTTTCCTGCCGACATCGCCGAGATGTCGATCGGCCAAATGGCAGCATTGCCCGCCGCGCAGAAGGCTGAACTCGACAGGAACCTCGATGCTGCGATCGACTGGCTCAAGAAGGCCCGCACCAAGTTCGACGCGGCGCTCGACGCAGCCTACGGCGAGCAGGCACGCGCGGCCCTGCGTGAATCCGGCCGCGACTTCGGCACTGCCCATATCAGCGACGGCCCGCTGCGCATCAAGTTCGATCTGCCCAAGAAGATCAGCTGGAACCAGAAGCAGTTGAGCGAAATCGCCGAGCGCATCGCGGCCTCCGGCGAGAAGGTCGAAGGCTACCTCGACATCAAGCTCTCCGTCTCCGAGTCCCGGTACACCAACTGGCCCCCTACGCTGCAGCAGCAGTTTGCCGCTGCGCGCACGGTCGATTCCGGCAAGCCGTCCTTCACCCTGAGCACCGATGGGGGTGATGCATGAAAAAACTCCCCATCGTGTCCGCCGTCGAGCGCATGGCCGAGCGCAAGGGCGTGAAACTACTGATGCTGGGCAAGTCCGGCATCGGCAAGACGTCTCGGCTCAAAGACCTCGACCCAGCCACCACGCTGTTCCTCGACATCGAGGCAGGCGATCTGGCCGTAGCCGACTGGCCGGGCGACACCATCCGCCCGGCGTCCTGGCCCGAGAGCCGCGACTTCTTCGTGTTCCTCGCGGGCCCGGACAAGTCATTGCCACCGGAGAGCGCGTTCTCGCAAGCGCACTACGACCACGTCATCGAGAAGTTTGGCGACCCCACGCAGCTCGGTCGCTACCAGACCTTCTTCCTGGACTCGATCACGCAGCTTTCCCGCCAGTGCTTCGCGTGGTGCAAGACGCAGCCCGGCGCGGTCAGCGACCGTTCCGGCAAGCCCGATCTGCGCGCAGCCTACGGGCTGCTCGGCCAGGAAATGATCGGTGCGTTGACCCACCTGCAGCACGCCCGGGGCAAGAACGTGGTGTTCGTGGCCATTCTTGACGAACGACTGGATGACTTCAACCGCAAGGTGTTCGTCCCGCAGATCGAAGGCAGCAAAACCAGCCTGGAGCTGCCCGGCATCGTCGATGAGGTGGTGACCCTGGCCGAGATCAAGGCCGAGGACGGTAGCTCCTACCGCGCCTTCGTCACGCACACCGTCAATCCCTACGGCCTTCCGGCCAAAGACCGCAGCGGTCGCCTCGACCTGCTGGAGCCGCCGAACTTGAGCGCGCTGATCGCCAAGTGCGCCGGCTCAGGCCCTGTGCCCGCCAGCGCCGCCGTCCCCGCATCCATCGAATCTCAGGAGTAATCGCAATGACCGCATGGAATGACTTCAACGACGCCGATGCCCAGCAATCCGGCTTCGATCTGATCCCCAAGGGCACCACTGTCCCGGTGCGCATGACCATCAAGCCCGGTGGCTACGACGATCCCGAGCAAGGCTGGGGCGGCGGCTACGCCACCGAGTCCTTCGAGACCGGTTCCATCTACCTCGCCGCCGAGTTCGTCGTCACCGCCGGCGAGCACGCCAAACGCAAGATGTGGAGCAACATCGGCTTGCATTCCAAGAAGGGCCCGACCTGGGGCCAGATGGGCCGCAGCTTCATCCGCGCCGCGCTCAACAGCGCCCGCAACGTCCATCCGCAGGACAACGGCCCGCAGGCCGCCGCCGCGCGCCGCATCCAGGGCTTCCACGAACTGGATGGCCTCGAATTCCTCGCCCGCGTCGACATCGAGAAGGACGGCAAGGGCCAGGATCGCAACGTGGTCAAGGTCGCGGTCGAACCGGATCACCCCGACTACGCCAAGTTGATGGGCGTGCCGCCCAAGGCGTCGGGCGGCGGCACTTCCGGCGCTCCGGCGCAGGCAGCACCTGCGTACCAAGCACCCGCTTTGCAACGCGCACCCGTGACGGGCAAACCGTCCTGGGCTCAGTGAGGAGGCTGCCATGAATGCAACCGTCCTCACTGCCAGCCACTACGGCGTCGTGCGCTTTGGCGATCTGCAATGCGAGGCCGTCGTTCTCACGAGCGGCGAACGCGGTTATGTCCGTCGCCAACTGGCCAAGTTGCTCGGCTTTCACGAAAACCACGGTAACCGTTTCGCCCGGTTTCTAGCCGATTTTGCGCCTAACTCTCTGTCGGAATTGAAGAAAACTCGTGAGCCGATTTTGCTGCCATCGGGGCGGCAAGCACAGTTCTTCCCGGCAGGAATCATTGCCGACGTCGCATCGGCCGTGGTCAGCGCCGCCATCAGCGGCACGTTGCACAAGGCCCGCCAGGGCATCGTGCCCAACTGCATGAAGATCATGCGGGCGCTCGCGACCACCGGCGAGGTCGCGCTCATCGATGAGGCCACGGGCTACCAGTACCACCGCGCGCCCGACGCCCTGCAGGATCTGATCTCCAAGCTGCTGCGCCAGTCGTGTGCCTCGTGGGAGCGGCGCTTTCACCCGGACTACTACCGCGCCCTCTACCGGCTGTTCGGCTGGAAGTACCAGGGCCACGACCAGAATCCGCCTCACATCATCGGCCAGATCACACAGCGCTGGGTCTATGGCCCGGTGCTGCCCGCCGACCTGATCGACGAGATCCGGACGCGCAAGGGCCTCTGTTGCCCATCAGCGCAGAAGCACCACCAGTGGCTGTCCGACCAGGGGCTTGCCCGTCTGGAAACGCAGATTCACGCGGTGACGGCCATTGCGCGCAGCTCGACCTGCTACCGCGACTTTGACCGCCGTTGCATGGCGGCCTTCGCGGGTGGCTCGCTGCAGTTGGGTCTGCTCATCGACGATCTTGAGGAGGTGGCGTGAAATGCTGGGTCTGCAAACGACAGGCGCGCGGCTACGGCCACACGGATGGTCGGTTCAAGACCGCCGACCCGCGCCGCTACGCGATCGACTGGGTGTTCTGCTCGCGCCGCTGTCAGGACGCCTTCCACATGCTCTACGGCAACTGGATGCGTGCGAAGGAAGGCCGCATCGACAAGACGGAGGTCGCCATGATCGATCCGTCTGATGTCGAACTGGCCGCGATGAAGAAGTGCCTCAGGGCCTTCGGCGAGGCAGCGGGCGAGATCGGGTTTGCCAAGCCGCTGGGCGACTACTCCGAAACCGAAGCCCTGCAGGTGATCGACGCCATCGTCACCTGCTGGTCGGACGCAATGGTCGCGCACCACGAGGCCACCAAGTTCCCGCCCGTGCGCGGCATGACGCCCACTCCCGACCCGATGGCCAGCCTGTTCGCCGACATGGAGGACGACCTGCCTTGGGAAACCGGGGAGTTCGTGGCGGGCCAGCCAGGTCAACGCGGGAGGGCGACGTGATGCAGAAAGACGCCATTCATCGGCCGAACTCAGACAGGTGCGTCCACCGCCGCAAGCCAATCCCTCTATCGGTTCGGCTTTGGAGTCGCGTTGATATGAGTGCTGGTCCCGATGGTTGTTGGCTGTGGCTAGGCAGCACCAACGTCAGAGGCTATGGACAGATCCGTCGCGAGCCACAAGGTCATGCGATTCGAGGGGCGAAGACCACCACCCACCGCGTGGCGTGGGAACTGACCTACGGGCCAATCCTTGATGGGCTGCATGTCTGCCATCGCTGTGACAACCCGCTCTGCGTGAACCCGGCGCATCTCTGGCTTGGGACACACGCCGAGAACTTGGCCGACATGAAAGCCAAGGGGCGTGCCGCGCGTGGCGATCGTAGCGGTACGGCCAGGCTCACCTCAAGCCAAGTCCAGCTAATTCGGAAAGTTCTCGAATCAGGCCATTGCACGCGATCCGACCTGGCGGATTTGCTCCAGGTGAGTAGCGGCACGATCGACAACATCATCAACAAGAAAACGTGGAGGCACCTCGATGCTCGACTTTAACCACAAACCGCCATTCCACGAGCAGGTGATCGACGTGATCGATCGGGCGCTGGACGCCGAGCGCGCCCGGCAGACGCCACGTAACTACCTTGGGGCGTCTCGCCTTGGGGTGAATTGCGAGCGCGCATTGCAGTACGAATATGCCGGCGCACCGGCAGACCCCGGCAGGGGTTTCTCAGGCCGCATCCTGCGCGTGTTCGAGGTCGGGCATGTCCTGGAAGATCTGGCCGTGCGCTGGTTGCGCATGGCGGGGTTCAAGTTGCACAACCAGAAAGCCAACGGCGGTCAGTTCGGCTTCTCGATCGCCGGAGGCCGGATAAAGGGGCACGTCGACGGGATCATCACTGCCGCTCCTGCCGAGCTGGCGCTGTCATTCCCGATGTTGTTCGAGTGCAAGACCATGAACGCGCAGAACTGGCGGGATTGCGTGAAACGCGGTGTGTCGGTTGCGAAGCCGGTCTATGCCGCGCAGATGGCGATCTATCAGGCGTACATGGAAGCCACGGTCGATGGCATCAGCCGGCACCCGGCGCTATTCATCGCGATCAACAAGGATAGTGAGGAACTCTGGTTCGAGCTCGTTGCCTTTGACGCAGCGCTGGCCCAGCGCATGTCGGATCGGGCGGTGAAGGTCATCACGGCCACCGAGGCCGGCGAACTACTGCCCCGCGGTTTCAACGATCCCACCCATTTCGAATGCCGCATGTGCGCGTGGCAAGACCGCTGCTGGAGGACGCCGACATGAACAACACACCCTTGAATCAGGTGCTCGGAGAGCAACTGATCGACGTGCGCCAGGCCGCGCTGATGTTCAACCTGCCGTCGTACTGGCTCTCCCAAGCCAAGGAGCGCAAGGCACGCCGCATCCCGCACTACCGCGTCGGCAAGCTCGTTCGCTTCAAGCCCAACGAACTGGAAGCGTGGATCGTCGCGCAGCAGCCCTCCGCTGAGGAGGCCGCAGATGCTTGATTTCAACGACACGCAGACGCATGTTGCTCGTGCCCTCGATGCCGAACGCGAAGCCCTCCGCGCCGAACTGTGCGCGCGTCTGGAGTCGGTGCTGGCCGCGCTGTTCCCGGCAGGCAAGAAGCGCGGTGGCAAGTTCCTCGTCGGCGACGTCCTCGGTAGTCCGGGCGACAGCCTGGAGATCGTTCTCACCGGCGACAAGGCGGGTTTGTGGACGGATCGCGCCACGGGCGACGGCGGCGACATCTTCACCCTCATCGCCGCGCACCTCGGCATCGACGCCCACGCCAATTTTCCGCGCGTGCTCGATGCCGCGACCGAACTGCTCGGGCGCGCTCCGGCGGCACCGGCACGCAAGAGTAAGAAGGACGCGCCCGTCGACGACCTCGGCCCGGCCACAGCGAAGTGGGACTACCTCGACGCTTGCGGCAAGCTGATCGCGGTCGTCTACCGCTACGACCCGCCCGGGCGCAAGAAGGAGTTCCGCCCGTGGGACGCGCGCCGTCGCAAGATGACTCCGCCCGATCCGCGCCCGCTCTACAACCAGCCGGACTTGACTAGCGCATCGCTGGCGGTCTTGGTCGAAGGCGAGAAATGCGCGCAGGCGCTGATCGACGCAGGCATCGTCGCGACCACGGCGATGCACGGGGCCAACGCGCCGGTCGAGAAAACCGACTGGTCCCCCCTGGCGGGCAAGGCCGTGCTGATCTGGCCCGACCGTGACAAGCCGGGGTGGGACTACGCGACGCAGGCGGCGCAGGCCATCCTGTCGGCCGGCGCCAAGTCTTGCCACATCCTCTACCCACCCGAGGATGCCGCCGAAGGCTGGGATGCTGCGGACGCGGTGTCCGAAGGCTTCGACGTGGCCGCCTTCCTGACCCACGGCCCGCGCCTGCAGATGCACACCATCGATGAGGATGCCACGCCGGTCGTCAGCAGCGACGAGTCCGTGTGGGGCACCGAGGATGCGCTGGCGCTGGCCTTCACGCGCCGTTACCACCGTGACTGGCGTTACGTCGCCGCATGGGGCCGCTGGCTGGTATGGGATGGGCAGCGCTGGCGCACCGAGGACACACTGGCGGCAAGCGACCTGATCCGCAGCGTCTGCCGCCACGCCGCCGTGCGTGCCGACAACCCCAAGGTCGCCGCCAAGCTGGCCAGCTCCGGCACGGTCGGCGGCGTCGAACGCCTGGCGCGCGCCGATCGCCGGCATGCGGCCACCACCGCCGAATGGGACGCCGACCCGTGGCTGCTCAACACGCCCGGCGGCATGGTCGATCTCAGGACCGGCAGGCGCCGCGCGCACGACCGCGCCGACCGGATGACCAAGATTACCACGGCCACGCCGGGCGGCGACTGCCCCATCTGGCGGCAGTTCCTGGTCGAAGTCACGGGCAGTGACGACGAACTGCAAGCCTACCTGCGACGCATGGCGGGCTACGCGCTCACCGGCTCCACGCAGGAGCACGCGCTGTTCTTCCTGTACGGCACGGGCGCGAACGGCAAATCGGTGTTCGCGGGCACGCTGGCCACCATCCTCGGCGACTACGCGACCAATGCGCCGATGGACACCTTCATGGAGACACGCACCGACCGGCACCCGACCGACATGGCGGGCCTGCGCGGCGCGCGCTTCGTGGCGGCCATCGAAACCGAACAGGGTCGGCGCTGGGCCGAATCCAAGGTGAAGAACCTGACCGGCGGCGACAAGATCTCGGCGCGCTTCATGCGGCAGGACTTCTTCGAGTTCTTCCCGCAGTTCAAGCTTTTCGTCGCGGGCAACCACAAGCCGGCCATTCGCAACATCGATGAGGCGATGAAACGCCGGCTGCACCTGATCCCGTTCACGATCACCGTGCCGCCCGAACGCCGCGACAAGCATCTCCAGCAAAAGCTCTTGGCCGAGCGCGACGGCATCCTGGCCTGGGCCGTGCAGGGCTGCCTCGACTGGCAGCGGCTCGGGCGCCTCGCGCCACCGCAGCAAGTGCTCGAAGCGACCGAGGAGTATTTCGAGGCCGAGGACGCGCTGGGCCGCTGGCTCGAGGAGCGCTGCGTGCGCGAGCCCAACGCCAAGTCGCTCACCGCTGAGTTGTTCAACGACTGGAAACAGTGGGCCGAGTCCGCGGGCGAATTTACGGGGTCGCAAAAGCGCTTTGCCGACCTGCTGCTCACCCGGGGCTTGGACAAGTGGCGCAACGGCACGGGGCTGCGTGGCTTTCAGGGCATTGGCCTCAAGTACCCGCCTACGCCCGCCTACACCCCTTACGCCGATGACTGACACAACCGCGTCTGACGGATCGGACGGATTACGTCGTAACTCCTACGCGTGCGCGTGCGTGCACGCCTCATGGAAGGTTTCGATGAGACCCGTCCGATCCGTCAGGCCAACGCAACAGAGGACTGACACCATGACCATCACTATCTTCGCCCTCGATCTGGGCACCGTCACCGGTTGGGCCTTGCGCGGCAGCGACGGGCAGATCACCAGCGGCGCCGAAAACTTCCGGCCGCAGCGCTTCGAAGGCGGCGGGATGCGCTTCCTGCGCTTCAAGCGCTGGCTCAACGAGATCAAGCAGTCCGGCGCTGGCGTCGACCTCCTGCACTTCGAGGAGGTGCGCCGTCACGCCTCGACCGATGCTGCGCACGCCTACGGCGGCTTCCTCGCCACGCTCACCGCGTGGTGCGAACACCACCAGATTGCGTATCAGGGCGTGCCGGTCGGCACGATCAAGAAGCACGCCACGGGCAAAGGCAACGCTGGCAAGGACGAGGTGATCGCCGCGATCCGAGCGCGCGGCTACACCCCTATCGACGACAACGAAGCCGATGCCCTGGCGCTGCTGCACTGGGCCATCGCGCAGACCGGCCTGGGTCAGGAGGTGTGAGATGAAACTTCCGACGCCCACCTATCGCTGTCCCTTGGGCCGAATTCAACCCGAGACGACCGACCTCGAGGCGATGAAGCAACGGGGCTGGCGCGACCAGCACCTCCTTGTGGTCAACGCTGCCGACGAACGTCTGGACTTCATTGAGCGCGAGATCGTGCGACGCATTGGTGAACGGCTGTACGGAGGCCCACGTCATGGCTGACCGTCACACCATCTGGACGATTGAGGACGTGGCAGCACGCTTCGAGGAGGCTGCCACGACTGGACGACGCCTGCCCCCTGTGCGCGTGCAGGGCTACTTCAACACCTGGCCCATCATCGTGCGCAAGGAGTGGGAAGCCTTCGCAGCCGACGAAGATGCCTACCGCCCTTTTCCGCCCGCGCCAGACGCCATCGAGCGGATGCTGGAGACGATGAAATGGGTGCAGTGGTTGGAGATCGAACAGCGCCACCTCGTGTGGATGCGGGCCAAGCGCTACGGCTGGCGCGACATCACGACCCGCTTTGCCTGCGACCGCACGACGGCGTGGCGGCGCTGGCAGAAAGCGCTGCAGACCGTCACCGAGCGACTCAATTGCAGCCGCTTGGCGCCGTAGTGTTTTGGCGGAATTTGGAGGACGTGACCTGCCGACAGCGGGTTTGCGCGGCCCGATGCGGCTTTGGCCTGCGCAACAAAACGAGGGGGTTGCGGGTAGTATTTCGGCTATCTTCTGGACAGCGGTGTGAGCAGGGAAACGCTCTGATTCGCATCCCCCGCCCCAACCGTCGAACCCGCCTGCGAGCATGACTCGCGGCGGGTTTTGCATTTTCTGGAACCCATGCCCGAGCTTTCCATCGACTATCGCCCGATCGAGTCGCTGATTCCCTACGCTCGCAATGCGCGCACGCACAGCGAGGAGCAGATCGCGAGCATCGCGGCCAGCATCCGGGAGTTCGGCTTCAACAACCCGATCCTGGTCGATGGCCAGCGCGGCGTCATCGCCGGTCACGGCCGGATCCTGGCCGCGCGCAAGCTCGAGATGACGCAAGTGCCGGTCATCGAGCTCGCGCATCTGACCGAAACGCAAAAGCGCGCCTTCATCCTGGCCGAGAACAAGCTCGCCGAACGTGCAGGATGGGACGATGAGTTGCTGTCACTGGAACTGGCGGAGCTGGACGCGAGCGGCGTTGACCTGGCACTCACCGGCTTTGACGACGGCGAAATCGATGCGCTGCTCGCCAAGGCTGGCGGCGACGTGCCGGCCCCCGACGATGAGGCTGCCGAGGACATTCCTGAGCAACCGGCGCAGCCGGTCTCCCGACCCGGCGACATCTGGCATCTGGGTCCACACCGCCTGATCTGTGGCGATGCCGCCGACCCGAACGTGGTCTCGGATCTGATGGCCGACGAGCAGGCGGCGCTGTGCTTCACCTCACCACCCTACGGCAGCCAGCGCGACTACACCCAAGGTATCGGCGATTGGGACGGCCTGATGCGCGGCGTGTTCGCCAACCTGCCGATGGCTGGTGACGGCCAAGTGCTGGTCAACCTTGGGCTGATCCACCACGACAACGAAGTCATCCCGTATTGGGATGCGTGGCTCGGCTGGATGCGCACCCAGGGCTGGCGGCGCTTCGCCTGGTACGTCTGGGATCAGGGGCCGGGCATGCCCGGGGACTGGAACGGGCGCCTGGCGCCCGCCTTCGAGTTCATCTTCCATTTCAACCGGGAATCGCGGCGCCCGAACAAGATCGTGCCGTGCAAGCACGCGGGCGAGGATTCCCACCTGCGCGCCGACGGCTCGTCGACGGCGATGCGCAAGAAAGACGGCGAGGTCGGCGGCTGGTCGCATGCCGGCCAGGCCACCCAGGACACGCGTATCCCCGACTCCGTGATCCGCATCATGCGCCACAAGGGCAAGATCGGGCAGGACATCGACCACCCGGCCGTGTTCCCGGTCGCGCTGCCGGAGCACGTCATGCAAGCCTTCTCGATTGCTGGTGACATTGTGTTCGAGCCCTTCAACGGCTCGGGCACCTCACTCCTGGCCGCCGAGCGCACGGGCCGGCGCTGCCGGGCGGTGGAGATCGCGCCCGAGTATGTCGACGTGGCGCTCTCGCGCTTTCGGCACCACCACCCCGACGTCGCTGTGACGCTCTCGACCACCGGCCAGTCGTTCGACGAGGTCGCCTCTGCTCGGCAAGGCGCCGTGGAGGACATCGCATGACCGGCGCAGGGCTTGCCGATCACATCGAACTGTGGCCTTTGAGCCGGTTGCTGCCCTATATCCGCAACCCGAGGAAGAACGACCATGCCGTCGAGCAGATGGCCGGTGCGATCCGCGAGTTCGGCTTTCGCATCCCCATCGTCGCCCGAAGTAGCGGCGAGGTGGTCGACGGCCATCTGCGCCTGAAGGCGGCCTACAAGCTCGGTCTGGAGAGCGTGCCGGTCGTGCTGGCCGACGAACTCACCGACGCGCAGATCAAGGCGTTCCGCATCCTTGCCAATCGCTCGGCCACCTGGGCCGAGTGGGATGAGGAACTGCTCGGGCTGGAGCTCTCCGAACTGCAGGAATCCGGGTTCGACCTCGATCTGACCGGATTCACTCCGGAAGAATGGGAGGCCCTGATCGCCGGTGACGAGACGTCCCAGGATGGCTTGACCGACGAGGATGCCGTACCCAAGGTGCCCGAGACACCCATCTCCAAGACGGGCGACGTGTGGCTACTCGGCGATCACCGACTGCTGTGCGGCGACGCCACCCGCGCCGAGGACTACAAGACCCTTCTCGGCGAAGATCTGGTGGACATGGCGTTCACCGATCCGCCCTACAACGTGAACTACGCCAATTCGGCCAAGGACAAGCTGCGCGGCAAGAACCGCCCGATCCTGAACGACAACCTGGGCGAGGATTTCGGCGCCTTTCTCACCGCCGCCTGTCGGAACATCCTGACGGTCACCAAGGGTGCGGTGTACCTCGCGATGAGCTCCAGCGAGCTCGACACGCTGCAGGCCGCGTTCCGCGCCGCAGGTGGCAAGTGGTCCACCTTCATCATCTGGGCCAAGAACACGTTTACCCTGGGCCGCGCCGACTACCAGCGCCAGTACGAGCCGATTCTGTATGGCTGGCGCGAGGGTACCGAGATGCTATGGATGCCTCCCTCCCTGCGGGGACTGAGGCAGGAGGAGCGCG
>Ga0078972_1009592_pt1 | contig 18958 bp, 13 predicted proteins | sample YelNatPaOPGAMG01_FD_67568 | JGI IMG/M metagenome (GOLD analysis project Ga0078972, IMG submission 67568) | Hot spring thermophilic microbial communities from Obsidian Pool, Yellowstone National Park, USA - OP-RAMG-01 (SPADES assembly) (version 2) | ecosystem: Environmental > Aquatic > Thermal...
CTAGTCTGCTGCGCTTCGCTCAAAAACACAAGTTGCGGAAAAACCAATAAAAACATTAGTATAACAACTGCCAAAGAGCAAAGCCTACGCAACCACTCCCTCTCCCTCGGCACTAATATTTAAACCACCAGTTTAAATTTAAACTTTATGGAACTACATTCTATTACTCACATCCACCTAATTTGCAAAATGGAATAATACATGCAGCCATGGAGAAAACAAGAAATGCACGCGTTAACAAAAATGCTAGAAAGCACAACAAAATAATAGCTTCAGCTTTGAATTCAACAACCTTCTCCCCCTTCGGCAGTGAAATATATCCTCCGCAATCGATTTCTGGAAGTATCTTCTACAGTACAACTTTATTTAATAAATGAAAGCTTATTTATAAGGAAAAACAGTTTGGTAAACAACTAATGGCTGTTTGCTTCGCTTATGACAATTGCCCATGGGCGGATGAAGCTGAGGTGTCGAACGTTATATTCTCATGGACGAATGGAGACCATAGCTCGTTAGAGCTTAAACTCAAAAGACATGCGGCTTATGGGAGTCTTGATAGTTGACTCAGGTGTTAGAGTTTATTTTTGTAATAGGTTTAACCTAACGGCATGTTGTTGTATGGTCCGGCTTTCCTTATGAATTTATATAGTTTATTAAGGTACCGAAACTGTTTGTGATTTCACACATTAATCATCTCATTGTAATGATGTGGTGAGAGCTTTGGAAAATTGAATACGCGTGATAATTAATTTACCATGGTTCAACATATATTTTGTATGGAAAATTTAAATAAAACGCCGTTAATTGATAGTTTAGTAACAGGGTTGGAAATGAGAAACACTTTAATGGTTTTAGGCACCATGTTTTTGATTATGGGTTTAGTGGTTGCACTGTGTGGGGAAACTTTCAAGACAAAGGTTAATATAGGATCTGAAATAACCACAGGTGAATCTAGGAATAGCTGGGAAGTTTCTGAAACTTTTTCAAACGGAGCTGAGGTAAGGCTAATTTTAGAAATAGCAGCGGGAAAGAATTGGTGGTTATGGTTTGATGTCACGGATTTGCCACCTCCACTCGACAAATCTAAGCAAGTAGATGTTTCAATAATTGATCCAAAGGGTGGAAAAACTAATATTACTCTTTACTACGCACAGGCCGGAGAAGCAGGTCAGTCTGTCGGTGTTTTCTTCGGAGCTACGGTTAACTCTAATGATGGAGGTTTGGAGATGGAAGGAGAATACGTAATAAGTGAATATAACAAGACAAAATTCTATAATTACAATAACAGGTTCTCTGCTATTAAAAAATACAATGGTTTTTATCACGCGATTATTACAAATGGATACGAGTTGGGGTCGGAGCCTGTGCGTTTAACGCTTAAGGAGCAGTTATTTAATTTGGAGAGTCCATATTTTTTTCTGGTGCCTGTTGGTGGATTAGTTATGGTTATCGGAATTATCTTGTACATAGTGGGATGGAGAAGCAGAAAATCTAAACGCAAGGTACGGTGGAAAAGCATAAAAGATAAGTAGTAGGTTTTTGTTTTCTTTATGAATCGTTATTTGAGTGTTTTGTATACTATGCAAAATGTTAATTGAAATTGGACCGCCATCACTTTGAATTAAAGGTGGGCATGATTTCTCCACGTGGTAGCTTTATGCGCGCGCACAAAGAGTCGCGGGAAAATGAACAGCCTTAGGATTAGAAGTTTTATTTGTAGAGGTGACATGCTACTAAATGGTCTTTTCCAACGTTGGTCCATTCGGGTTCTTTTGAGCGGCATATGTCGCCTATGTATTGAGGGCATCTCGTATGGAATCGGCAGCCAGATGGCGGATTAATGGGACTTGGAATTTCACCTTTTATGACTATGTCACCGCGTCTAGCTGTTGGATCCGGGATGGGTACAGCGTTGATTAGTGCTTTTGTGTATGGATGTAATGGATTATTAACCAGTTCTTCGCTCTCAGCCACCTCCATAAGTTTTCCAAGGTACATTATTCCAATTTTGTCACATACATGCTTGGATAAAGCCAAGTCGTGTGTGATGTAAAGAAAGGATGTGTTATATTTTTCAATTAGTGATAGCATGAGCTTAAGTATTTCTGCTCTGACGGATGCATCCAGCATAGAGACTGGTTCATCAGCCACTATGAATTTTGGATTTACAACGAATGCTCTGGCTGTTGCGACCCTCTGTCTTTGACCCCCACTTAATTCGTGTGGATATCGGAACAGGAACTCTTCAGGTGGAACCAATCCAACATCGCTGAGGATTTCTCTAACTTTGGATTCAAGCTGGTCTTCTGTTTCAACCACATTTAATAGTCTAAGAGGTTCTGACAGTATGTCGCCTACTGTCATTCTGGGATTTAAAGATTCATACGGATCTTGAAAAACTATTTGGAATTGGCGCCTTAGAGGTTTGACTTCCTCGTCTGACAGACGGGTTATTTCTTTCCCCAGAAAATATATTTTTCCATCTGTGGGTTCGATTAGTTTCACAAGCATTCTGCCCGTGGTTGTTTTGCCACTTCCGCTTTCACCTGCAAGTCCAAAGATTTCTCCTTCTTTTATAGCGAAGCTGACTCCGTCAACAGCCTTAACGTAAAGCTCCCTTCTTGAAATCAAAGACCGAACAAGTCCCACTTTCACTGGGAACCATTTTTTCAAGTTTTCAACCTTGACTACTGGTTCAGACATTGCATCACCTTACAAGATGACAAGCCACAAATTGCGATGGTGAAACCTCTTTTAATTGAGGCTCTTCTTTCCTGCATATTTCCATGGCGTATTTGCAGCGTGGATTAAACCTGCATCCGCTTGGAGGGTTAAGAAGGTTTGGTGGAGAGCCTGGTATAGACTCCATTTTACGTTTTTCTTCTCTAATGTTTGGGAACGCTGAAATCAGACCTTGGGTGTATGGATGCAGTGGTTTCGTGAACAACTTTGTTACATCGCCTATTTCTACGACGTTGCCGGCATACATAACTGCCAATTTTTCACATATTTCTGAAATTATAGATAGGTCATGCGATATTACTATCACGCCTAAATTGAGTTTCTCCTTTAATGAGCGAATCAATTTTAAAACTTGAGCTTGAACGATCACGTCTAAGGCTGTTCCGGGTTCATCTGCAATCAAAACGTCAGGGTTGCATGCCAGAGCCATAGCTATCATGGCGCGTTGTTTCATTCCTCCACTAAATTCGTGGGGGTAGTTTTTCGCCCTTGAAGGGTCTAAACCTACAAGTTCAAACAATTTGCGTACTCTATCCTTAGCCTCCTTTTTGCTTACGCTTTTCTCGTGAATTCGGATAGCCTCAACTATTTGATATTCAATTGTGTACAGTGGATTTAGAGCGTTCATGGCTCCTTGAAATATTAAAGATATCCCCTTCCATCTAACCTCTTTTCTTAAATCAGCTTCCGACATTTCCACAACATCTTTCCCGTTGTAAAGTATTTTGCCTTTCAAGATCTCGCCGTTTGATGGCAAAAGTCTTAATAGTGATAGGGCGACCGTGGTTTTTCCACAGCCAGACTCGCCTGCCAACCCTAGGGCTTCTCCCTTTTCAACGTCTAAACTGACGTTTTCTACTGCTCGCACATAACCTCTTAGGGTTTTGTAGTATGTTGTTAACTCATGAACGCTTAGTAGTGGCATGTTGAACCGCTCATGATAGCATTATCATCTTATTATATAAGCTTTAGCAAAATGTTTTTTAAATATCACTTTGCTTCGATAAATGTGGTGGCGTGTTTGAAGGAAAAATGGATTAATGATAATGTCGACTTATCTGTTTTGAGTCGTAATATAGCTGAGTTTTTCGGGGAAAGGAAGTTTTCTATTTCATTGAAGGAGGACAGAAATGGGTTTACCGTTGTTGCATCGCCGCGTAATATTCATGGGATTGCGGAAAATATTACTGTAAAAATTTCTGGGAGTCCAAATGACTTTTCTGTTGAGTTTGTAGCGGGTTCACGTTCAAATAGCCTTGTTAGGATTGGGAGTTTCTTAAGTTTGATTGGAGGCGGCTTTTTGGTTAGTAAGGGGTTGGATTCTTTGGAAAAGTTGGAAGTTTTAGAAAAACATTTTTGGATTTATGTTCATAGAGCAGTAGCCGAACTGGCAACTGGTAAATAGTCTATCGTCTTTCTCTTAGTCTTGGATTTAGTATTTCATCTAATGCGTATCCAAGGAGTATGAATGCGGCTGCTAGGAGGGCTATGGCTATGCATGTTGGAAAGACCCAGAACCAGTATTCTAAGAGTCCCTTTGAAGTTACAACTCCTGAATTGTTGAAGTCGTAGAGTATTTTGCCCCATGATGCGAGTCTGGGGTCTCCTAGTCCAAGCCAGCTTAATGATGCTTCAGTTATTATTGCACCTGGCACAGATGTTGCCAGTGTGATGTAAACTAGCGCGAATACGTTGGGAATCAAGTGTCTGTTGATGATGTGTAACGTTCCGCCGCCAGCAGCCTTCGCGGCTTCTATGAAAGCTCTTTCTTTAAGGCTTAGAACCATGGACCTTACAGATCGTGCAAAGCTCATCCATCCTAAAAGTGTTAGAATGAATATTATGTTCCACATGCTTACTGTTCCAGAAGTTGTTCTTAATGCTGTGACGAGTACGATAAATAGTGGTAGTGTTGGCAGGACAAGGAGTAAGTCTGCGAATCTCATTATGGCTTCGTCAGCCATCCCTCCAACATATCCAGAGAATAATCCCAGAAACAGCCCTATGAATGTGGAGAATAGGGCTGTTAGAACTCCGACTATCAGTGATACTCTTGCTCCATAGACGAAGGCTGAGAATAGGTCTGTAGGGTATGGTACGGCGTTATCTGTTCCTAGAAGGCCGAAAATATTGCCGTATAACAGGCAGTCTACATCATCTATGTATATTGTTGCATCCTGATTTTGCGGGGTGAACCTTATCCTAATTCCGAATGTGAAATTGCCTGGGTGTCCAAATACTTTGCTCTGTGGATGTGATGAAACTCCTATATTACTTGCGACTTTAGGGTCGTTTGAATCCACTACTAGTGGCGAGTAATCGCCCATTGACATTGACTTACTGTATAAGACGTATTCTTTCCCTTCGTTCTCGCTGTAAATTAACACGTCAACGTAGTATCCAATTATACCTGTGGCTTTTGAGGACACGTGGATCCAGAATCTTTTTGGCGGTTCATAGTAGGGGTAGGCGAATGTTTGGTAGTAGAGTGTAGTTTCGACGGTGCTTGGCGGTGATAGCGGCGGGTTTTTGTAGGATATCTGTATGCATCCGCTGTCATCGGTTCCAGTTATTTTAAGGCCTTCTTGGCTATTGTAGGTGACGTTTATGTAGTTTTTTGAGTTTGTGGTCCAATTCCATTCTTCGAAACTTTCTGGTGTGCTGAGCTTGTGATCTTTAACTATTTTCATGTTTTCAACTAGGTCAACTCCGGTGGTGTACGTAACCGTTATCTGCGTGTCATCTGGGAATCTGTGAAGTATGACTACTTCACTAATTGTTGACCCTGCTTGCCAATCTTTATTCTCAATTAGCTCTATGCTTGTTTGATTGGGCAATTTTGCTTCAACTTTTTTTACGCCGGACACTTGACCAGTTAAGTATATTCTATCGTTCACGGAGATACTTAATTTTTGTTCAGGTGTTAACGAGGGGGTCAAGTTAGGGTCATATTTTTCTTCCGGGATCAGGAATTGAAACGTTTGGTATGTGTATGTGTAAGCTGTTGCGTAAGTTGTAATTTCCCCTCTAGGTATCCATGGCAGATACTTGTACCATATAGGTTTTGAAAGTTGGTAGGCTATGGGAAGCCCAACGCCTGAGCCTAATGCCTGGTACTCTCCAACGCCGAATTTTGGTTCTATTGGCGCGTAAGGGGCGATGAAGGGGGCGAATATTGCGATAAAACTGAAAATGATTATTATTACTAACCCTATCATTCCTCGCTTGCTTCTCTTGAACATGTTCCAGAATCCTTTGAATCTTTTTAAGGCGAATTTTATTTTTTGTTCGCGTGTGGCCAAAATGTTCACCTTTTAGGCATATTTTATTCTTGGGTCTATTATTCCATAGAGTAGGTCTGCGATGAGGTTTGCGATTATGACGCATAATGCCAGTATATAGAATATGGCTTGTAGGAGTGGGAGATCTGGACCGGTCATTATCGCTGAGTATGTTAGCAGTCCCATTCCTCTGTAGGAGAATAGGGTTTCTGTTATGGTGGCTCCGGAAATGATGTAGGCGAATCCGAGGGCGACGTTTGTTATTAGTGGTAATGAGGCGTTCTTTAAAACGTGCTTGTAAAGTACGGTTCTTTCTTTAAGGCCTTTGGCTCTTGCAGTTAACACGTAATCTTCACTTATTACTTCGAGTATGCACGCGCGTGTTAGGAGTATCCAGCCTCCAACTGTAAATAGGATGAGTGTTATTGCTGGAAGGGCTATGTGGTATAGTCTTCCTGAGATGTATTCGAAAATGGATGATGGTGGGACGCGGCTCCAAGCCACGGGTTGTTCAAGTCCTGTTGGGAGCCAGTGGAGTTGAAGGCAGAAGATTGTTATGAGAACCCATCCTAAGAAGAATATTGGCACTGAGTATGTTAGCAGTGAAGCTGTAACTATTCCTGTGTCTAATGCTCCTCCTCTTTTGTAGGCTACTATGACGCCTATCAGCATCCCCAATATTATGGATGTTACCTCAGCTATTCCTCCGAGGAGAAGGGTGTTAGGTAACCTTTGCATTATAACTTCGAATACTGGTGAACCGTAGTTGTAGGAGATTCCGAAGTTGAAGGTTAACAGATGTTCAAGTGAGAGTAGATAGCGTTCGTGCAAAGGTTTATCTAGCCCGTAGTATTTGAGCATCTGTTGAAACTTTGCCTCATCCATTTTTGAAAGTTTTGAAACGTAGGCTTCTATAGGGTTTCCAGGCATGAGGGCGAATATTATAAAATTTACTGTTATGACTGCCCATATTAAAATGACTGTATAAACTAATCTTCTCGCAATGTAACCTTTCAATCCCATGCTTGATTCCTTGCTCTTATAGGAGAAGCGGATCGTATTTAAGCTTTAACTTGGCGCGCATTGTTGCGGGATTAGATGTTTTTATGACGCTTAAAAATAATATTGCTCTTATTAGATGAAAACAAAAAAGATGGGGGGTTATTTGATGTTTTAAGTTGCTTATGGTGGTGTTCCGAAGGTTTGGGCGTATTTTCCTGTTATGCTGACGAGGTCTAGTATGCCTATGTGTCCAAGGTCGCTGCCGTCGATGTCTGCTCCGGCAAGGTATATTGGGTTGAAGGCACCGTCGCCTCTGCTGCAGTAGGCGCCCGTCACTTTGACTACGTCTAGGATGTCTACTTTGAAGTAGCCGCTGCGTGGTTTTGTTGTTCCTTGCCAGTACCAGCGCCAGTCAATTTCGCCTAATAGTGGCGTTTCCAAGAAGAAGTATGGGTTCTTGTTTAATGATGCTGATGTGGCGCTTATGCTTATTGGGTAGTATGTGCCATAACTATACATTGTGTCTTCCCATGAGTAGCCCAGGTTTCCTCCCATGTATGTGCCTCCAGCTCCACCTGCTATTGGCTTAAGGTACGTGATTGTGATGACATCGGTTGGGGCGAAGCTTGTTAGGTTTACGAAGACATTGTGGCAGAACACGTCGTAGCCTGCACGTATGTAGAAGTCAACGCCTTCAGTTATTGGGTTGCCGTTTCTCGTGGCGCTTAAGATTTGAACTGTCTGGTTATTTGTAAACTGGTATTCAAAGTAGCTTGAAGCAGCACCTACTGGGTTTGTTAGGTTTTCACCGTAGAATGTCACAGTTTCTTGTTCAGTGAGGAGTGGGGCAAGTTTTTCTTTTGGTCCAAGCAGTGGGTACGTTGGCGCGTAGACGAACCACATGCTTACGTCGTCGAAGTACACTTTAATCGTGTAGTCGTTAACTTTTTCTAGGTGGTGTATGTCCATGAAGCTGCCCCACTGCCAGCTGTCGTCGAAGGCGTAGTTGTACCAAACTGTGAACTCATAATCATCGTACTTGAAGTTGCCTGTAGATGAGCCATTTACTGGAGAGGCGCAGCCTACATCTTTTCTAAGCCAGTATGTGACCACTGTCTTTGTAAGTCCGTCTCTTGGGTCAACCCATGTGCCTACTTGCCAGTCTTGGGCTGCCCATGGAATGTCAACAGCCAAGTCATATGGGTTGGCACTTATTAGACCTGTGTATACGCGGTCTAGTAGGGCATATTCGAAGTACCATTGGCTGTAAAGTATGTTCAGCCTGTCCCAGCCGCTTACGCAGCCCATTCTTATTGGTGCGCCTGGCGCGTCCGTTCTATAAGCGTTTAGGAACGTGTAGTCGTTTACTGTTCCGTAGCCCTTCTCGTTGACTACGCCTGCTAAGGTTTTGCGCCATGCAACGTAGTTTGTGTAGCTCCATAAGGGTATGTTTATGCAGTCTTTTACATGCCAGTACGTGTAGTTTATAGCTGCATTCTGCGCATCTCCAATTGTTGCCGCGTAGTATATGTCATGTAGTATGTCGTCGTATTGCCCATTTGGGTTGACGTAGTTTGATCCATATGGGTACCAGAACATGCTGTGGAATAGGCTGAAGAGGTATGTTGGAAACCTTCCGAAGCTCCACCCGCCAGTGTAAATGTGGTAGTTTCGGTCTCTCATGACGATTGGGCTTAGCACCTTTCTCTCCTGCTCCCAGGTTGCGTCTGTCGTGTCAAAGTCTCCACCCACCTTGCCGTACAATGCCCATGCGGGCTGGCGGGCGAGGATGCTGTCGTTTGCAACAGCTGGGTCTCCTTCAAGCTGCGCAACTAGGTATCGTCCAGCTGCCAGCCTATGGGTGTGGTCGCTTCTTATGCATATCTTGAGCGGCATCTGTGTTGTGTCTTTTCCTGCTGCGTCACCCCACAAAGTTGGGTCGTTCGGATAGTTGAGGTAGCCGTTTCCGTCCGTGTCGCTGAATCCCATTTGAGCTAGTATTGTGGCTGCGGCGTTTGGATCATACTTATATGGGTAATTGTCCTCACTTGGGTCGATTACTCCGTTGTGGTTCCAGTCATATGTTACGACGCTTGCGTTAACCCAACCCTCAGTTTGGGGATAAGCCACTGGAGCGTCAATTTCACTACCGAAGTATTCTAGAATATTTGAAATAATGTAATTCTTGTCTACCATGTACGCAATTGCACGCCTGAAATCTGCGAAGTAGAGTGGGTTTGTTGACGTAGGATAATCCATTATTGTTTCGTTGTTGTTTAAGTCGAACTCCATCATGCCGTTTTCAACATATTGCCCAATGGCAAGGTTCGGGTCAGCCTCAGTGGCTTCTTTCTGCAGTTTCGTCAATGACCATTGCACAATGTCAACTTCGCCATTTTTCATGGCGGTAAATGCTGCATCGTCGTTTGTATACCATACGATGTCAAGGTCTGACCTCGGCTGAGCCTTAACAATGTTTATCGTTGGCAACACTGAAAATAGCATTAATGCAATCAGCAGTGCCGATATTACTAATCCAAAGTTTTTCATAATTTCCTTTCTCCTTTCTCTTTCACTTTCGGCAATTAATTTGTGTCAATTCCGAATAATTAAATCTTTTGGAAAAATCTTCTATCCACCCACAACTATTAAAGTTAGCATTCAAAATCCGCATACTTCATGCGACTCACCAAAACTTAAATATGAACCACCCATTATAAAATAACGGGGAAAACATATTGGAAAATGGGGAAAAACAAAGCCTAAAAGAATCCATAATTGAAATTTGGGCTATCATAAAAGCCTGCGTAACATCATTCTGGTTCTGGGTCCCCACACTATTCTGCATTTACCTTTACATCCAACTCTATTTGATGCTCATAAACCCCCTCTTCTTAACAATCGTCCCAGCAATCCTCATCATTTACGCCCTACTATGGGAAGAAAAAAGAACCAAAGCAAAATACGACATTAAGGACACAAAAATAGTCTACGCCTCTAATCCGCTCTTTACGCCTCCGCAAGAGGCTTTAGCCAAAAAAGCCGAAATTGACCAGCTTGTGGAAGAATATAAGAAAATGCTGAAAAAGAAAAAGGATTCTGCCGCTAAGGATTAGCTTCATTTGAGAATGTTCCGAAACTGGATAGAAGATTTTTCCAGAAAACTTTAATTTAGGGAAAGCTAAAAGTTGTTATTGCGGATTAAGAAGGAAGGAGAAGGGAAAATGAAAATTAGAAAAGCTTCTAGTCTAACGCTCATCGCACTAATGCTGATGGGCGCAGTTGCTTTCAACATGCCAATGGCAAAAGCTAACGGCACAACAGTAGAAATTGTTCCAAACTTCCAAGAATTCGGCGTAGGCAACGTTAACTGTATTGGCACACACTTCACAGTAACAATCGAAGTTCACAACGTTGAAAACATGTACGGACTCGACATCCAAATAGGCTGGGACACAAACTGGATCCGCTACGTAAGCCACCAAAAAATGATTCCTGTTGAAACATATCCAGGAGGCATACTGCACCAACCAACAGTGCCAGTGAAGGATAATGTTGACGAAACTGCAAGCATGCCCGGCGCCGCTCCAGGAACAATGTACTGGGTTGCAGAAGCCTCAATGGTTCCTGCAGCGCCATTCAGCGGAAGCGGCATAGTCGCAAGCATGGAGTTCGTTATCGTCAACCAGCCGCTCGAACCAGAACCTGACGTTACAACATGGATACACTTCACCTCAATAACCCTTGCAGACACGACGGGCAGTCCTATACCAGGCGTTACGCCTGTTGATGGCGAAATTCTAATCCACTATAAGGCATTCGTTTATCCGCCACAACCACTATTGAAAGTACTACCAGAAGAAGTGTCAAACGTACTTAAATGCAACAACTTTAACATAAGCATATGGCTAATGGATGAAAACCACAGCAACCTAGACCCACTATGGGACACTGCAGGCTTCGACATGATGGTAAACTTCGACCCCACCCTAATAGAGGGCGTCAGCGTAACAATCGACCCAGACGGATGGTTTGCAGGCTTCTGGCCTAGCGGCATATTCACAGTAAAACAGGAAATCGACAACACAGCTGGAACAGTGTGGATAGTGTTCCTAGGCTTACCAGACGCTGGCGGAGTACACACTGCGCCAAGCGGCAAGGGAAGACTTGCGCAGATCACATTCCACTCAATCTATAATGACGAGACACTCCCACTAGAAAACTGCAACATAACCCTCAACCCAACAACAATCGCAGGATTCCCACACCCAGAAAGACCACAATGGCCATGGGAAAACAGAGAAACATCAGTTCCAATACCCCACAAAGTAGAAAACGGACACTACACAGCCGCATACACACCTGCAATAGGAATTGACATATTCACACAATACCCAGACGGATACAACGGAAGAGGCGGACCATGGCCAAGCGACATGTTCTGGCCACAGAAAGAAGTCATACTCTACGCCTACGTAATGTACAACCACTGGCCAGAACAAAACAAAGACGTAGCATTTGAAGTGCGCGACCCACACGGCGTGATCTGGGGCGTCTTCTACGGAAGAACAAACTCAACAGGATACGCCATGGTAAGATTTAGGCTACCGTGGCCATGCGACGACCCAGAATACTGGTTCGGCCAATGGACAGTAATAGCTACTGTAGACATAGCATGCACAGTGTACAACGACACATTAACATTCAAGTATGACTATCACGTACGAGTATGGAAGACAACAGTCGACAAAGCTGCATATAACCATGGAGAAACAATTACAATAACAATAGACTACGGAACAGTCTCAATGCAAACCTTCGACGCACTCTTCACAGTCACAGCCGTAGATGAAACAGGAGTACCATTCGGATACGCTTTTGACTGGCAAACAGTTGGCGGAGCACAATACTGCACATACGCAAACGGAACAACAACGCTGACCATATTCATACCCAAGTTCGCCAGAGCTGGGCAAGCAACAATCTACGTTGGAGTCCTCCACAAACTACCATCAGAGGGCGGAGACGCCATCTACCCAACAAGAGAACCAGAAACAATAGTGCACTTCATAATAAACCCAGCATAAACAAGAAAATAAATCGCCTATTCCCCCCTTTTTTGTTCCATAAAAAACAATATTCTCCCAACAGATAGAAAAAAATTCCAGAACCCTTAATACTCTCAACCAACAATTGTATATAAGGAGAAGAGGAATGACAAATTCCGCAAATAGGACATTAATGTTACTATCACTCATCACAACATCCATACTACTTCAATCAAACTTAGCCTTAACTTCAATTCCGCAACTGGCAGTTTTAGTCACAACCAATAAATCCGCCTACACATACCGAAGCATAGTTGAAATCTCTGGAAAACTTTGGCTTAGCGGTCAGCTTGTAGACGGCATAATTGGCATAGAGATAACAAATCCCAACAGTGACACGCTTGTTGTAAGGGCTGTTCCTGCTGGCACGCCCCCATTGTCAAACAATGTGGAAATTGTTGCAGTCACCCCTTGTGATCAGCTCGGAAACCCAAAAGACACATTCAAAAGAGGAACCGAACATGCCCATGTAAACGTAACAGTGAGAAACAATGACATAACCTCTTCAAAAAACATTCTAATAACCGTAGTAGCATACGACAACGATTCAACACCAATACTTCCCCAAGTGCAATATATACAAACAATACTGCCACCAGGCGGCACAATTCAGTTTAAACCAGATTTCCCTCTCAACCCTTGGATCTCAACAGGAAATGCAATATTCTATGCCAGCGTCTTTACAGACTGGCCCAGCAACGCGGGCATCCCCTACACAACCGAAAAATCAGCCCAATTCACAATAACTACTTCCACAGGAACCTTAGCGATAGCAAATGTTAACAATATCGAAACAACTAGCTTAACAGGCATTTATAGCCTAGCATTTAGACTTCCACCTACAAACGAAACAGGAGCCCCATTCGGAAACTACACAATAAAAGTAAGCGCATACTCGCAAGGGTACACAGCGCAATCATCAACAACATTCACTCGAGAGTTCCAAATCGACGGAGACGTAAACTTTGATCATAAGGTTGACATCCTTGACATAGTGGCAATAACCTCCAAATACGGCTCAAAAAGTGGAGATCCCAATTGGAATCCAGAAGTAGACATCCAACCAAGCGGGAAAATAGACATCACAGATGTGGTAACTGCAACATCAAAATATGGACAAACCTATTAACATTAATACAAAATTTTAACTAGGCTTTGCAACAAAGTGATCAGGATGAGGCGACTTAAAGATCTTAAAGGGCTAATGCTCCTTATATTTTTAACAACGACCATAATATCAAACATTAATGTAAGTTTATGCTCCGCCGAACATTATGTCTACAAAGGTCAATCAATACAAGAAGCCATAAACAATGCAAATCCAGGCGACACCATCATTGTGTATAATGGGACATACAATGAACATGTGGAAGTAAACAAAACCCTTACAATAATAGGAGAAAATCCGTACACAACAATTATTAACGGTTCTGGTTTAGAATATACTGTTACCATGATAATAACATCGCCTGACGTTGTCCTCGCAAATTTAACGATAATAGGAGCATCTGAAACCGAGCAATATGGCGTTCTAATATCTAACACTCAAAACGCCACCCTGAAAAGTCTAATAATAAAAGAAAACTACCGTGGATTAGTACTTCACAACGCTTCCAACTGCATAATATCAAATAATTCAATCGTGAAGAATATAGCCTATGCAATGACATTGCGTTTAAACAGCAATAATAACACTTTCACTGACAATAACATTATGGAAAACCCAACAGGTGTTTGGATAGAAAATTCCTGCGAAGATAACTGGTTTTATCACAACAACTTTATCAACAACATTATTCAAGTGGACCCAATTAACCCTGGAACGAACACAAAATGGAACAGCACCTATCCGATAGGTGGAAACTATTGGAGCGACTATACTGGCACCGACTCAAATGGTGACGGCATAAGCGATTCACCCTACACAAACGGAGCAATAGACTATCTTCCTTTAATGGAACCATGGATGCCAACGCCACCAATTGCAAAATTCGCATACACTCCGCAAAACCCAACAGCTAATGAAGAGATAACATTTAACGCTTCAGAAAGCTATGACCCAGATGGGAATATTGTCAACTACACATGGAATTTTGGAGATGGAAATATAACAACCGTGACAACTTCGCTGATTGAGCATGCGTATTCAGCCTACGCCAATTACACAGCAACCCTAACAGTAACAGACAACGATGGACTAAAGGATACAATGACTGCACTGATTGAAATTAAAAAGAAAACAAGCACTTTAACCATAAACATTCAACAAGAGATATTAGAAATAGGTGGAAATGTGACGATTACTGGAAACCTAACAATCCAAGGACAACCAACACAAAATGAAACTGTAATAATCTTAAACAGAATTAAAGGCCAAACAATTTGGGAAAACCTCACAACAGTTTTAACAAACGCTAGTGGGACATTCCAATATGCTTGGATCCCAACAACCATAGAAACATATGAATTAATGGCATCATGGCAAGGAAATGAAACAACCTATCCAGCAAACAGCACCATACGTACAATAAGCATAACGAAAAGAAAGAGCAACATAACAATAAACGTGACGCCTCCACAAATCTACATTGGCGAAAACGTTACAATAACAGGTAAATTGACGCCTGCAAAAGAAGGACTAAACATAACACTCGAATACCAAATGTTATATGAATCACCATTCCAATTCACCACATGGAAACCATTAACAACCGTTCACACAAACTCCAACGGCGATTACTTCTACATTTGGCAGCCAGAAACAGCAAACATGTATCTTCTTCGAGCAAACTGGTTAGGCGACAATGTAACAGCCGAATGCAGTAACAGTTCAGGACTGATAACGGTAAATAAGTTACCGAGCAACATTACGATAAAAGCTGAACCGGAAAAAATTACTTTAGGCGCAAACATAACCATAAGTGGAAGCATATCACCAACAAGACTAAATATAAATGTAACTATTCTCATTTCTATCGTGAACGGAACCAACTCTTGGAATATAACAGTACAGACAATTTCGGATGGCACCTACCAATTTAGCTGGAAACCAGAAAGCGTTGGAGTATACCATATTAAAGCCTCTTGGCCAGGAGACAACTTCACCAACAGCGCAGAAAGCGAAATTTTAACGGTAAATGTGGAAAATCCGCCAAAAATGGATGCACTTTACTTCTTCACCTTGTTAATAGTAGTTGTAGTCATAGTTTTTTTAGCATGGAAAATACTAAAGAAATAGAACTTATACGAATAGAAATATATTCCATAACCTTTATGTTTCTCAAATGGTTAATTAAAGCAGAGGGGAAATGGAATGGCCCTAAATAAAATGAAGATAGAATTGATTTTCATAATAGTTCTACTGACGCTAAGCACAACGGTATACATTAAAGAAGCTTCAACACAACAACCACAAACAGTTGTGTATGTTGACCCACCAGAAATAAGGGATTTGCTTCCCCCAGCAAATTTCACAATAAAGGTCAAAATAGCAAATGTCACAAACTTATATGGTTTGGACATACAGTTTACATGGGACCCGGCAGTAATAAGGTATATTAGCCATCAAAAACATATTCCAGTGCAAACATACCCCGACGGCATACTGTACAGCCCAACCATACCTGTTAAGGACCAAGTTGACGAGAATGCAAGCATGCCCGGCGCTGAACCTGGAACAAGGTACTGGCTGGCTGAATCCTCAATGCTTCCGGCATCATCCTTTAACGGAAGCGGGGTAATCTTTGAAATGAACTTCACGGTTGTCGGCTTAGGAAGATCGCTTCTTCACATAGTTGCGTATACCTTAGCAGACAAGCTTGGAAACCCGATTCCAGCAACACTCGTGGACGGCTTGTTCATCAATTATGTGCCTCCACCGCCTCCGCCTGCTTACGTGTCAGTAAACCCGGAAAGGATAGTAGACTCAACCTTGAATCCATGCCAGTATTTCAACGTTTCAATAAATGTGGAAGGCATCCAAGACCTACATGCATTTGACCTGTGGCTTGGATACAACAACACGGTTCTGGAAGTATCTGGCACGGCAGTAAATCCCATATTTGAGCCGCCAGTGATAACTCAGGAAACTGGACAAGTAGAGATATCGTCATCGCTTTCACCGCCACAAATATCTGTGAGTGGAGACTTGTACCTAGTAAACGTAACCTTTCACATTTTAAGCAAAGGAGAAAGCATTCTAGACCTACATAACGTAACACTATTAAATGGTAACGGAGAACTCATAGAAATAAATGAGCCAACAGACGGATACTTCAACAACATGCTGATAACCAGAATGTTTGTTAACCCTCCAGAACTTATAGATCCGACAATGAAGCCAGGAGACGCCTTCTCAATAGATATAATGATTGAAAACGCAGTGGACATGTACGACTACGCATTCAAACTTGGCTACGACACAGACATCCTAACGTGCTTGGGAGCAATGGTGATCCCGCCAACAAATGACACACACTTCACCGTTGAAATGCAAATCAACGACACTGCTGGAACAATAAGTGTTTACGTCCAATATTATGCGCCAGCAGAACCCTTCTCAATATACGAGGCAAAAGCTGTCACACGTATATTCTTCCAGGTGCAAGATTATGGACAGACACTCTTAGATCTTTACGAAACACGCATAAGCGACCGCGCTGGCAATTCCATGTGGCATGAAACGGAAGATGGATTCTTTGCTACTTTACTTAGAGATGTGGCAATAGTCTCTGTTAACGTAACATCTTCAAACAAGGTATACCCAGGGAGAATTGTGAGCATTGAGGTCGTCGCTATGAACAGAGGAAACATGACTACTGAAACGTTCAACGTAACATTATACGCTAACACAACCGCCATCGGCGTTCAGACAGTGACACTTGAACCCTGGACAAACATCACCTTAACATTCTATTGGAACACTTCAGGGTTAGCGCCATGCAGTAATTTCAGCATGTGGGCGGAAGCATCACATGTACCTTACGAGATAAATTTGGAGAACAACGTTTATTATAACGGATGGGTTAAAATAAAAACGATCGGCGACGTGAACGGCGACGGTGTAATAGACATTCTTGACATAGTGGCTATTACCTTATCCTATGGATCACGCGAGGGAGATCTTAAATGGAATCCAGAAGCGGATTTAGCCCCGCCGTGGGGCGTAATAGATATTTTAGACCTTGTTACTTGTTCTTCAAAATACGGCTGGCACTGCTAAAAATCCCATTTCCTTTTTTCTAAATTTTTAAGGATCCAAAATCAGTAAAATTCAAATACTAATTATAGACAACTTTAATGGCAAGGTGGAACAATGAGAAATAAATTAGTAATAATGATGTGCATAATGACAATTGCAGCCACGTTTACAATAGCCCCAAACGTTTCTAAAGTAAATGCGTCATCAGAAACTTATCTAAAGATTGTTTCAGACGTGACCGAGCTTGGACCCGAAAATGTGGAGGGCCAGAATTTTACGGTAAGGTGCATAATTGAAAATGTTACTAACCTTTATGGTGTAGACATTCAAATTGGGTGGACAACAGAATACATACGATACGTCAACCATACGAAAATGATTCCTGTTGAGACGCATCCAGGAGGCATACTGCACCAACAAACAGTGCCAGTTAAGGATGATGTTGACGAGAATGCAAGCATGCCCGGCGCCGCTCTAGGAACAATGTACTGGGTTGCAGAAGCCTCAATGGCTCCTGCTGCATCCTTCAACGGAACTGGAACAGCCTTTGAAATGACATTCCAAGTAAAGAAACAACCAATATTCTTTGATTCCCACATATATATAAACATAACAAGCAGCACACTTTCCGATAAAAGCGGCTCTCCCATAGACCACACTCAAGTTAACTTACACATACTGCTTCACGGTAGACCACAACCAGCCGGACCAACAATAAATATTTCCTCAATAAATTACAAAGGATCTGTGCCATATACTTTCGATGTAAACGTTTCAATCCTAAACCTTGACCCCTACTGGGATTTAGGCGGCTTTGACATCAAAGTATCTTATGACCCACAAGTTCTTGAAGCTACAAGCATAATTGCTGATCCAGACGGATGGTTCGCAAACTTCTGGAGCAACACACTAATAATAAAAAACGAAACGAACAACGACATTGGAAGAGCGTGGGCAGCTGTGCTTGGCTTGCCCTACGAAAATGGTACACATACAGAGCCTTATGGCAATGCTACCCTTTGCACAATCAGCTTTAAAGCCTACGCAAGCGGACCAATAGAAAAACTATCAGACGCTTATAGTCTAGCGGCATACCCGCATCCTGAGCGCCCAGAACCACCATTCAACAATGCAGAATGGTCTGTTCCAATACCCTTCAACGTTACACAAGGCTTTGCTAATGTCATAGGAGTCATGGAACACACGCCTTTAACAGGATACATTGTTACAACTGAAAGTAACTCTTCGGTTTCGCCTATATTCTTTAAACTTGGAATACCAACATTAATATTCAACGTGACTGGTGTAGAGGGCTATACTGGCTACTGCAACATAACAATACCAAAAAGCTTCATGTGGTCAACAGTTGAAGATGGATGGATCGTCCTCGTAGACGGCCAAATGGTAACGCCAACAATAACCGAAGACGCAGAAAATACATATGTTTACTTCACATATTCACACAGTACTCACAACATATCAATAATTACAACATCGGTTGTTCCAGAGTTTAACTTCGCAATGATGCTAACAACTTTACTAGCAGCCGCAATAGCACTAGGCTTGATAAAAAAGAAAAAATAAATAACTCCTTCTCTCCTCTTTTTTATACCTATTATCATTCA
>Ga0078972_1009593_pt1 | contig 18958 bp, 12 predicted proteins | sample YelNatPaOPGAMG01_FD_67568 | JGI IMG/M metagenome (GOLD analysis project Ga0078972, IMG submission 67568) | Hot spring thermophilic microbial communities from Obsidian Pool, Yellowstone National Park, USA - OP-RAMG-01 (SPADES assembly) (version 2) | ecosystem: Environmental > Aquatic > Thermal...
AACAGCAACGAGCCTGTCCAATCCAAGTTTTATGTTAAAAGCGAGGAGCCCCTAATCTTGAAATGCCATTATTGTGGCTATATTATGGAGAAAAGCGACGTTTTGAAACAGTTTTAGTAGGCCTCGGATGGAAAAATCCACAAACAAACAGCCAAATGCGCGCGCAATTGGAAGTTGCTGCCCTTTTCACCGCACTTCGTGTAAATTCTTCTAATATAGTGGCCTAATCAAAATTTTATCGAACAACAATCTGAACTGGAAATCATAATTTAGTTTAAAAAAGTGATTTGTTGGCGGGCCCGCCGGGAATTGAACCCGGGACCCCCGGGTTTCTTAGCTTTTGGCTTAAAAGCCCGGTGCTCTATCCTTACTGAGCTACGGGCCCTTCGGTGCTTAGCAATATTATTAAGCACCTCTCTGCGTTTTATAATATTTGGCATTGAGGGATGCTTATATGGATTTAGGTTCGATTTTGAGGTTGTTCTTCAACTGTGATAGGAGAGGTTATGCTGTTATGAAGGCGGCGACGCCAAACTTTACATCGTTAATGGATTTTAGTTCGGTTTGTAATCTTGCAGAATCTAGAAAATTTTGAAATTTAGGATGGGTTTGTTCGTTTATGTTCCTTTGTGTATGGTGTGTTTTCGCTATAGGTTAGTCCATCGATTGATAAGTGGTTGAGCTAAATTTTCAGCATTTCATATTCTTGTGTGCGCATGGCTAGTGCAAATAGTTTTTTAAAATGTCGTTGAGTAGAGTTTTCAGGATGTATTTTAGAAATGTGGCTATTTCGTTAGGTGTTAGTTTTGATTTTCCCCTTTTCCTGTTTTCGAAGGTTACTGGTCGCTCGCCTACTTTGAGGCCTAGGAGTTTTGCTTGTCTTAGAGTTTCTATTTGTATTTCATATGTTTGGCTGTGAAGCTTTGGCAGAGCCTTTTTAATGTATTCTCTTGAGTAGCATCTGAAGCCGCTTGTGTAGTCATTTATTGGAAGCTTAATTATTGTCTGAGCTATTTTGTTGGCGATTTTGCTTATTATGAGCCTGCTTGTGGTCCAACCTTTAATTTTTCCTCCGGCGCAGTATCGGCTTCCAACGACTAGGTCGCTGCCCTCCATGGCTTTTTGTAGAAGTTTCGGTATGTCTTTTGGGTTGTGGGAGCGGTCTGCATCCATTGTTATTATGTAGTCTGGAGGATCCTTCAAAGATAACAGGTATTTGAAGCCGTCTGTTATGGCCGTGCCTAAACCCATTTTATAGGGTCTTTTTAGGAGAAATATGTTGCCATATTTTTGTTGAAGTTGTCGCACAACTTTTTCTGTATTGTCCGGGCTTGAATCATCTATAACTAATATTTTTGCGTTGAGTCCTAGGCCTTCAATTGAATTTATAATGTCGGAAACGTTTTCCTCTTCGCAATATGTGGGAAGGATTATTCCTATGCTTGCTGCTTGTTTCATTTGCCCATCTGCCATCTTAATGTTTCTTTTATGTACTTTCTTTTAATATATCAAACTTTCGACGCTTTTAGCTGCATGTTACTGATTTTCGAATAATGTTTTGTGCCTGGTATCCGTTTCCATTTAACATATTTGTGTTTTTCTTTCATTTTTATTTGCGCAAGAATTTGGGCGATAAATTCTAAGAAAAATCCTCCAATTATTTTCAGTCTTTCATTTAAATTGTACATTTTAATTTCGTTTAATAATATTTTCAGGGCATGGGACGGTTTTTTAAGGGTTAACTTACTTATAGTCACAGGCTCAATACATGTAATCTCTTTGATCTGTTTGTGGCCTATTATTATTCTTTCGCGTTGTTGAATGTATTCTATTGGCGTCGTTGGACTTTTTATGAAGACTTTGGATTGTGGATTGAAAGTTATTCGCCAGCCTTTTTCCCTCAATTTTATTCCGAGGTAAATGTCGTCGTTTATAATATTGCTGGGTATGTGTGTTATTATGCCTCTTCTGATGGCCCACATGTCGCCTCCCAATTGGCTTAAGGTTCCTTTAGTTTTCTCTTCCTCGTATAATAATCTCTTATGAGTTCTCCATAAGAAGGAATAAAATAATTCTGTTGTAGAGTTTTTATTGCAAATTGGAATTGTTGCGGCGCAGGCCCCTCCAACTCCAGGTTTTTCTATGGATTTCACTATTTTTACTAATGATTTTGGAGGAAGCCTTGTATCTGCGGAAATAACAACTAATATATCTCCTTTTGCCTTGGCAAGAAATTTGTTTAGGGCCTCTGCCTTTCCCCTTCGGGTTTTCTCTATAATAAGTTTTATTCGAGTGTCTGTTTCTGCCATTTTTCTAACAATATCGTCTGTCCGATCTGTTGATCCTGATGAAATGACGATAATTTCGTCTAATTTTAGCTCTGGTGGTAATTGTTGCTTGATAATGTTGTCGAGTAGATTGCCAATATTTGCTTCTTCGTTGTAGGCGCAAATTCCCACACTGATTGTTGTGCGTTGCATGCGCGGAGAGAATTCTTCCCATATCGTATTTAGCTTTTGTGCGTGTATGTGAAGTTAAAAAGTTTAAACTTTAATGGTGTTTCGAACACCTTTGATAAGGGCAAGTGAAAATTATACAATAAAATTGGTTTCACGCTAGAGATCGCAAACCTACAAACTGTCTTCTCCCATACCAAAACATTAGCCAAATTTTTCCTTCAATATTTCAACTATTCTTTGGCCCGCTTTACCGTCGCCGAAAGGGTTAGGCCAATTGCATTCCTTATTGAGCATAAAATCTACCTTCTTAACAATTTCGTCCGGCTCGGTTCCCGCTAAAATGTTTGAGCCAACCTCAAGTGTTTCAGGCCTCTCAGTGTTATAACGTAAAGTGACACATGGTACCCCTAAAATACATGTTTCCTCTTGAACGCCTCCGGAATCGGTAAGCACAAGCCTTGCGTTATTTTCAAGCATTAAGAAACTCAAATAGTCTAGTGGGTCGACAATTCTAATACCTTTAAAGGTTATGTCAAAGGTTTTAAGCTGTTTCCAAGCTCTTGGATGGATAGGATACAAAACTGGAAGGCCGAATTCCCTGTTGACAAGCTCTAAACCTTTTAGGATACCTCTGAAACGCTTCTCGTTGTCCACATTTTCCTGCCTGTGCACTGTCACCAGAAAATAGCCGCCTGCCCTAACACCAAAATTGTTAAGAACATTAATTTTCTTTTTGGCTATCTCCAAATTTTGGTAAACAGCATCTACAATCGTGTTGCCAGTTACAAAAATTTTTTCGCTTGCTATTCCCTCTCCCAGCAGTGTCTGCCTTGCCTTTTCAGTTGGAGCGAAGAGCAGATCTGAACAGTGGTCAGCTAACACACGGTTTATTTCTTCAGGCATCTGCCTATCATAGCTTCTTAATCCGGCTTCAACGTGTCCGACCTTGATGCCAAGCTTTACAGCAGCCAGAGCCCCGGCCAAAACAGTGTTAGTATCGCCTTCAACAAGAACTATGGAAGGCTGCTCGCGTAACAAAACCCTTTCAACACCGATCAGCATTTTGCCAGTCTGCTCAGCATGCAACCCAGAACCGACATCAAGGTTGTACTTGGCTTCAGGCAGTTCAAGCTGTTCAAAGAAAACTTTGTCCATATTGTAAGAGTAATGTTGCCCAGTGTGCAAAATAAAGTAGTCAAGGGCTTCCCGCTCAAGGATTCTTATTATGGGCGCCAACTTTATTATTTCAGGTCTAGTGCCAAGAATAACGGCTACCTTCATTTTGATGTCCTCTTGATTCTGAAGATGACGGTTCCGCCTTCGGTGTAAGGTCTTGCATGAGTCAACGCATTGAACATAGGCGTTTTCTTATCTTCAGGCTTTGCAAGCCTAACCGAGTCTGCTTCTTCATCTAAAGCGACCGCATAATGAAGCATAACTGATGGAGCATGTGTGAACAGCGCATAAGTTTTATCTAGCAGTATGCGCGCTCCATCAATCACGATTTTTCCTCTAACCATGTGCACTGGGCATTTCCCCTAACCTCAACAAACCTCTATAGCACATTTAAAGAGTTATTTTAAAGGCTATTTAAATTTAAACAGACGAGATAGTTTTCGGTTAGGTTTTCACACTATAGCTTATCAGGTATATGGCTATGAGACCGATAATGACCCCGGCCCAAACGTTTAGTGGATATTTAGTTTTGAGGATTATAGTGTCCAAGAGGGACGTGAAGACTAGGGTTAATATGGTAATGGATGTAATGAGTTGAGTGATACCCATGTAACCAGCTGGCACTATGCTTGCGAAACGTCCCACAAACATGAGGAAAAGTGCAGTGAACACTAATGGAGTAAACAGAGTCTGTAAATCCCACTTAATGTCTAAAAGATGCTTCCACGAAATTTGCCCAATATTATTGCTAGCTACTTTCCATAATATGTTACTAATAGATCCGATCAAGGAGACAGCAACTATGAGTACCCATACAATCCATCCATCCATTTTTGCAGCCTCTATTTTTAATGCTTTGAATAAATTCTTAACTTTTGCTTTCAAACTTGTTTTACTACCCTATCCACAGCGGTCTTAATCCTCTTACAGCGGGAAATATTCACGCTCCTTTATTTCTTTTTTGTGCGCGCGTTTATGGTGATGGGTTCCTCAATGGTAATTCGATAAGCGCGCTAACGTTCTAACAATGTTTTTGTGCATTTCCAAACGTCTGGTTCAGGCAACGTTTTCTAAAAGTGCGTGCCCAATATATGCTTTTAAACAATAATAATAGGTATCCTTTGATGGTTTGAAACAACCGCATTTTACTTCTACTTCTTTTTTTCCCGTAATCAAGCGTGATTGGCACTTCCTTAATAGTTGAATTGCACCAAAAAGCTTTCGCAAGTATCTCAAGCGAAGCCTCGAAACCTCTTGATTCAATGAGGTTGTGATTTGAGATCAAATTCAGCTTCTGAAGTGTTAGTGCCCTGAAGCATCGGTATCCGCTTGTGGCGTCTTTGGCAGGTAACTTTATCACCTTCGCAACAAGAAAGTTCGCTGCTCTGCTCAGTATCACACGATAAAAAGGGACATTTAGCTGTGCTCCATTTTCGACATAGCGTGAACCAATAACTATGTCAGCCTTTTTTGCTGCCTTTATCATGTCAACAATATATTTTGGATTGTGCGTGTTGTCCGAATCCATGGTAACAATGAAGTCCTCCTTCGAGGAAAGTTTGATGGCTTCGCTAAGGCCCGTTTGAAGCGCTGCCGCTAAACCTCTGTTTGTTTCATGTTCTAGCAATCTAAGTGGATATTTTCGAGAAAGTTTTTGGAGAATCTCGAGGGTTTTGTCCAGGCTTCCGTCATTAACCGCGATTATCTGATATGTTGTGCAAGGGGCCAATACGCGCGCGATGGTTTTCACCAATGGCTCAATGTTTTCCTCCTCATTGTAGCAAGGTAATACTATGAAACATGTCATCCTATTCTTCCCCCTAAAGATATATACTGTACCAATATGATCTAAGCTGTAGTTTTTAAATACTTAAAGCCACTCTTATTGAAAAGTAAAGCTCACGTGCTACCACGAAGATTGGGAACATAGTTTACGACAACAGAGCAAATAAGAGGATGGACAACAATGTTCGATAAGGAAAAGGGCTTATTCCGAAGTTCTACGGAGATCTTCCTTTTCATTCTTTTGGTTGCATTAATTTTCAGGATTGATGTTTACTCAGTAACACCATATTGCGATGAACTGACTTACGATTGGTTGGCTTATAACTTGTCTCAGGGTAGACTCAGGACCGGTTCGTCCTACACAAACATTTACGCCCAGTTAGGGGCAGGCAACGAAAAGGATGGCGTAGAACCTTGGCTCGATCACCCCATTTTGTATCCGTTAGTTTTTAGTGCTCTGAAGAAGCTAGCGCAACTTTTTTTCAAAACAGATTTCACTTTCTACAGCATTAGGTTCGCTTCCATTTTGCTCTTTTGTTTGCCAACAATATACCTAGCGATGCTAGTTTGCAAGAAAAATTTCGGAATTTGCGCTGCAGCAATTTCAGGTCTAATATATGCGACATCACCTTCGATAATCCTTCAACAAAAAATGGTATTTCTGGACCATGGGGTAGCCTTTTTTTCTTTGCTCGCAGTATATGCTTTGACTATGTACTCCACTTCTGGATGTAATAAATGGTGGATTTTTGCTTCTGTTTTTGCAGGACTAGCCTCCTTATGTAAAGGCACGGGGATTTCGGCAGTTTTTGCAGTTGCAATCACAATTATATTGAACACGGAGGACATACTCAAGATTCGCGTAGCTAAAGGTATCTCGTCTCTGGTTATTGGCGGTTCTCTATTTTCAGTGTATCCACTATATGGTTATATTCTCAATCCTAAGCTTCTCAATGCAATTGTTACAATTAGAACTTCAACAACTTTTTCAGCAGAATGTTTTGTGAGGTCACTTTTCGAATATCCATGGGGTAATGAACGAATCTACGACTGGTTTCTACTGGTTGGATGGGTAGCCGCGGCGTATACTCTGGTTATTAGCCTAAGGGAAAAGCGAATTGATAATCTTTTAATATGGCTGGCATGTTACCTATTTACACTTGTTTTCATAGCAAAAGGTGCCTTCTCTACTACTCACAAATTGTGTTTTACCCATTTCTATCCATTCTTGTTGGTAGAATGTCCGCCGACTTGTTAAGATATGTTGACTACTTAAGATTTAAACGTGTCTGTGCTAATTAGGGAAAGTATTTTTTAATGGCTAAACACGATAGAAAAGCTAGAATGGAAAATATCATCCATTACATGTCGGTTGTATTAGCAAACAAACATTCAATTATAATTTGCGCATGCTAAAATCAGTAGAAGGATGTCTGCAAAACTCAGCTGGAAGAATGGGGCGTTACTTAAACCGAAGCGAATATGCTGAGAAAAGAAACGCACTCCTTTTAGAAATGCAAATAAAGCTTGAAAAAGTAGATGGAGATGGGAAAGTCTTGAGGATCGCTGCATTAGTCGAGTATTTTCCTCCAAACATGGGGAGCGACAGAAGAATATTCGAAATTATGAAAAGATTAGCTTTAAAGCATGAAATACATTTTGTAATTCTTCCCCCTATACGTATGCTCGTAGAGGGAGCAGAAGAAAATGTAAGGCCTTTCCATGGCGATAAAATAGTTTTTAAAAAATTTGAAGGTATTTTTGGACATTTTGTTCAGATTCCCCAAAGAATTTGCATTGTATGGCTGCGTTCCAAAATTATCGGCTATATTTTAACCCATCTTTATATTTCTTTAAAGATTTTGATTCTATTAAAGAGGTTGAATCCAAAGGTTGTTGTTTTAAATTATCCTAGCCCCTATACTGGATTAATAGGTTTTTTAGGAGCGAAAACCTTTGGAAAAGTTGTGGTGACGGATTTTAACGATTTAATAGCTCAATACACAATTGACGTTTTAGATGTACCCAAAAAAAGTTTAAAAGCGAAAATGCTTATTTTTATACAACATTTTTTGGTAAAACACTCTGACAAGGTTGTGGCGCCAACAAAATTTATCAAGAGATATGCAGTTTCATTAGGGGTTCCAGAGGAGAAAATTGTTTTAATCCCTAACGGTGTGGATACCAAGACCTTTAAACCTATGAAAAGTTGCATTAGGGAAAAACTATGTTCCCACATGGATCATTTTAAAATTTGTGTTTACTGTGGACGATTAGATAACTGGGCTGGCGCAAAAATAATTGAAGACCTCAGCAGAATAGCAAAAGGTAGAAATTTAAATGTAAAATTTTTACTTGCCGGTGATGGTGCCGCCAAGCCATCACTCGAAGACAACATAATATTTTTAGGTAAAGTTGAATATGAGAATATCCCTTTTATACTTGCAGGTGCTGATGTCGTTTTAGTGCCCTTTCCAAATAATGAAGTTTCCCACGCAGCAAGCCCTCTAAAGCTTTTTGAGGCTATGGCTATGCAAAAGCCTGTTGTTGCAAGCAAAGTTTGTGGGATAAATGAGGTTATTTCTGATGGAGAAAATGGGCTCTTGGCATCTCCAGACGATGTCAACGAATGGGTTGAGAAGCTTGAATTAATCTTAAAATCTAAGAAACTTTGCGCGAAAATAGCGAAAAATGCTAGAAAGACTGCGGAGAGATTTGATTGGAGATTGATTGCAAATAAGTTCGAAAACGTTTTAGTTTCTCTAAATGGAAATGGTTAGGGCGTTTTATTTATAGTTTGGAGGTTTTCTGATTCGAGCTTTTCCTTATAAAGGCTAGTTTTATACAGGCAATGTAAAATATAGCAAGTGCGACAGACTCTGTAAAATACTCTGGCGAAATGCAAATTTTTAAATAGCCGCTGATAAAGTATGGAGAAAAAAAGTAAGATAAGTCATAGGAGCAGAATATTACTGAAAGCGGTATGATGCTGACTGCCCAATATAAATATTTCAGCTTTGCGTTTTTCTCCGCGGCTAAAATTAATATTAGCGGTAAAACCCATATGAAATATTGCGGGTTTACTACGGTGTAGGTTAAGTAGATTATGAAATGCGCTGCTGTAGCATATGAGAGAATATCTTCTGTTGTTAATTCTTTCTGTCGACCAAGCTTAATTAAAGTTAAAGCTAAAGCTATTGAAATGAGGAGGGGTGATAATGGAATGTTTGTTGCTCCGATTTTGTCGCTTAAAAAATATAGTGGAGTTAAGCCTGCAATTATGTTTCGGCCTTCCCAGTCTGGTGAGGCTCTCTTGACAAAAATATTGTATGTCAATTTTATCGATAGGCTAAGCGGTTCCTGTCCAGCGTAAAAGGCAAAAGCCAAATATGTTACAAAAATAACCGAAAAAATTATACCAATTGAAATTAGGAAGAACTTTATTGCCTCTTTAAATTTCCTCCTCTTTTTAAAGACGATTAACGTAAATATTGGAATGAAAAGCGCTGGGTAAAGTTTGAATAGTGTTGATGTGGCTAACATTATAGCTGACTTGTAAAAATTGTTTTTGGTTAAATAGTAAATTGATAGTAGCATGAAAAGGGTTGGAATTGAGTCGAACATTCCCCATACAGAGGATATCCATATAGCGAAAGGGTTGAAAAGCCATGCCAGATACGCATATTTTGCATTTTTCTCGTTGGAAAGCGATGCTACTATTTTATAGAGAATTAGCGCCACGATTAAGTCGCTGATAATTATTGGTGTTTTGATTATCAGGTCTAGGATTGGAAGATTTAATCCTTGCACGTTCCCTTGAGGGGGCGGTAGAAAACGCCAATAGGATTCGAAATAAGTTGCCATTCTTTGCTGTGGGTCTGTAATGCTGTTGTAAGAGTTCCAGAGGAGGCTGACCTCTTGTGGATAAGATGTTGGAAAAAGGATTATGTAAAATGGATAAACTAGTAGAAGTGTGAGAAGCCATAAAGGCGGGTAGCCCCAAGCGAATTCTAAAGCTTGCGTTGGCCAGAAGGGGTTAATGCGATAGTGATACACGAAGGCCTGGTTGAGACGCCAAATGTACATGTCCCACCTTTGCTCAGTGAATGGGGCTGCTGAGAAGCGGATGGCTGCGCCTAAAATTAGCGGGAAAAGGATTTTTCTGTTGCGAATAAATAGTGAAAAATTTTCCAGTTTACCTTTTTGTTTCCAAAAAATATCTTTTATTTTAGCTGTGAAAGTTTTAGTTTGGCTTTGCGTACGCATAGAGCTGCAGCAACCCTACATATAATCTTCTAACTAGAAATGCTGGAAGCATAAAAAATCTTCTTTTTCCATAAAATTTTTTAAGGAACTGATTATGGTTGTGGAGCACGTAGTATTCGTAGGTTAATGGGTTCCCTCCAACGTTTGACCATTGTCCACCTTTTGTTAGGCTCTTTTGACAGTAGATTTTTGCTTTCGGCTCATAATAAAGTTTGTATCCTCTCCGTCTTATTCGAAGCCATAAATCGGTTTCTTCCCGGTAAAAGTTTCCTTTATATGTTTTCTGGTCGAATCCGCCGACTTCTTCGAGCACCTTTTTCCTTGTTAATGAGTATCCATGCACTATTTGGACTTCAAGTGTTTTTTCTGCGTAAGCATTAAATGAACCGACTATGTCTCCACTTATTAAATCTATATAAGCATAGACTTTTCCTTTGAAGGCTTCCTCTTCTTTTTTAATCAAGTTTAAATTTTTCACGTATAACAATCTTGGAGCTATAGCTCCAAAGTTCTTTTTGGAAAGCTTATTCGCTGTTTTAACAAGAGTTTCTAAACAGTTTTTGTGGAGTTTGCAGTCGTCGCCTATGAAGAATATAAAATCGTTATTAGCCCTTGCTATTCCAAGATTCCATGCGTAAGGTGAACCTTTATGTTGAATCTTAAAGTATTTTATTCTGTAATCTTTCTCCACGTATTTTTTAACAACCTCTTCTGTGTTATCTATGGATCCATCGTCTATTAAGAGAAGTTCCCATTCTTTATATGTTTGAGAAATTATCGAGTTTAACGCTGTTGGAACTGTGAAGCTTCTATTGTAGGTAGGCATTATTATTGATACTCCCATCTTTCCAGCCTAACCCCATTTTAAATACATAACGTGCACGTGGTTAAAATATTTGATAAAAAGGATTGGAAAATAGAAAAAGGAGGGGCGAATTATGGGTCAGGGTGCAATATCAATTCGCTTATCGTTCCTAACATTTCCACTGGTTCTACTGTCGGGTGCTTTGGATCTGTGTAATCGATTTTAAGTATTATGCTTGTTACGCACGGTGGAAAGCCTTGCATTTCGTATATGCCTTCTTCATGGAACCATTTCGCTGCGTAGAAGGTGTCTCTGCCCCATACACCCCATATTGAGAATATTACTGTGCCGTTTAAGTCCTTGTATGTTGAGATTACAGCGTAGCCTGTCTCGTTTGTTGAGTAGTAGTAGTTTTTGCTCCAGCATGAAAGGGCGTTAATTGCGCCTTTACCATAGTATCCGTAGCCAGTATTCGTACTGAAGTCCCATGTTCCGTAGTATGCTTCTGCAAAGTCATTCAGGTAGTCTGTCAGAACGTTAACCTTTGGACCGCCAACAGTTATCATGTTTGAGCTTGCCACAGGCCATTGCGTACACCAGTCGTCTACAAGCGCTGATCTTGTGCCGGGAGTTGATGTTGTAAGCAGCGTAACTTTGCTTCCTCCATAGTAGTCAGCCCACGCATTTTTGGTTCCAAATTTGGCCATAACATTTGGCACACTCTGTATGTCATATTCGAGATATTGCATGTCTAAACCTGCATTTCCAATTTCAACCTGTTTATTCTTGAAGGCAGCTGTAACCAATGAAGCGCCTATTGAGTCTACTGGTTTAGAGTCTCTTCCAACAATTGTCCACTCGTAGCGTCCTGGAATACGCTCAACATATAGCGGATCCCATACGCCGTAGGGATCTGGCAAGCCTATTCCGTTGATGTTGAATGTTGCTGTAGTGTTGTAGTGAGTCCCATTATAGTCTATGGTTATGGTGTAGTCCACATCTATGTGGGCCCATTCTATGTGTAGGTCTTCTCCCGGCGGTGGCGTTATGAACCAGCTTAGGTTAAAGTAGTAGAAGTCTATGTCAAAAGTATTATCAGCTTCTTCGTGGTGCCACTTATTCGTACCATGATTCCAGAGTTTGTAGCAGCCTATTTCCGCTGTGTCTTCCTTAAATACTTTTATGTCTTCCGCGTAAAAGTCAAGCGTTCCAGAGATTTTGAAGCTTGCGCCTGGTGCTGGTGTACCAACAAGCGTTACAAGGTATTCAGCCTCGATATCAAACTTGTGGGTCGCACCCAGCCAATCATTCCATGAATGGATATCTGAGAAACAGTAATCGCCTACGCTTGTGGTGCCGTTCTTCTCAAAGTAGAATGTGTAGTAGTCAAAGCTTCTGTAAAATGTATCTGTTGAGTATAGTATTTTTATCACCGTTCCGGCTGCTGGCACTTTCGAGGCTGGAATCCAAATGTAGCCTGTTCCATTAGATTTCGTGTATAGTTCATAGTCGTATGCCGTGTACACTGACCTTATTGGTTTTTTGAGGGCTCCGCCCCAAAGGACTTTTTCGCTGAAGCCTTTGTAGTCTTCCCAAATTGGCTCGTACAAAACTGGCGATTGATCAAGCCGTATTATCAATGGGTAGCCATATCCTGCCCGAAAAACATCTTCTTCTGTGACATTGTAGAATTGTACCCAGCGCTTTGTATACTTATGTACTGCGTCAACAAGGTCCCATGGGTTGAAAACCTCGTTCAACTGGTATTCAACTTCCGTATCAAGCTTCGCCTTGGGACTCCCTGTCATCTGTGGGTCTAGAGCATCATGGTAGTCTGTTAAGCCGACAACTTCGACTCCTCTGAATTGGGCTGGGTATCCGTGGCCAAGCTGGAAGTCCCATTCTCCCACTACAAAGGGTATGTCCGGCTCGCTTGTAGCCGGTACCATGTCGGCATCATTAACCCATATGAGTGGAACAAAGGTTTTGCCCCATGCGTCAACGCTATAGTCTGAGAGTGTAGGCCAGAAGGCTTTCCAGCCCACATACTTCAAATCGCTACTAATGATCTGGGCAACATCGTAAAGGTGTGGAACACCCGCATCTGGCTCACCATCGTCATCTGCATCCTTCCATAGCTTGTATATGACAGTAACCCAATCAGTTGACTTTATCGGGATATGCCATGTTATTGCTCCTGAAGCGTAGTCTATATCGTAATCTGTTCCCTCTTCCTTGAACACACCGTTTACGTAAACCCTAACTGAACCTGCAGCTATCGGACCTACATATCCATCCTTTTCTGTCGGTACACTTGTAAGGGCGTAGCCTTCTTGTATCCATTCGCGCATTATGCCAGGCGCAGTGTGCCATTCTGCTCCATAACATGTTTCAAATTCTTGGTGGAAGAAGTGGGCGTAGCTGCTGAAGTCTGGATACGGCCCTAGGTCCCATTCTTCCCTATTGCTGAACTGTATGTCAAGGGGTGAATCAAGCTCCTTGCCTGAAATTACCTGTTTAATATCCTTGTAAATGATGACCTGCTTCTTAACTTTGTCGAAAACAAAGGTTAGCATCACGTCAACCAGAGGCCATGTTTCGTCCGGATGATCAACAACTTTGTCTCCGTCGCTATCATACCAATCGTAAAGGTGTGTTACGGATAATGCAACGTACCTTCTTGGGCCATCATATAACACTTGAAGAGGCTCTGTTTCCGCGTAACCTGTAGTCTTTCTCCCTCCATGAGGCGCCAATGAAAAGTCTGGCGAGTGACCCACAATCCAATTTCCTCCATAAGCGGTCATGTCGGCGAACATTGCCATTGCAAGAACTTTGCGGTCCCTTAGAGTTCTATGCGTATACTTAATTTCGATAAGCCAACCATTAAGCCACAACTTTGGATCAATATATTCATTAGCGAACGGATCCCTAGAAGTTCCCTTTTTCTGATCGTATGTAGAGACTTTGTCATAGCCAGGATATTGTAAACCAACCCCTATGCCGGCAGTAACTGGATAGTTTATCATTTCACCAAACTGAGAGAGCCCAAAGTCTATACTTTTCGCCTCAAATGGGTATAGCGAGTAATAATCGCTTTTCAAAACTCCATTAACAGTTGTATACCATGCAGTCGGATCTGCAGCTGTAACGTTTTGGATCAGAAGCATCGAAGAGAAAGCCGCTGTTAGGATTATTATAGTTGCTGACAATGCAAATAGCGTTTTTCTTATTCCCATTTTCATACCTCTTACATTGGTCCTTCTATAGTTTGTTAAGCATTCATTTAAAAAGTTTTCCATCAAAAACGAGTGCAAAAGAAAAACATACACGAACCCAAAGTTGCCAATGCTCTTCAAGCCGAAAATCTACATGCGCAAGAAAACTGACAGCCCTCTACACGCGTAGAATCAACATTAAACATATTTAAAGATTAAAAAGCCTAATTCAAAACAAGCCCTACACTCTCAAACTCAAGCTTTAAAACTTAAAAAAGAGAATTTCGGGGAAATGGCTGCGTTAACACGCTATTCTATACAAAACTTTTGAAATTTTCCCTTGCCATGACCTCTGCGCGCGCTAAGCTTAAATGCTAACCCGAATCCCGTCAATGTCAAGCCTACAAGCGTTGCCGCCTGCATATAACCAGTCCATTGAGGCTCAATTTCAGCCGGATCCTTAATGGTTGCTGAACATTGATGTGTAACTGGATTCTGAAGCGTGCAGCTAAACTTGTTAGACGGATGATTAACAACCCAGTTCAACGCTTGACTCCTCGTGAAGGTTTGCCCCTTAAACTTGTAATCCATAGAAATCGTCACATACAAAGTCTGCCCAGCGCCAATACTTGAAATATTCACTGTTCCGCTGTTCAAATTATAAGACACTGTGGCTGATACATGCGACCCAGTTCTTCCATATCCAGTGTGCACCTGCACAGGGTCTGAGCCCACAATCACGAATTCAGGATCCAGCTTAAAGCTCAGCACCACGCCAGAAACACCGGTTGCGCCAGGATTGGTTATCTGTATACAGTAGTAGAACGCGTTAGGCTTTGTATAACTAAGCCTATACGTTGCATAGTTAACCCGCGTAAAAACCGTTGTAAAGCTGCCAATCTTCCTGAAGCCTCCATCCGTCACATAACACTGACAAGTCAAGTCAACCTGCGCCGGAGGCACATAAACCTCATAGTTGCCTATAATGTTTCCTGAGCCCGTGATAACAAGCGAGCCTGACCTCGCCGCTGAAAGACCGCTTGTGCTAATCCACACGTACTGCTTAGCAGCATCAACCGTCAAAGGCGACTGGAACGCAAAGCTGTGACTTGAACCACTATCCCACCAGTAGCTTTTCGGAAGATCAGCCACCTTAAGGCTAACACCATCAACAATAACCACTGTGCCAGCGAAATCGCCACCGACGCCGCTTTGACCAACAATAACACTATATTGAGTATTATAATAGCCCGTAACCGTTCCGCCATCACTAGAAACAGTTATCGTCCCACTCTGCAGCGTTGATAGACCTGCCGTGCTTGCCCAAACGTATCGCTTATTCATACCAACAAGAAGCGGTGAATGATATTCGAAGGTGTGAACACTGCCAACAGTCCACTTAAAGCTTTTCGGAAGGTCACTGACATTATAGTTTACGCCGTCAACCGTCAATACTACACCAGTAAAGTCTGAGTCTACACCAATTACGCCGAAAGTGACTGTGGCCATTGCAGGAACCACACTATAATGTGCAGTAGCCGTGTGGGAGGCATTCATGACAACGGTTATTGGATTTCCATTTAATTGTGTTCCGTCAACATCCCAGTAGTTGAATGTGTAGCCTGAAACTGTTGGGGCGGTTAGCTGAACACTCAGCGATGAATTGTACCAACCCTCTCCCGATATAGTTATACCAGACGGAATTGTCTTTACAGTTAAGTAGTATTGAGTTTTCCAGTTGGCTATGGCTGTTTTAGGTCCATCCATATAGATTGGGTCTGAAGGTGAGGTTGTGCCTGAGGCATTGCCGCTCCAGCCGGTGAATACGTATTGAACGCCTGTTGCTCCAGGCACTATTAGAGGTGTTACTGTGGCTTGTGCATATGTGTATTTATCGTACCAGCCTTCTCCGCCGGTGGCACCATATGGCGAAACCACCGTCAAATAGTACTGGGTCTTCCATAAGGCTACGGCAAATTTAGGTCCGTCCATAGTGATTGGGTCGCTTTGGGCGTAGTTTGTTCCTGACGCGTCACTACTCCATTGAACAAACAAGTATCGTGTTCCATCAATTGTGATATTACCCGTGTCTAGGCGAGCGTATGCTGTGGCATTCGCATCATACCAGCCTGCTCCACTCGGAACACCGTGGTCTGAAGTCACTGTTAAGTAGTATTGAGTCTTATAGTAGGCTGTGACTGATCCGCCTCCGCTAGGAACAGTTATTGTTCCGCTCTGTGCGGTTGACAGTCCCTCTGTTCTTGTCCAAACGTATTGTTTGCCCGTGTCCACTGTGAGCGGTGAGTGATATGCGAAGGTGTGATCGCTGCCAAGAGTCCAGTTGAAGCTTATCGGAAGTTGAGTAACATTATAGTTTGTGCCGTCAACCGTCAATACTACATCACTGAAGTCTGTGTCTACGCCAACTTGGCTGAATGTTATAGTGGCTGTTGGTGGCGGCATGTGATAGGATATTTCGAGCCATGGTCTCTGGTTCCATGTTCCCTCGCTGCTGGTGAAGTCCATATGCTGGTCTGAGCCTGATTCAACTTTGAACTTGAGGACTACGCTGACTATTTTGTCTCCGGCAAACTCGGATGCAACATAGCTTGTAAGGTTCCACTTAAACCAATTGCCGCTTTCCAGGGCTCCATCACATATGAAGGTTCCAGGGCCGGGCTGATTGTTCCAAGTGATTCCAGTTTCAGTCCAAGCATCAGTTGTAGTGTAGGCTGATGGAATATCAGAGTCTTCTGTCCGGTACAAGTGCAATATTGCTGAATCAATTATTGCGCCTGAGGGCAAGCCTGAGAGGTCAAATTTGAGGTAGGTTCTCCTTACATTAGTAACTTTGCCATCTTTATCCACTTCTACCTTGACGTGCAAAGTATTCTCGCTGCCATGATTGTCATTTGGTTTATGGCTTTCAACCCAGGAGTCAGCGGTGGGAGCAATTTGATGCCAAACATAGAATGTAGCAGCATCTTTCACATCCCATTCACTATGTCTAGCATCCCATTCTAGGATTTTGGCGTACCATATTCCAATTTCTGCGTTTGCAGCCAACGTGTATGAGTCTGTTAGAGAAGTTACACCGGTAGTCTCACTTGACTCCCTTTTTAGAACTGCATCATAATACCACTGGATTTTATAGTATTTATTTTTGTCTAAGCCTGTTGCATTTGCATAAACAGTATCTCCCTGATAGAAGACTGTTTCACCGACTGTGCAGTCAGCATCTTTAAAGGTGTTTATGGCTATGCCGGGTTCATAGAATGTTGTTGTCGCCGTGTTTGTCCCATCTGTGGCAGTTATCGTGTATGTTCCAGTCATGCCATCCAAAGTGTAATAAGCCTCGAAACCGCCGAACTCATCCGTCCACGCATAAATCGTGGCCACACTTGAATTTGGAGCAGTAATAGTAATCGTAACGTTGGCATCAGCCAAGAAACCGCTACCAAAAATAGTCACAGTTTCGTCATAAGTATAATGCTGCTTATCCGTCCAAACATATGCTTCTTGAGCATATGCTGGTTTAAAAGCGAAGAACGCCACTGAAAGCATCAGTAACGCTAACGCTAATAGGATTATCTGCATTGTCCATTTTCTACTTTTCATTTTCCATCCTCCTAAATTTTACATAACAGAAAAAGCCTTGCGGCCTTTCTCCCGTTATCTGGGTAGAAAGGCGGATGGCACTTATTTAAACATTGTTTTATGATTGGTAATATACGCTTCAACAAATATTTCGAGATCGAACAAGTAAGGCAGCGTTGGCGTTTTAGCTTTGCGCTCGAATTTTTAGAGGCGATTTTAAGCAGAAAGGGAAATGCTGTATACGTGTTGTACTTGTTTTTGGAAAGGTTTAAATTTGTTTGACTGTATTTCAATATCAGTAATATTACGACTTACGACATATGATATACGGGTGAAAAACATGAACAAAACACTAACAATGCTAACCCTAACCGTAATAATATTTTCTGTAACAGCTCTCGTTCCAGCAGAAACCCTTGTTCCACTGGAAAAAGGTGAACTTATCCTAAAATTTAAGATGGGAACTTCAAGTAGCTACATGCATGAAATATCAAGGGCTTATGGTTTAACAATTTTAGATGAAGTTTCAAAGCTAAACATCCTAATAGTTTCAGTTCCCAAAAACAAAATAGCCACAATCATGGAAATGTTGAAATTCAATCCTTTTATCGAATTTGTTGAAGAAAACATTAAAGTATCCGCCACACAGACACCTAACGACCCCTATTATAGTTTAGAATGGCACTTAGAAAAAATCCAAATGCCAACAGCATGGGACATTTCCAAAGGTGACCCAAACATAGTGATAGCCATACTCGACACAGGCGTTGACGTAAACCACCCAGACCTTGCTGGCAAAATTCTTGAAGGCTACAACGCCTACGACGATTCAAACAACGTTATAGACGACATAGGTCACGGGACAATGGTTGCTGGAACAGCAGCGGCAATAACAAACAACGCTTTAGGCGTTTCAGCCCCAGCTTGGAACTGCAAAATTTTGCCAATAAAAGTGAACATTCCAGGCGCTGCATCAACAACCTATTCGCTTTTGGCTAAAGGCTTAATCTACGCGGCTGACAAAGGCGCAAAAGTGGCATGTATAAGCTGGCAAATATTCAACGGCAGCGGCACCCTTGCTGAAGCAGCAAAATACTTTGTTGAGAAAGGCGGCATAGTCATTGCGGCGGCTGGAAACACTGGAAAGTACGAGGATTACATGGACAACCAATACATAGTTTCAGTGGCAGCCACAGACCAAAAAGACCTGGCAGCCTCATTTTCAAGCTACGGTCCATACGTTGACCTTTCAGCTCCAGGAGTAAGCATACTCACAACAATAGATGGCAAACAAGCAACAAGCTACAACTACGCTTATGGCTACGTTTCAGGCACATCCTTCTCCGCACCGTTAACCGCTGGCCTAGCAGCACTAATATATTCAGCTAATCCTTCACTAACGCCAAACCAAATTGAACAAATTCTTGAAACGTCAGCCGTTGACCTCGGCGAACCAGGCTACGACTATCACTATGGCTGGGGAAGAATAAACGCGACAAAAGCCCTGGAAAAGTCGACAGCATTCAACTCTAACCCGGAAAAGCCTACCCCAGACACAAATCCGCCAACAGTCAAAATAACCTATCCAGCTGACGGAGCAACAGTCTCAGGCAAAATAACAGTGAAAGTCTACGCAACAGACGACAAAGCCG
>Ga0078972_1009594_pt1 | contig 18956 bp, 17 predicted proteins | sample YelNatPaOPGAMG01_FD_67568 | JGI IMG/M metagenome (GOLD analysis project Ga0078972, IMG submission 67568) | Hot spring thermophilic microbial communities from Obsidian Pool, Yellowstone National Park, USA - OP-RAMG-01 (SPADES assembly) (version 2) | ecosystem: Environmental > Aquatic > Thermal...
ATGGGAATTAACACACCCCGTCTGCCTTCGGCATTCACCCCTCTTAAAGAGGGGAATTACTCCGTGTCAGTTATCAGTGGTCGGTGGTCGGTGAGTTCTTTCAAGACACCCTTATTATGAAAACTTTTCCAAACGTCCCAAAATGTGTGCATAAGATAAAATTACTTGAAAAAAATATTTCATAGGCTCATCCTCCACTATTAAGGAGGTGAACCTATGAAGTTCAGCCTAACTATCAACCTAACAGTAAATCAGTGCCAATTATTAAAAGTCAGACCCCTGTTATACAAAACTACCACAAAAAACATATTCTCACACTTAATCCATTGAAACAACTAAACATTTTCCCTTTAGTGCCAGGTATAAACCTCTAAACCTCTATCTGAATATTACTATAGCATCCAACAGAAAATTATGTCATATCAATATGTTAATAAAGGCTTTTGAATTTTTGTACCTGACACCAATTTAATTTGGGATAAGAGATTTTGTTTAAATAGCAATTGCAAAATAGGCTTGGTTAGTGTGTCATGCACACTTTAGGGGACGCTACCAAACTTTTTTAGAAAGAAGTTTTCATATTGCAGGGGTGGGCGAAAGCCCATGAAAGTTTACCCATTTATTAGGGTGAAATTGTGCCTGGCACTTTTCTAAAATATACCAATAATATCAATAAGTTAGATAAAGTCTCTCCCCAAAAAAGTAACTGGCACCTTTCAAAAAAGGTAACTGGCACCTTTTCACTATGTTGGGGTAGATTTTATGTCAGTATTTTTTATGTCAGTATTTTTGGGGTAGTAATAGGGATGGAATAAAATGGAATAAAAAGGAGGGTTTGTTGTTATATTTGCAGTATTTCGGTAGTTATGTATTATTTCTTGTCTTGTACATTTGGAGAAGGTAAGCAGACCTATTAAATTCAGGAGGTTTAAATGATAGAGGTTAAAGGATTGACCAAGTTTTACAGACACATCAGGGCTATCGAGGATGTGAGTTTTACTGTGGAGAAGGGAGACATCGTGGGCTTTCTGGGTCCCAACGGGGCAGGCAAGACGACTACTATGAAGATAATTACAGGTTTTATGCCACCCGATTCGGGTACCGCAAAGGTAGCCGGTTTCGATGTCTTCGAGAATCCTATGGAGGTGAAGAAGAGAATAGGGTATCTTCCGGAGAATCCCCCGCTCTACAACGATATGACGGTCAACGATTACCTGAAGTTTGTAGCCTCTATAAAGGGAGTAGAATCCAAGAGGTTGAACGAGGAGATTGATAGAGTATCCGAGAGGTGTGCAATCAAAGATGTAAACAAGAGGCTGATTGCCCATCTCTCCAAGGGATATAGACAGAGGGTGGGGATTGCTCAGGCAATACTTGGAAATCCTGATATTGTAATCTTCGATGAGCCCACTATCGGACTCGACCCCAATCAGGTCTTCGAGGTGAGGTCACTGATCAGGGAACTTGCCAAAGAAAAGACGGTGATTCTATCCACACATATCCTTCCCGAGGTTGAGATGACCTGCAAGAAGGTGATAGTTATTCACAGAGGACACATCGTAGCGACAGAGCAGATAGAGGATCTCTTGAAGAGGAGAAAGAAGATAAATGAGGTAGTGATAAAGGTCAGGAGATTCTCCCTCGAACTTATGAAGCAGGTTCAGGAGAAGTTTGGTGTAAAGGTGAATCAGCCGCCGCAGATGGATGATGGATTTCATATAATATTCGAAAACGAAATGGATAGAAGGGATGAGATTGCAAAGTTTATCGTTGATGGTGGATTTGGACTGCTCGAATTGAGACCGGTTACCCTCAGTCTCGAGGATGTGTTCAGAGAACTCACCACTGAAGAGAAGGCAGCATAAGGAGGATGATTATGAGAAATATATGGGCAATTTTCAAGAAGGAATTCAAGATATACTTCGATACACCTGTGGCGTATGTGATATTCGGTATATTCTCGCTTATCTCTGGTTATTTCTTCCTGCAGATATTCAGTTATTTCCAGAGACAATCCCTGCAATTCCTGCAGTATCAGGCACCGCAGATGTTGGAGCATATGAATCTCAACGATATGGTCTTTAGACCGCTGTTCTTGAATATCAATGTGTTCTTTCTGTTGATGATCCCGGTGATTACTATGAGGTTGATCGCCGATGAAAAGAGACTCAAGACATACGAATTGCTTATGACTACCCCTGTATCTACTTGGCAGATTGTAATAGGAAAGTATCTGGCATCTCTTACGGTGGTTCTATCTATGGTATTGATAGTATTCATCTATCCTGTCCTCCTATCCCTGTTCGGTTCTGAGGGCGGGTTATCTGCCGGCTCGATCGAATGGATGCCTGTAATTACCTCCGGGCTCGGTTTGTTCCTCGCGGGTGCAGCATTCTCGGCACTCGGGATTTTTGCCTCCTCGCTTACTGAGTCTCAGATAATCTCGGCGATTGTGGCGTTCGGACTTCTCCTGTTGTTCTGGGTGATTGGCTGGGCATCTGCTGGGGCGGAAGGGATTACTAAGGAGGTATTGAGGTATCTCTCACTTTTGGAGCACCTCGACCAGTTTACTAAAGGGCTCATCGAAATCAAGGACCTCATATATTATCTATCAGTGATCTTCTTTGGACTATTCCTGACACAACAGACAATTTCATCTCAGAGATGGAGGTAATATTATGAACAGAATCGGCAATATATTGGGTATAGTTGGGCTTTTCGGTCTTGTTATAGGTATGTTTCTGTTGTTGATTCAGCCGGAGATAAATGCGGTACCAATAGTTGTTCTCTCGGCGTCGGCATTATTTATAATCGCTTATGTCATCATCAACTTCAAGGATGTAAAGGGATTCTTCTCTGCCCGCTCTACTCGATACGGCACTAATATGGTAATAACCATACTGGTTATGATTGGTATTATTGCAATCATCAACTACATAGTAGTGAGACACCCGTACAAGATCGATTTGAATCAGGATAAGATTTATACGCTCTCCGATCAGACGCTGAAGGTGTTGAAGAATATAAAATCGGAAATAAGGGCTTATGCGTTCTATCCACCCGATGCACCCGAGACAGAAAAGTTGAGAGACCTCTTCGAAAATTATAAATATTACAACTCCCTGTTTACCTATGAATTCATTGACCCGGTGAAGAATCCGGAGAAGGTCAATGCCTTCGGTATTACATCTACTGGTCCAAGGATCGTGTTGAAATCGGCAGATAAGGAGACGAAGGTCAAGGATACGAACGAGGAGGGACTCACCAATGGGCTGATAGCCATTACAAAGGCCGAGAAGAAAAAGGTATATTTCATAACCGGCCACGGTGAGTGGGATATAGACAGCAAGGAAGAGACGGGTTATGCCCTTACCGCAGAGAGCATCAAAAAAGAGGGTATCGAGGTAGGTAAACTAAATGTCGGGATAGAGCAGATTCCACAAGATGCATCTGCCCTGATTATAGCCGGTCCCAAGAAGATGTATCTGCCAGAAGAGGTTAAGGCAATATCGAATTATCTGACCGAGCGTATGGGCAGATTGATAGTGATGCTCGAACCGGAGATAAAGACCGGGCTCGAGGGTATGCTTCTGGAGTATGGAGTAAATCTCGGCAATGATTTCATTGTGGACCCGATGTCGCGGGCATTTGGTATGGGAGCCAGTATCCCACTCGTTGCTCAATACGGAGACCACGAGATTACCAAGGGATTTGACTCTGCAACTTTCTTCCCGACTGCAAGGAGTGTAACCCCTGTAAAGACTACTCCGCCGGGGATGTCTGTCAAGACAATCGCATCCACTACTCCGTCGAGCTGGGCAGAGACAGATTTCGAATCGATAAAAAGAGGCGAGGTCTCCTTCAACGAGGGTTCTGATACCAAGGGACCCATCTCCATTGCAGTGGCGATTTCCAAGAAGCACGCATCTGCCTCAGAGGGTTCTCCGGATATCAGGATCGTAGTATTCGGGGATTCCGAATTTGCCAACAATAAGTTCAGACCCTATTCTGGCAATGGAGACCTCTTCAACAATGCTGTAAACTGGGTAAGTCAGCGCGAGGACCTCATATCCATCAGACCCAAGAAGAGGGCGGCAAGCCGGGTATTCTTGACACAGAAAGAGGCGAATATTGTAAAGTATGTTACTATGATAGGAATACCTCTGATATTCTTTGCAGGGGCGGTTGTATTGACTGTCAACAGAAGGAAGAAGTAATAATTTTGGAATATAAAGAGGAGTTGTTCCTATGAAGGACTTTCATAAATCTTTATTCAAGACATTACTGGCAATAGTAATATTGGTTCTGCTCGGTTTATATGCCTATTTCGTAGAGTTCAAGAAGTCCAAGGAGGAGGTGGACAAGAAGGAAGAGGAGATGAAGGTCATAAAAGACCTCAAGAAGGACGATATATCCGAGCTCAAGATTACGCATAGTGATGGTAAGAAGATCGAGTTGAAGAGGCAGGATGGGGCATTCAGGATTGTAAGCCCTATCGAGTCAGAAACGGATAAGAATGTGGTGGATACTATCCTCAATACCCTCGAGACGCTGAAGAGCTCGTCTAAGTTCGTGGACAATGAGAGGCTGAGTAACTACGGACTTACGACTCCGACTCTGACTATCGAATACAGACTGAGCAACGGGAATACGGGGAGGCTCATCTCCGGAATCAGAAATGATTTCGATGGGAAGTATTATATGAAACTCGAGGACTCGCCTCAGATATATCTGATAGAGGGTTATGTGAGAGGAAATCTGGACAAGGATCTCTTTAGCTTGAGAGACAAATCCATATTCAAGGTGGAGACGAACGAGATAAAGAAGATAGAGTATAAGATAGGTGAAATGGTATACATATTCGAGCAGAGGGATAAGATATGGGAGATGATATCCCCTCAAAGGGTGCGGGCAGACGATGACGAGATCAACAAGCTGAAGAACTCCATCAAGAATCTGAGTGCAAAGGCGTTCTTCGAGGATGCAAAATCGATTGCCGAATTCGGTCTCGACAAGACTACGGACTATCTAAAGGTATATAAAGGGGCAGATATGTCTGTCTCTGCATTGACATTCTCGAAGATCAAGGACCAGTCGGGCAGCGAGAGGCTTTATGTTATGAGGGCAAACACAGAGGTACCTATCGAGGTTGATGTCTCGTTCTACAAGGACCTCGACAAGAAACCCTTTGATTTTACCTTCAAGAAGATACTCGATTTCGAAAGGGATTCAGTGTTCAAGATAGAGATTGCCGATGGCGGTAACAGATATACCTTTGTCAAAGAGAGTACTGACACCTCTGCCGATTGGTATTATGTAAGTGGAGAGGATAAGAAGAAATTGAAATACTACAAGGTGTCATCTCTTCTGTATTTCCTCGGGGATACAAAGGCGACACTCTTCAAGCCTCTCAATCCCATTGTAGAGAAAAAATATAATCTGGACAAATCGGAAAAAATAATTATAATATATGACTCTCTATCCAAAGAGATAGGCAGGATAGAGTTTGGCTCGAAGGACACAGAGGGTGTACCTCTTAAGTCAAGTATAAGAAAGGATATCTCATTTATCGAGCCAAAGAAGTTCGAAGAGGTGTCTTTTGCACTAAACGATTACCTCGATGAGGTAAAACAGGACGCGGGACATTGAGTCCTTATCGTTCAGGAGGTCATTGATGGCAAGAGTAACTATCGAAGATTGTCTGCCCTATGTGGACAATAGATTTGCCCTGTCTCTGGTTGCGGCCAGAAGGGCTCGTCAGATATTCAATGGGGCACGACCGCTTGTGGTCAGCAAGAATAAACCCGTTGTGGTTGCATTGAGAGAGATTGCTGAGGGTAAGGTTCTGCCTTCACGCGATATAAGGGACCTTTTGAGATCCAAGGTCAAACCAAAACTATAATTACAAAAGGAGAAAATGATGTCCAAGTATCTTATTACAGGAGGGGTAATAGTCCTTCTTATGTTTTCAGGGGTTGCATTTGCACAGAGCGGTAAGATCAAAATAGGCTATGTGGATATGCAGAGGGTATTGAATGAGGTAGAGGATGGGGCAAAGGCAAAGGATAAACTAAAGAGGGAGTTCAACGAGAAGCAGGCACAACTCGACAAGAAACAGGAGGAGTTGAAGAAGAAGAAGGAAGATTACGACAAGCAATCGCTCGTACTGAAAGAGGACGCCAGAAGGCAGAAGCAACAGGAACTCCAGCAGGATTTCATAGAACTCCAGCAGCTCTATGCGAAACTCCAGAGAGAGCTCTCCGAAAATGAGCTGGGACTTACAAAAGATATATTCGATAAGGCTCAGGCGATAATTGCAGAGATTGCCCAGAAGGATGGATTTACCCTCGTGCTCGATAAGGCAGAGGGCAGGATACTCTATGCCCAGCCATCTATGGATATCACAAACGAGGTCATCAGAAAGTACAACGAGAGATATTCAGGCGGTAAGAATAAATGAAGTTATCCGAGATTGCAACCCATATCTCTGCAAGAATAGTGGGGGACCCATCTGTAGAGATAGAGGGCGTTGGTTCTATCGAGAAGGCAAAGGGCGGGGAGATAACCATTTTTGTAAAAGAGCGCTACAGGAGATTTGTAGATACTACAAAGGCATCAGCCATTATAACAAGTGAGAGACTCAGCGCGGGTATAATCGACAAGAACCTCCTGATAGTGGAAGACCCGTATCTCGCATTTGCCGATGTGATAGATATGTTTACCCCGCAGAGCTACATCCCATCTGGTGTGTCGGATAGGGCGTTTATACATAAAGAGGCATTCATCCAGAGCGGGACTACGGTAATGGCTGGTGCATATGTCGAGAAGGGCGCATATGTCGGTAAAAACAGCATTATCTACCCCAATGTGTATGTTGGGTATCTTTCGAGGATAGGGGATAACTGCATACTATATCCCAATGTTGTCATAAGAGAGAGATGTATAATCGGTGATAATGTCATAATTCACGCTGGTGCTGTTATAGGTGCAGATGGGTTTGGATTCATACCCAAAAAAGATGGCTACAGAAAGGTCAGTCAGATTGGCGGGGTAATAATCGAAGACAATGTAGAGATTGGTGCAAACTGCACAATAGACCGTGCCACAGTTGGTGATACGCTCATCAAATCCGGTACCAAGATTGACAACCTCGTTCAAATTGGACACAATGTAGAAATAGGTGAAAATACTATTATGGCGGGCCAGAGTGGTATAGCCGGTTCTACGAAGATAGGCAGTTGGGTGCAGATTGGTGGACAGGCGGGTGTCTCAGGACACCTTGTAATAGGTGACAGGGTTAGGATTGGTGGCAAGTCGGGTGTAATATCTGATGTGCCATCTGATAAGGAGATGGCGGGTTATCCTGCGGTAGAGCGATGGGAGTGGCTGAAGATGTACGGTATTCTCAAGAATATGCTGACAAAGAGGAAGGAGTTTATCGAGAACAGACACGAAAACCAGAACAGACAGGAGTTTCATCATAGGAGAGAGCAGAGGACACACTTCAAGGGTTCTGAAGAGAGAGATGGGAAGCAGAATGATGGTTTTTCCAATAAGCCGTTTGCGCATCTGAAAAAGCAGTTCGAGAAATAGAGTGGTTGGTATAGTATGAACGACAGGACGAAAAAGAATGTAAATGAGGCGTTCGTTGGTGAGGCAAAGGCGTATCAGCGGCTGTTGATGTATGCCAAAAAGGCGCAGGAGGAGGAACTCCCGCAGATAGCAAGACTCTTCAGGGTAATTGCAGAGTCTGAGGGGATACATGCAAGGAGGCACTTTGCACTCCTCGAGAAGGTATCGGATACCCAGACCAATCTCGAAAACTCGTTTCAGTCCGAGAAGATGGTCAATGGTGTATATTATCCAAAGATGATAAAAGAGGCAGAAGAAGATGGTGAGAGAGGGGCCGTTATTGCCTTCTCTCAGGCAAGAGATGTCGAGCAGGTTCATGCAAAATTGTACGAGAATGCCCTCAAACATATGATGGAAGAGAAGAATGTAGACTATTATGTATGTCCTGTCTGTGGATATGTGAGTGAGGGACCAATGAATGAGAATTGTCCAGTCTGCGGTGCCCCAAAAGAAAAATTCTACAAAGTAGAATAAGAATATTGAACTGTTAGAAATAAAACCAGACTACACTAATAAGTAATTAACGGGAGATGAGAAGTTTATTGCCCATATTTTTTATACCGCAGTTTATAGATTCAGTTTCTTAAGTAGGTGGCTTCATAGGAATCTCGGAATTTCCAGAAATTCTACCTGGCACTTTTTGGTAACTGGCACTTTTTGGGTGTTTGTCCAAAAATCGCCAATAATATCAACGGGTTAGATAATTCTACCTGGCACTTTTTGAGAGCAGATTTTTTGATTATAATTTTATGGGTGTAGGGGCAATTCGAGAATTGCCATTTTAGATGATTTTTAGATTTTCGATTTTTTTTGATAATGAATGTTGCATTTTGTATTGTGAATGATTGATTTCCGATTGTTTGGTTTTTTGGATTGTTTGATTTGGATTTTATGTCTGTAGGGGCAGACCGATATGTCTGTCCTAAAAACAGGTTGAATTTATAAATAAGGGCAAACACACAGATTCCCTGTGCAAAATAACACACCCCGTCTGCCTTCGGCAGACACCCCTCTTAAAAAAAGTGTCGGTGTACGGTGAACCGTGTCGGCCTTCGGATTAATTCTTTATCGGAGGGGAATTCTACTTATTATGAAAACTTTTTTAGAAAGAAGTTTTCATATTGCGGGGGTGGGCGAAAGCCCATGAAAGTTTACCCATTTCCTACTTCCCACTTAACCATTTATTAGTGTTCTCACTTATTATTGAAAGGATTATTCTGGAATCAATTAATGGACGAAAAGACGAAAATATTTTATTGTAGTTAGTAATGCCAATGTGTTTAAAGAATCGATAGATGTAAGGGTTTTTTTATGCACTTGACGGAAGTGGATCTGTGCTGTTATAATGAATTTTATGAATAGAAAACATTTATCAATCATTTCACTGTTTCTTATTTTCGTACCTTTTATGTTCTTCCTCTCTTATTCCTGCTCTTCTGATACGGGTGGGAATAATATAACAGATGTGGAAGGAGATGTTGGACTGAGACTCTGCAAGAACTCAGCCCAGTGCAAGCCGGATGAGGAGTGTATAAACAATGTGTGTCAGAAGAGGAGCCCCAAGGATGCAGAGGTGGATATTAATGAAGATGTAATAATAGATGTAGCCGATGTAACCACGGAAGTTTTGGAGGATATTGAAATAGAGGATGTTGCAGATGTAGGAGAGGATGTAGAGATAGGAGATGGAGGGGACGCGGGAATAGATGTGGTATCTGGGTACAATTCTGGGATAAGCTCAGTATATGAGGGAGTAGCGGGGGAGTGTGAAGATGGAGAATATATAGTAAAGAGTGTGAGCGGGTATGGAGGGATGAGGAGAATGGAGAATGAGGAGTTCACAGTCAATAACGGGGCGAGATTCAAGAAATGAGGAAGGATATTTTTTGTATAGGAGAGATCTGCGAGTCAGGCAGAAAGCAACGAATACAAAAGGAGGGATAAAGATGAGATATTTGGTGATACTGTTTATGATATTGATTCCAGTGATAGGTTTTGCAGGAGATATTCCGGGAGCAATAACACATCAGGGATACATAACAGACAAGAGTGGATTGGCTGTAAATGGTTCGTTGAATATGAGTATTGGTGTTTACAAGAGTTTGGATGGGGATAGTAGCGATTTACTGTGGGAGGAGGATCTGGGGAGTGTGCAGGTGAGAGAAGGATTTTACTATATTCAGATAGGTAACAAGGGAGGGCTGCTGGACATTTTTTCAGGGTATTCGGTGCTGTTTCTGGAGGTGAGGATAGAGGGTAAGGCGTTGACGCCGAGGCAGCCGATAGGGAGTGTACCGTATGCATTTGTATCGAGTGATGCGGTAGGAGAAATACACCCCAGGAGTGTGAGCATAGGGAAGAAGAAGGTGATAGATGAGAGCGGGAAGTGGGTTGGAGAGAATCCGTTGTCGAAGGCGGACGGGAGTACAGATGGGTATCTGTCCAAGGAGGACTATAGCAGATTTTCGAGTAAGCAGGAGAGGGTGAGCGGGAGTTGTGGGAATAATATGTGTATGGTGTCAGTTAATGCTGACGGGAGTGTAAACTGTGAACCGTGTGGAGGAGGTGGGGGTGGAGTGTATACAGCGGGAGCGGGGCTGGTGTTGAGCAATAATGAATTTTCGCTGGATGGAGCATATTTGAGTGGGAGTGCGTATGATAGCAGATTTGTAAATGTGGATGAGGCAAACTCTATAAGTGGAAAGATGATACAGAACGGTGCAATAGAGGCGTATCATTTATCGAGTAATATATGTGGAGGTAGCGGGGATATGGTACTGTATTTCGATGGAACGGACTGGAGGTGCAGAAGTTACGCAAGCGGAACGGGTACGGTGACAACGGTAAATACAGGTGCGGGACTGCAGGGAGGGCCGATAACGGTGAGCGGAACGATATCACTTAAAGCGGAGTATCAGAGTGGAAGTGCATATGATAATAGGTTTGTGAATGTAGATGAGGCGAGTTCGATAAGTACGGATATGTTGAAGGATAGGTCGATAACATTTGCGAAGATAGGAAATAATGGATGCAATACGAATCAGTATATAATGTGGGATGGTAGCAACTGGAAGTGTCAGACAATAAGCAGTAGTGGAACAGTAACGCAGATAAATACGACAGCGCCGTTAGTAGGTGGTCCGATAACGACGAGCGGAACGATATCGATGACGGCGGCGAGTGCATCCACAGATGGATATTTGACAAAGACAGATTACAATAGATTCAACAACAAACAGGATGCGCTGGGATACACGCCCGTAAACCGAGCAGGAGATAGTATGACTGGGGCATTGAGCCTGCCTTCTAACGGACTCTCCGTTGGAGGGAATCAGCTTGTAGTGAGCGGAGGGAATGTGAGTTGGGGTGGCTCTAATTTGCTATCTACAGACCAGACGGGCTCCATTGAGTTGGGAAACTCTACATCATCGGGCACAACACCGTTTATTGATTTTCACTATGGTAAGGGCACCAGTCAGGATTATAATGCAAGGATAATAAATGATGCTGATAGACGAATTACAGTAGATGGGGATTTGAGAGTATCTGGTAATTTTATAGGACAGACACTCACGGGCGATAAAGGAGGCAGTGCAGAGCCCTCCGGGACATGGATTGCGGAAAGGACGGTAACGATTACCAAAGAAATGGATAACACACCTATAGTGATTATGGCCCATTATGGGGGAACTACAGTTGGTTCTTATATTGCCTTTGCGGTTAGAGTGAGGAGAGGCAATACTACTATTAGTTGGAATACAGGTTCTACCTATGATGTTGGCTATTCGGGAGGAACCGCAATTAATACTTTCGAAACAGGACTGGGTGCCGGGAATTATACTTATACTCTCGAGTATAATAGTTCTATGTCGACGCCAGTCGTGTCGAGCCTTGTTGTTTTCGAGCTGAAACAATAGTAAGATACGCTCTTTATCTTATAAATGTAAAATTCCTTTGGTTCGTTAATTTCTATTCTTTTGAAACTTGAATACCAGCAAGAATCGAAGAAGCGTAAAATTGTATGTGGCACTTTTTGGGTCTTTGTCCAAAATTTACCGATAATTTCAACGAGTTAGATTGTTAAAAATTTGTATCTGGCACTTCTACGAACATATGAGAATCCAAAAGATATTTGAGGGATGTTTCACCTTTATTTATCAAGATGCCCCTTTATTTGTGTGGTCGGCAGATTTTCTGATATTATGTGAACAAAGCTCAAATTCTCCGGGTTTCTAAATAGTGCCAAGAACCGAGGCTTATTTAACTAATTGCTTTTATGTGAAACTAAGGAAAGTAAATTCGTACAATTTATAGACCGTCTATTTTTAGGCAGGTCCAAGATGCAAGGATATTAATTGATTATTTCTCTCATCAAATTGAGTGTTTCGGAAATACATATTCCCGATTTACCCTGTTTTAAGAAGCTGTGTATCTTATCTATCTTCTGAACCGCTTCGTCGAGTTTTGGGTTTGCTCCCTTCACATACATACCCAAGGATATGATCTCCTTGTTCTTGTCATATATTGCCAGTAACTCCTTAAGCCTCTGGGCATATATCTTGTGTTCATCACAAACAATGCTACTCATCAGTCGCGAAATCGAGTGAAGGACATCGATAGCCGGATAGATTCCTGATGCCGCTATCTCTCTTCTCAGTACAATGTGTCCATCGAGGATTCCTCTTACCTCATCTGCTATTATCTCCTGCATATCGTCTCCCTGAACAAGCACTGTATATATGGCAGTAATACTACCACTCTCTGATGTCCCCGTCCTCTCCAAAAGTTGTGCAAGCTTCAAAAACACAGAGGCGGGATATCCGTTTCTGACGGGCAGTTCGCCATTAGAAAGCCCGATCTCTCTCTGCGCCCTTGCAAATCGGGTGAGAGAATCCATAAGCAGCAGTACATCTCTCCCCTGCTCCCTGAAATATTCGGCAATGGCGGTAGCCACATACGCAGATCTTAACCTCAAAAGCGGACTCTGGTCACTCGTTGAAACCACGAGAACGGCTTTTTTCAAGCCATCTTCGCCGAGCACATCCTCGACAAACTCTCTTACCTCTCTACCCCTCTCACCGATGAGATTCACTACAACAATATCCGCTTTTGCAAACCGGGTGATATTCCCGAGGAGTGTACTCTTTCCAACGCCTGAACCGGCAAATAGACCAACCCTCTGTCCTTTCCCAAGTGTCAACAAACCGTCAATTGTTCTTATCCCGGTCTCGAATATCTCGCTAATTTTCCTTCTTCTGAGCGGATCGGGCTGGTCTTTGAATACATCGATAAGGCGTTCGGGATATATTTCATTGCCAAAAAGAACCTTCGCGTTTGCATCTAATACCCTACCAAGCAAATCCTTGCCTATAGGTATCTTCTGGGAATTACCTCTTAACCTGAGTATAGAACCCTGAGAGATGCCGCTGGTCTTATTGTGCATCATTATGATAGACCTGTTCTCCTCGAAGCCGATTACCTCACCTGTCCTTATTCCGTCTCTTTGAAGAACCTCTATTGTGTCTCCAATTCGCACATTCTGTATATCGGATATTACGGAAAAGCCCTTGATTGAGATAATTCTCCCGGCTGTCTTTTGTAGATTTACGAGATTTTCTATCACCTGAAAAACTCCTCGAAAAATCTGTCTATGCCCGCCTCACTCAATACCCCGTTGTACTGGATAAATATCTGTTCTGGCCTCAGGTCTGGATTTGAAAGAATTTCGGCGCGCTCAAATATGGTTGATCCCGCTTCCTCCAAGAGCTTAAAAATCTCCTCTGAAACAAGTATCTGTATTCTGTAACTGGAAGAGTATTCATCGATGAATTTCTGAATATACGCCTCAATAAAGGAGATATTCTTTTCTGGAAGAACGGTTGCCAATTTCGAGAGAAAACGCTGAAACAACTCCTGCAACCTCTCTTTGTCGACCTCTGCCTGTTTTTGGGAGAGTCTGCTCAGATCTTCTAACAGGTTCGAGAATCTCGTCACAAACTCTTTCTTCCCTTCTTCGTATCCCTTGTTATAACCTCTCCTTATCTCCTCTTCTATCTCTGACTCGATTCCAAAGGCTCGTTTCTTGAGGTTTTCGACGATGTTTAGTGTGTCGTTGATAGCGTGGTTTTCTACCGCTGATACATAATGTTTGCTTTTTATATATCTGAGGATTCCCTCTTGTTCGTAAGTTAGGTTGTTCAAACTCTCCTGTATGGACATATATATCGACTCCTGATTTTGCTTATTACTTCCTGAATATATCTTGCACGGGCGATGGGGCTGTTTTCGATTTTTGTCTCGGGCAATAGCGTTGCATCTATGTATTTCATCCTTTCCTGTGGTATAAATCCTAATAGAACAAAGACGCTAATTGCATCGGAAAGCCGTGAACTCCTCATAATTCAGCCACCTCTTCTTCCACCTTCTGCCTCTGTCTATAGATTGTGAAGACCGAGAAACTGAGAACCAGAACCAGAACAAGCATAACTCCAATAATAAATGTGTAAAATATCTTTGCCGAGTTCGCGGATACCAAGAACGGTCCTATATAAGTCATCGAAATGTCTTTTGGGGCGACACTCTTTTGTGTCTCTACGATCTCTACAGATATCTTCTCTTTGTCGAGCGAAGGAACGGCTCCGAGGAGAATTCCCTTTATTGTGTCCTTGTTTAGGTATGTATTCTTCTTTACCTTCAACAGCACCGAGGCCCCAATATTTTCATTGCTCTGGGTAAACGGATTTTGACTGGAGGTGGGAATAGAGATAATTACTCTCGCTCTCACTACATTGTCTATCGTCTCGAGGGTCTTTTCTAACTCGCCTTTTATTGCCTGTACAAGAAGTGCCCTCTCCTCAATGGACGAGGAAATCAATCCCTGTTTTTGATATATATCGGACAGACCCTTTATCTTCTCTTTGGGGAGTCCGTTCTCTTTGAGGATGTTCCAGCTCTTCCCGTATTCGCCCTCGTCGACCAGAATATTGAACGCCGACTTTTCACCCTTTCCATCCCCGACCTTTTCAGCCTTTACACCATATTCTGAAAGTACAGTGATAATTTCATTTGCCTGCTCTTCCGAGACGGAATGCAAAATCTCCGTCTTGCAGGAGAAAAGAGCTATAGAGAGTAGAATAAACGATAATCTGTTTCTCATTCTTACACCTGATTGTTCATTGTTTGTTTTACCCCACTCGAGACCTTTTCTATCACCTTGCTGGTGATGTCGAGCTCGAGAGATGACCTGAAAACTCCCGATTGAAGGGCAAGGAGCTGGGATGGGGATAACCTTTCTGACTTTGCTGCGAGGTTCAACTGCTTCTCGATGTTTGAATAGTTCTTATCGATGTTGGATAGCGTCTCCTTGAAAGAGGGGTTGAAAAGTCCCTGTTTCTGTGTTGGTGAGGCTATCCCCTGCGCGGTATTCAATGTTACCTGAGTTACGGCTGACATATTCTACCTCAGATTGTTGATTGCATTCTTTGCTGAATCGTGTCGGGTCCTCATAATGTTGGAAACTGTCGAAAAATAGCGGTTTTCGTTCTGGACCTTCTCCTGCAGATTCAGATATTCGAGTGAAAACTGCCAGTTCGCCTCCTGCAACGCCTTTGTAGCAGATAAAAGATCAGAGGTAGAACCAGATTGATTCGAGAGCTGGTCTATTGCACTATCTTTGGGTGAGCCCGAACTCTCGCTTGTCATCGCCTCCTTGTTCTGAATCTCGGTAGATCTTTCCATAAGTCCTTTGCTCATTGTCGAAACGAGTGTCTTTGAGGCATCGAGCTCCGGGGATATGACGGCGACCCCATTTGCTATTGTCCTTGTGGTAATCGACAGGCTCTCTTTCAATACCTTCGAGAAGTCCTGTTTTGGCACCTGCCTTGTGGTGGTCTCCTTGTTGTCGATGCCTGATGTTACTGCTGGTGTAATACTGCTCATAAAACCTCCTTACATAGATGTTTATGTCTGCAAAAATCGTGCCAGATTTTTGTAAACTTTTCTCAAAGCCCAGCTTTGTAAAAGTTCGGGAGGACCCCCACAACTCGGCTAACTGTTTGAAATCATTGACAAATCCAGAAAAGTGCCAGTTACTTTTGGGCGTATGGGGTGTTCTTTTGGGTGATAGTCAATGGCTCTGTTTTCACAGGAATTGAGGATCGAAGCATTCATATCATAGAAATCTTACTTACCAATATATGTTATTTTCCCGGTTTTTGTGATATTTTACACCAATACGAATTAATATATTGACATTGCAGGTGATTGTTATAAGATACCTGATTAAAGATTTATCTTTTCATCAAGGAGGTAATTATGAAAAGAATGTATGGTTTGATTATGTTTGCTGTAGTCGTTGCATTCTTTGGGGTACTACAGCTATTTTCCGGCTGTGATAATTTGACATCGGAAGATACGAGCACAGCCACAGATGCTATCACGGGAGACACAGCAACGGGAGACACAGCAACAGGACAGGATACTGGTTCAACGGAGAATGTTACGCACAAGTCGGGCGAAACAATATCTTCCTCTCAGAAGTGGTCGGGTACTCATATTCTTGAAGGGAATCTCTATATAAAAGCCCCAGTGGAAATCGCTCCCTGCACAAAGATTTCTATAGCGGCTAATGCCAAAATAGTTGTGAGTAATTCTGGTTCTATAAAATCCATAGGTACGAAGGATTGCCCCGTTGTATTTACTTCCGCGAAAGACAGCAAGGCAAAGGGTGACTGGAATATTATAGAAATTTATTCTACAGCATCCTCCGATAATGCGTTTGATTGGACTATTCTTGAATATGGTGGAAACGGCGATTATGGTGTTTTGTGGATAGATGACAATGTATCGATCAAGATAGACAACACTACATTCGATAATTCTAAATCTTATGGAGTTTATATCGAAAAGGATGCTAAGGTAGACAGTTTCAGTGGCAATAAATTTACAAATATAGATCTCAATCCGATTCATATTGAGGCAAGCGAGGTTGGACTTCTGAATGTTATAGAGACATCCAACAATACTCAAAACAGTGTTCTGGTAAATGGAGGCACGGTGAGTAAGGCAGCTGTATGGAAAAATATTGGAATCCCTTATTATTTGAAGAGCAACATCTACATCAAAGCAGAGGTGGAGATTGAAAAGGGTAATACTATGCTTGTTGGGAACGGAGTAAAGATTGTTGTATCAGATAAGGGCTCTATTAAATCGGTTGGGACAAAGGAAAAGCCAATTACCTTTACCTCCTCAAAGCCATCGAAGGGAAAGGGAGATTGGCAGAGAATAGATATTTACAATACATCCAATAATGACAATGCGTTTGATTGGACTGTTTTAGAATTTGGTGGAGATGGCGACTATGGATTGATGTGGATTGAAGAGAGTGCGAAGGTAACGATAGACAATACGGTCTTCAGCAACTCAAAAACTTATGGTTTGTGGCTCGAAAATGGTGCAGAGGTGGGTAGTTTTAGCGGAAATACATTTACAAACATTGATCTCAATCCAATCTATCTTACGGCAGAGGGTGTAGGTCAACTCGATAAGATACAAACCTCCAATAATGCGAAGAATACAGTATTGATAGATGGAGGAACCGTAGAAAAAGCAGCAACATGGAAGAATCTCGGGATCAGTTATGAGACAAAAGCGAATATCAGTTTCCATGCACCGGTAATGGTAGAGGCAGGAACAACATTTTTACTGGCACCGAAAAATAAGCTTGTCGTAAGTGATTCCGGTTCGTTGAAACTCGCAGGAACACAGGATGCCAACATAACGATTAAGAGTGCAAAGGCTTCCCCTGCAAAGGGAGATTGGGAGGAGATAGATATATACGCCACCTCCAATAATGACAATGTATGGAGTTATGTAAACATTATGTATGGAGGAGGTGGAGATTACGGACAGGTTTGGGTTGAAGATGGTGCTTCTCTGACACTCAACAATTGCAAATTCAGCGAGTCTAAAGTCTGCGATATTTATATGGAAGACGGTGCAAATGTAGTAAACAGCGGTTCTACATATACCGTTTGTCAGCATTAATAGTCTAACTAACCGATAAGACGGGCTATGCGGCTACTTTTGGTGGTCCATAGCCCGTTTTTTTATCCTAACCAGCCTAATCGGGTGTCAGTTACTTTAAATCGAATGTACTACTCTAACACATTGAAACCATTGGACATTTTAAGCAGAGTGCCAGTTAGAACCGGAGCTCGAATCTGTGTTGTTGAGTAGTGTCTCTAACCATATCTCTGTTGGCAAAAACTCACTTCTAAAAAACAATAAAACCAGTCCGAAAAAATATGGAATGTAGTATTGAAAATTTTGGGACAGGATAACCAAAAATTGGAGGAATATGGAAAATATTCATGGGCTTTGCCCACCCCCGCAATATGAAAATTTGTGAAAAATTGTACCTGTCACTTTTTGGGGATAAGGTAAAAATTAATCAATGATATCAATATGTTAGCTACTTTTTCCTGTGGCAAGGCTACCGGCAAATCTACCTGTCACCTTTTAGGTGTTGAGCGACTTTTGTGACATTTTTTGGTTGTATTGTTAGGTCCAATAAGATGTACCGAATTCTGCATCTTATACGAGTTTAATCAACAAACAGAAAATTTCATTCGGTTTTGGAATTATCATAATTCTGATGGGACGCTACCAAAATATTCAAGTTTTACCAAATAAATTTTATTTATTATGTTTTCAGAAGCTTTTGAAACTATTTTACATATTATGAATCTAAATCTACGGTATGGATTTTAGTCTTATATCTGTATACTTAGGTGGTATTGCGACGGTTTTTACTCCCTGTATACTTCCGGTTCTTCCCGTTTATCTTGGGGTATTTTCGAGCGCTGCTGGGGTAAAGGACAGATTCAACATAGTTCAGCAGACCCTTCTTTTTGGACTCGGTTTTTCTCTACTCTTTATTCTCCTTGGGCTTGGGGCCGCGTCAATAAGTAGCTTTTTAGTAGCCAATCGAGAAATCATATCGATAATTGGGGCTGTTGTTATCATAATTATGGGAATTCTGTTCTCCGGGGTACTGAAATTCGGCTTTTTGATGAGAGAATACAGGTTGAGTGAGTCGGTTCTACCTCACGACAATGTGCGAGGTATTACATCTTTCTTTGCAGGAATACTCTTTGCGGCTGGTTGGTCTCCTTGTGCGGGGCCTATTCTTGGTTCTGTCCTTACATTTGTGGCGATGAAGTCTACAAGTCTCTTTTCTGGTGCAGCTCTTATGGCTCTATACAGTGCAGGAATTCTAACACCGTTCGTAATAATATCGAGTTTTGCTGACTTCTTGATACCTA
>Ga0078972_1009595_pt1 | contig 18956 bp, 13 predicted proteins | sample YelNatPaOPGAMG01_FD_67568 | JGI IMG/M metagenome (GOLD analysis project Ga0078972, IMG submission 67568) | Hot spring thermophilic microbial communities from Obsidian Pool, Yellowstone National Park, USA - OP-RAMG-01 (SPADES assembly) (version 2) | ecosystem: Environmental > Aquatic > Thermal...
CAGTAGCTTACACAACCAACCACAGCCTCATACCCTCCTCCCAGCTCCCCTCTCCCCGCAAGTGGGAGAGGGGCAGGGGTGAGGGCAAGCTGCAAGCCAGAAGTGGGGGAGTCGTTTCCACGAGCCTCGCCTGTGCCCCAATGCTCCCTGCTGTGCCTCTGCTTGCGCCCGGACGTCAGCCCTCTCGCAAGAGGAGAACCAGCGCAAACGACGTACTTGGAGGCCTTGGGCGACCCCGCGCCGATACCAGCCGCCCCAGCCCAACCGCAGCCCAAGCCGCGGCCAGAGGGCAGCACGTTGCTGAGCAAGGAGACTCGAAATGGCGAAGAACCTCGGCTACGACGACACCCCAGTGCTCCCGTCCGGATACCGCGTTCACGACGGCACCCGCCCGCAACCCAGAATCGTCACCCCCGGCACCGCCAGCACCGAGGAGATGCCGGGCCTGCCCCCCTCCGATGCCGTCATCCTCTTCGACGGCAAGGACCTTTCTGCGTGGCAGTCCGCCTCTGGCAAGGGCGAGGCCAAGTGGAAGGTGGAGAACGGCTACATGGAGGTCGTCCCTGGCACGGGAGATATCCAAACGAAGCAGGAGTTCGGCGATTGCCAGATCCACCTGGAATGGGCCGCGCCAAGCGTTGTCAAGGGCGAAAGCCAGGGCCGCGGCAACAGCGGCGTCTTCATCATGGGGCGCTACGAGATTCAGGTGCTGGACTGCTACGATAACCCCACTTACGCCGACGGCACTACCGCCGCGATCTACGGCCAGTACCCTCCCCTCGTCAACGCCTGCCGCAAGCCCGGCGAGTGGCAGACCTACGATATCATCTTCACGGCGCCACGCTTCCAGGGCACCCACGTCACCCCCGCGCGCGTGACCGTGCTGTTCAACGGCGTGGTGGTGCACAACTGCCAGGCGATATTGGGCCCAACCCAGCACAGGCAGCTTCCGCCCATTAGCCCGCAACCATCCTCCGGCCCCCTCAGGCTGCAGGACCACGGCGACCTGGTGCGGTACCGCAACATCTGGATCCGCGAGCTCAGGCCGTACGACCAGTAGCCCCATGCTGTCGGCCCTTCCTCGCCCCCAGTGGCGCGTGGAAGGGCCCTCGACCCAACACGGGCATGTGGCTGGCAGACGCCACCTCCTGTGAGCCACGAGCCACCAGACGGAGACACCCAGATGACACCAACCGCCGCCACCGTGCTGATCGTCCTCACTGCGTGTTTGGCTATCCTCGCAGACGGCAATGCCCAAGCCTCCCCTTACAACAAGAACACAAACTGGATGAAGAACGCCCGCTACGGCGTCTTCATGCACTTCCTCCCAGGGGATGCTAACGGCCTATCGCTTGTGGATAGCTTCAACGTTGATGCGCTGGCGCGGCAGCTCCAAGAGGCGGGCGCGGGCTACTTCGTGATCACGCTGGGGCAGAACTCCGGCTACTTCATTTCGCCCAACGCCGCCTACAATGCCATCACCGGCTACGCCGCCGGCGAGAGGTGCTCAACTCGAGACCTCCCACTTGACCTGTACAGGGCGCTTAGGCCGCGTGGCATCCGCCTAATGCTCTACCTCCCCTGCCAAACCCCCAACCAAGACGCCCGCGCCCAGAAGGCGTTCGGACTGCCGCAAGGCCCGCAGGACCAACCCATCGACCTCGAGTTCGCGCGAAGGTGGGCCCGCGTCATTCAGGAGTGGTCCGACCGCTATGGCGACAAGATATCGGGTTGGTGGTTCGACGGCGCTTATGAGCACATCCACTTCACGGAGCAGATTGCACAGCTGTACGCCAAAGCCGCCAAGCACGGCAACCCGCGCGCCATCGTAACCTTCAACCCCGGCGTAAGGGTGATACACTACACCCAGGCGGAAGACTACACCGCGGGCGAGCTCAACGAGCCGTTTGGCCTCATCCCCACCTCCCGCTGGCTCAATGGCTCGCAATGGCATGCACTCACCTTCGTCGGCACGATGTGGGGGCGCAGAGACACGCGCTACACGGGCCAGCAGTGGGCACAGTGGGTGGCCGCCGTAACGGAGAAGGGCGGTGCCGTTACCCTTGACATGGGCCCCAACTGGAACCCTGCCGAGGGTCCCATAGGCTCGTTGGCGGAGGCGCAAGTGGCGCAGGTGAATGCAGTGAAGGCGGCCGTCCGACGCAGCACGCCCAAGCGCCTCCGGCGGTCGCAGAGCTTCCTGGGCATCCACTACGACTTCCACGCGGGACCGGACTGCACTGAGATTGGCAAGAACACAACCCCGGAGATGGTTGAGAGCATCATCGATCAGGTGCATCCTGACTACATCCAGATCGATTGCAAGGGGCACCCGGGGCTCTCCAGCTACCCCACAAAGGTGGGCAACCAGGCGCCTGGCTTCGTGGGGGACCCGCTGCGCATCTGGCGCCAAGTTACGGCACAGCGCGGCGTGGGGCTCTATATGCATTACTCAGGCGTGTGGGACTCCGAGGCCATCCGAAAGCATCCGGAATGGGCAGCCATCAACGCGGATGGCACCCCCAACCCCAACGCCACGTCTTTCTTCAGCCGCTACGACGACGAGCTGCTCATCCCTCAGCTGCGCGAGCTGGCCAGCGACTACGGCGTGGACGGCGCCTGGGTGGACGGCGAGTGCTGGGCCTCCGTGCCCGACTACGGTGAGGCGGCGCTGAGGGCGTTCCGCGAGGCAACTGGCATACAAGACGTCCCGCGCAAGCCCGGCGATCCCCACTGGTTCGAGTTCCTCCAGTTCAACCGTGAGGCGTTCCGCAACCACCTGCGCCACTACATCAGCCAGGTTAAGCGAACGAACTCGCGCATGCAGATCTGCAGCAACTGGGCGTTCACGGATCACATGCCTGAGGCTGTAACGGCGCCCGTGGATTGGCTCTCCGGCGACTACTCGCCTCAGGATAGCGTGAACTCCGCACGCTTCTCAGCCCGGTACCTTGCGGGACAGGGCAAGCCGTGGGACCTGATGGCTTGGAGCTTCACCACGGTCCCTGGCAAGGGCGGTGGAACGCGCAAATCCGCCGTGCAGCTTGAGCGCGAGGCGGCGGTGGTGCTGTCGCTGGGTGGGGGATTCCAGGCCTACTTCACGCAGCGGCGCGACGGTTCGGTCCGCCTTGAGGAGGTGCCCACCATGGCAGAGGTGGCCAGGTTCTGCCGGGCACGCCAGGCGGTATGCCACCACGCGCGGCCCGTGCCCCAGGTGGCCCTGCTCTACTCCACCCCCGCCCACTACCGCGAGAGCAACGGCCTGTTCCCGCGCGACCTGTCGCGGATGAGGGGCACGCTGCAGGCCCTTCTGGAGGGGCAGCAGTCGGTGGAGGTTCTGAGCGAGCACAACCTTGCGCGGAGGATGAAGCCGTATCCGCTGATTGTGGTGCCGGAGTGCAGCTACCTGGAGCCAGCGTTCGTGCAGAAGCTGCTGGCGTACGTGCGGGGCGGTGGAAGCCTGCTGGTGGTTGGGCCTGCAGCCGCGTCCCTCTTCCAAAAGGAGATCGGCTTCACGCCAGAGGGCCAGCCTGACCCGGCGGCATATACGCTGTGGCACCAAGGAGGGCAGACGCCCACCACCGGCTTGGTTCAGCGCGTGAAGCTGGGCAACGGCTCGCGAGCCTATGGATGGCTGAGGGGAGGCGCGGGCAACGGAGAGTATCCGGCGGCGTCCGTAACCCGCCTGGGCAAGGGCGCCATTGCAGCCACCTACTTCGAGTTCAGCCAGGGCTACATTTCTGATCGCTCGGAGGTGGGGCGGGCGTTCCTCAACGGCCTGGCCAAAGAGCTCTTCCCAACGCCAATTGTGGACGTTCAGGGCTCGCCAGACGTCGACGTGTCGGTGAACCGCATCGGCAGCAAGCTGGCGGTGAACCTGGTGAACACATCCGGGCCCCATGCCACCGAGCCGATCCTGGACTCGATCCCCGCGATCGGTCCGCTGCACATCACCGTTCGGCAGGAGAGGCCACCTGCACGCGTAATGCTTCAGCCCGATGGAGTACCCTTGGCGTACGAGTACAGAGACGGCGCCGTGAAGGTTACGCTGCCGTCGCTGCCGATTCATAGCGTGATAGTGGTTGAGCCGGGCTAGGCCCGCGGATGCGGGCGGGAGGCCTGCCAAGAAGCATCCCGGTGAGGGGTACGTGCAGTAGCCAGCTCGAGATGGCTCCATAGGAGACCCAACGCAATGATGGCATTCATGAGCGCACACATGGCGTTTGCGGCGGCCTGGCCAGTGGCCGCAACCTGCACGCTGTTGGCCCTGGCATCCGCAGCCAGCGCAGGTAGGCCGGATCTAGCCACGTGGAAGGACTATCAAGTAGGCCCCGCTGGCTTCCGTCCGGCAAAACGCCTGCCCGGCGGAGACGCCTACCCGCTCTCAGACCAGGCAAACAAGGGCAAGTGGCGTCGGTACGCCCCTCTGTGGGATGAGTTCGATGGCAACCGCTTGGATGCCACCAAGTGGTGGGATATCAACCCGGAATGGAAGGGCCGACAGCCGGCGGCCTTCATGCCGGGCAACGTGTCGGTTTACGATGGCAAGCTCCACCTCACCATGAAGAAGGAGGAGCCCCCGGCGGAGCTGAAGGCGCAGGGCTACCACACCTACACATCTGCCGCCGTGCAGAGCAAAACCAAGGTGCTGTACGGCTACTTCGAGGTCAGGGCCAAGGCCATGGCATCGGCCGGCTCCAGCGCGTTCTGGTTCTACAGCAACACGCCCAAAGAGTGGACCGAGATCGACGTGTTCGAGATCGGGGCGCGCGCTCCTGGCTTCGAGCGGAAGGATCACATCACCGTTCACGTCTTCCACACCCCCACGGAGAAGGAGCACTGGCAGATCGGCTCTGCGTGGATTACACCCTGGGACCCAGCGGACGACTACCACGTGTACGGGCTGGACTGGGAGAAGGACCAGCTGAGCTTCTACGTGGACGGCGTGCTGGTGAGGCGCGGTCCCAATACCCATTGGCACCAGCCACTAACGCTGAACTTGGACACGGAGACGATGCCAGACTGGTTCGGGTTGCCCAGGGACCAAGATCTTCCGTCCACCTACAGCATAGACTACGTGCGCGCCTGGAAGCATTAGGTTGGGGTGGCAGCGCGGTCCGGGCGAGGGTATGGCTACCCAGCCCAAGCATTGTCTCAGCGACTGAGGGCTCTGCAACCCGGAACCTAGCCTCGCGCCTATGGCGGGGCCGTTCCGGGCTAGCTTCACCTGTGCTGGTGCACCCATGTGGGCGCAACCTCCCCCAAATCCTCCTGGCACGTGGGCAGGGCGTGGCTGATTGCTGTCGCGCTCCTCAGACGAACGCAGCGCATCTCCACGCCGGCCACACCTGGAAGCTGGAATCCAACCACCGCCACCGGAGCTGGAAACAGTGCAACACGGTGGCGAGCGCAGACGCATACATCCGGCCACACACCAGCGCTGTATGATGAGAGAGGCGGCCGGGGAGGGCTCGTGCTTGCCCTCATCCCCACCCCTTGTATGATGGATGAGGCGTTTGGGCTAGGCTCGTAGTTGCACTCACCCCTGCCCCTCTCCCACTTACGGGGAGAGGGGTGGTGGGAGGAGCGTGTGAGGTGTGGTTGGTTGTGTAAGCTACTGGGACGCCGGAGGCTCCCCCTCTCCCCAAGCTCGCGCAGTGGGAGGGGAGCCACGGGCAGCGCGCCCGGCTTACCTTGGCGCGCATACACCTGCAGCCAGGACGGAGCGTGCCATTGGGAGATGGCGCTCCACCGAAGAGGACGGCCCATCGCTCGGTCGAACTGGTACTTGGCTTATGACGGCTCGCGCATTGCCCCCTCGGCGCCAGCTGAGGAGGGTTGGACTGGCGGCCTGCGGCGGGCAGGCGTGCGGGCCGCCGTATGGGCGCAGCGCTAGCATCTGAACAGGTGACCCAATGGCAGCTCTCTGGGCGGTGGACCTTGGTACCACCAACACGGTTGTGGCGGTGGCCGACGAGGATGGCGTCCGCGTGCTGCACCTTCCCGGCCTCTCCAGAGAGCAGCCCGTCCCGAACCAGTTGGTGGTGCCATCGGCCGTCTGCGCGTGGGAAAGCGCACGGCCGTGGCTTCTCGGCCGGCGCCGCGTGCGCCAGGTGTGCGTGGGCCAGGATGCCCTCGACCAGAACCCCGACGGCACGGCAGCCAACCTAGCTCTGGAGTTCAAGCGATTCCTCGCATGCGAGCCGCACCGACCCGCAGTGCGCCTCGATTCCGGCGACCTATCGGTGCGTGAGGTCACCCGCCTGTTCATTCAACACCTGTTGGAGGCGGCAGCGGTCCAGCACCCGGCGCCCGTGATGGACCTCACCATGCCAGCGCCCGTCGGCTATTACGAGCCGTACAGGGCCGAGCTCCAGGCGCTAGCGCGTGGGCTGGGCGTCCGCCGGTTCCGCTCGCTGGACGAACCGATCGCGGCGGCGCTGGGGTACGGGGTCAACGTCGCGCGCGATGAGGTCCTGCTGGTGCTGGATTTCGGCGGTGGAACGCTCAACATGGCCGCCCTCAGGCTGGGTCCACAGGCCGCCGAGACCGGCGCCGCTGACATCCTCGCCAAGCTGATGCTGCCGTTGGGCGGGGCGGACGTAGACCGTTGGCTTGTGGAGCGCATCGTTCCTGCGGCTGCCAGGGAGATCCCCAGCTGGCGGCACGACCTGGCGTGGGAGGCCATGCGGGTCAAGGAGGAGGCGTGCCGAGAGGGGGCAAGCTGCTTTCGCTGGGGCGGCATCTGCCAGCAGGTGACGAGGGATGATGTGACTGCCCTGCTTTCCGAGCACGACGTTTACAACACCATCCGCGCCGGCCTGGCCGAGATCTCTCGTCAGCTGCGCGAAGAGCAGCCCGAGCCAGCGCCAGCGGTGGACGAGGTGTTGCTTGTGGGAGGCTCCACGCTGCTGCCGGACGTGGCCGCCGTTGTAGATCAGGGCATGCCAGGAGCCATTGTGCGCCAAGACCCGGAGTACCTGTTCACGGCCGTCGCGATGGGCGCGGCGCGCTTTGCGAGCGGCGTGCCGGTGGACGACTTCATCTACCATGACTACGCGCTGGCGGTTCAGAGCGAGACGACGCACGAGGTGGAGTACGAGCTCTTGGCGCCGCGCCGAACGAGATATCCCACTTCCCGGGAGTTTGCCGTGCGCTACTACGCGGATTACCCCGGGATGACCGAGATGCGCTTCAGTGTGTGCGAGATCGGCCGGCTTGGGCATCAGCCCGTGGCGTGGGAGCGAAGGCCAAACGGCGGCCTCTACTGGGCTCCCAGTGGCCCCGACGAGCGCGCCATGGCCGTGGAGCTGAACCCGGATGACAAGCCGATCCAGCTCCGTCCACCCGGCCGAGGCACCGCCCCCAGGCTGAAGGTGACCTACGCCATCAACGCCGACCGGTGGCTGTACACCACGGTGTTCGATCTGGTGCGCGGCGAGGCGCTCCGCATCGACGAGCCAGTGGCGCGCCTAAGGTAGCTCAGGAGCGGGCGAATGGCGCCAGATGAGCTTATCGAGCAACTCATTCAGCGGCTGTCGGATCAAGAGGATGGGATGCCCGGCGCCGCAGCCAATGCGATCGCGGCCATCGGTAGCCCCGCGCTGCAGCCCCTTACCGCAGCCCTGTCATCCGCCAACTGGCGCGCCCGCTGCCGGGCTGCGTGGGCGCTGGGCCGCATAGGCGACGCCAGCGTTGCGCCCGCCCTGTGCTCGGCGCTGGCGGACTCGGACTGGTCCGTTAGGGAGCATGCGCGCGAGGCGCTGGTGTGCATTGGCGCCGGGGCCGTGCCGCCGCTGATGGATGCGCTGGCACACCGCGACTGGGCCGCCCGCCGCCTGGCCGTGGAAGCGTTGGAAGCCATAGGCGACCCACGTGCGGTGCCCGCGCTGTGCAGCGCGCTTGCGGATAACAACCCAGACGTACGTGCAAGCGCCGCCAAGGCATTGGCCTCGTTGCCAGACCAAGCCGCCGTGCTGCCCCTGTGCCAGGCCCTCCGCGATCGGTCTCGCCCGGTGGCGGAGTGGGCTGCCAAGGCGCTCGTTGCCGTCGGCGCTCCGGCAATTGCACCTGTGTGCGATGCCTTGAGTGACCCTGACTGGGCCGTGCGCGTGAACGCGGCGGAGGTGCTCTGCGCGGTGGCCGCCCCGCAGTCGTTGGCCGCTCTCGTCCGGGCCCTGGCAGACCAGGAGCCAGACGTGCGAAGGCTGGCGAGCAGCGCCCTGGTTAGGATCGGCCCGGCAGCAGTCCCCGCGCTTTGCGCGGCCCTCCAGGATGACAGCCCCCTCGCACAGGAGGCCGCCGCGCGGACGCTCGCCGCGATGGCGGAGGCACAGCCTAACCCGCCGCTTCGGGCTGCCCTGCCGCAGCTCAGGCATCTGTCCCAAACGTCTGGCGGCCAGACTAGAGATGCCGCCTACTCCGCGCTCGAAGCGATAGAGGCGGCCACGGCGTCTATGCGTGACCTTCCCCTGCCTGCTGACCCCCCAGCCCTGGAGTTGGGGGAGCTCCCGGTGCCGTCCCACGCTCCCAACGGGAGTACTGGGAGCCTGCCGGTGGCGCTTGGGCCTGCCGCGGGAAGCAGCGGGAGTGATGCGCCCCAGCGAAGCCGCGGACGCCCGGCAGCCGGGCGTTTGGCGAGGTGGCTGGATGCCCTTCTTGGTCGAGCTGATCCAGGCACGTGATGTGAACAGGACCGGTGGCCCAACACGCCGAAAGCACCCTTCAAGCAACCGTACGTGGCCGTTATGAGAGGCAACCATATGTCTGAACGGCGTCCGATTCCATTCCGACAGGTACACCTGGACTTCCACACAAGCCCGCACATCAAGGACGTTGGCGCGGAGTTCGACCCAGAGGAGTTCGCGCTTATGATGGAGCGGGCTCGAGTCAACAGCGTCAACGTCTTCGCCAAGTGTCACCACGGGCATCTGTACTACAAGACTTCCCGCCCGGAACGCCACCCGGGCCTCAAGCCGGGCCTGGACCTGACCGGCGCCCAAGTGGAGGCCCTGCACCGCCACGGCATCGCCGCACCAATCTACATAAGCATCCAGTGCGACGAGTACGCCGCCAATGCGCATCCCGACTGGGTGGCGCGCGAGCCGGACGGCCGGCCCGTGGGCGCAGGGCCCCTCTCACCGGGCTGGCAGATCCTGGACATGTCGTCCCCCTACCAGGAGTACGTGGCCGAGCAGATACAGGAGGTGCTCGACATCTACAGCCCCGTCGATGGCATCTGGTTCGATATGTGCTGGGACCAACCCAGCTGCTCGCGATACGCGATCGAGGGAATGCTGAGGAGCGGCCTGAACCCCGAGAGCCCCGACGACCGCGCCGCCTACGCCCGCAATGTCGCCAGGGCGTACATGCGCCGCTTCCACGCCATGGTGAAGGCCTCTAGCCCCAACGCCCTTGTCTTCTTCAACTGCAGGCCGTTCGCTTACCTGCCAGACGAGATCAGCTGCTTCGAGCAGATCGAGATCGAGGCCCTTCCCACCGGCGGATGGGGATACCTCTACTTCCCCAAGAACGTTCGCTTCGTGCGCACCTTCGGCAAGCCATACCTCGGCATGACGGCGCGCTTCCACAAGAGTTGGGGAGACTTCGGTGGCCTCAAGCCGTACGCCGCGCTGGAGTACGAGACCGCCCAGATGGTGGCCCACGGCGCCCGCTGCTGCATCGGCGATCAGCTCCACCCGCGCGGGGCGTTGGACCAGGCCGTGTACGACCTGATTGGCTGCGTGTACAGCCGCATCGAGGAGCGAGAGCCTTGGTTGGAGGGCGCGGAGGCCGTTACCCAGATAGGCGTCATCCACGGCCCACCTCTCCCAGCGGCCCAGATGAGCGGAGTGGAAGAGGGCCTCACCCGCATGCTCACACAGCTCAAGCACCAGTTCGATTTCGTCCATCCCGCTGGCGATTGGCAGCGCTACGAGCTGGTTATCCTGCCCGACTGCGTTGAGGTGGACGCGCGCTTCGCCCTCGAGCTGGAGGAGTACCTCGCCACCGGCGGGCGCGTGCTGGCAAGCGGCTCAAGCGGCCTCAGCGAGGATGGCTCCGAGCTGATACTGCGCTCGCTCGGTATAAGGCCGCACGGAACATCGCCCTTCAGCACCACGTACATCCGACTTGAGCCAACCATCTCCACAGGCGTGCCCGCAATGGACCACGTGATGTACGAACGAGGGATGCGCGTGACCCCGCTTGAGGGCACCCAGACGCTGGCCCGCGTGGTGGAGCCTTACTTCGAGCGCAGCTGGAGCCACTTCAGCTCGCATCGCCAAACGCCTCCAGACGCGCCCTCGTCTTACGCCGCCGTAACGCGAAGAAGAGGAGCCGCCTACATCGCATACCCCATCTTCAGCGCCTTCGGCAAGCACGGCAACGCGTATATGCGCCTGTTGGTGCGCAACGTGCTCGACCTGCTGCTTCCTAGGCCCTTGCTGAAGGTGGACGCGCCCACCAGCACGGAGGCAACCGTGACCATCCAGCCGGGCAGGATCATCGTTCACCTGCTTCATTACTGCCCAGAGCGTCGTGCGGCCGACCTGGACCTGGTCGAGGACACGGTGCCCATAAGGGATGTGCCCCTGAGCTTGAAGCTAGACGGGCCGCCTTCTCGGGTGTACGTGGCGCTGGGTCAGGACTCGCTGCCGTTCACGTACGTGGACGGGTACGCACGTGTGGTTGTGCCGGAGGTTCGCGGCCACGCGATGGTGGTGTTTGAACTGGAGCGGTAGCGGGAGGGATGCGGGACAGGGCCGCTATCCGCGGCCACGGACCTGCTCGACGGCGGCGCTGGTGGTGGGGTAGATGGGGAACACCTTATCAAGCGCCAGAACGCCGATCAGCCTGGCCATCCGGGAGTTGGGGCTCACCAGCGCCACTGTGCCTCCCACCGATACGGCGCGCTTCCGAGCCCGTATCAGCGCGTTGAAGCCAACGGCCTCCATGTACTCCACGCCGCTCAGGTCAACCAACACCCGCGCGCCGGAGCGGTCCAGCGCTTCATCAAGCGCGCGCGATAGCACCGGGGCGGTTGATATGTCCACCTCACCGACAGGGACCAGAACGTCCAACCCGTCGACGCGGGCGATCCGAAGCTGTAGAGACACTGCCACCTCCTTCGCCAGATTGGAGCTGCGACAGCGCACAATGCGATGCGTGGACAGGCCGGGGTTCTGCCGCGCAGCAAACATCGCGTTGCGGTGCTGCTGTCGCTGAGCGCACGCCTCTCCGTGCGGCGCACGCTAGCCTCTGCTATGAAAGGCCCGGCTGGGCTGGCCGGGCCTCGCTGGAGGAGGATCTACGATGTACGTTGGCTGGGGTGAGGCTGAAACCTTAGTGCCCACGGCGCCTATGCCCTTCTTCCAACCACTGGGTATGACGTCTTCGCCGCCCGGAGGGTTCCGTCGCAGGGCCCGCTGCCCACGCGCTATAGGTGTGATTCGTCTCTTCGCGTGGCAAGCGCGCAATGCCTCCCGGGCGCGGCGAAGGGGGCGGCCCAGGCACTGGCTGAGCGATTCGGTAAGCAGCATTGGCGCACACTGCTTGCACGTCCTGGCGGCAAAGGCATCCTTCATATGCGCCGAAGCAAGCCAGGTGTGCCGTTGACGGCTGCCCTCACGCCTGGCCTGCAACTGAGGGGCAGGAGTTCCCTCGCCCCGGCTTCGCTACGCCTCTCCCACCTGCGGGGAGAGGGGATGTGGGAGGAGTGCGTGAGGTGTGGTTGCATCATGATTGGCCCTTGAGTCGCCGGAGGCTCTCCTTCTCCCCAAGCTTGCGCGATGGGTTAGGGCGGCCACCTATCATACGTACGCAAGCTCCATGCCAGCGCGTGTGCGAGCCGGGCAAGAGGGCCAAGCAACGGCGCCGTCCTACCCGTGCGCTCTCACCACGCCAAACCGCCGATTGACGGTGGCGCGCTTTGGGTCTATAATACTGGTCGTCTCCGGAGGTGACGCGGAATGCGTAAGCAGCAGGGCCCAATCGAGATAGACTGCCCCGTCGACGTGGACGACCTCGCCCCTGGCACCGAGGTGAGGGTGCTCCTCCAGAAATGCCCCCATTGCGGCGAGTGGACCGCGGGCCCACTGGGCGACGACGAGCGCTATTTCTGCTGCGGCGAAGCCATGGACCCGTTTGTCGAGGCCGCCGGTGAGGTGGAGATTGTGGGGAAGGTTGCGCGCGTGGCCGGTGGCGGCCGCGATCTGCGTGAGATGGTCGACGTGCTCACCGACGAGGATCGGCGCATACTCCGAGATCGCTGGATGGCGGGGCAGGCCTGGATACCGGTGGCCGAGGAGCTTTACAAGAAGCGCCGCGAGGAGCGCCCCGCAATCCCCACGCCAACGGAAGTGGTGTGGGACATACTTCAGCCGCCGCCCAAGGATCAATAGCCTGGCCCGAGCGTGTTGTGGCCAGGCGACTCACACCGTCCGCTTCACGCGCCTCTGCCCAGCCTCCGACGCCGCTGCCTGGCGCGATCCACATATGCTCCTGCGGGAGTCGCACCGGCCGCCCAGGAATGGTTGACGACTATGAGCAACGCCATGCTGAAGGTTGGGGTAACCGCTGGCGGCGGGACCGCGTGGGCCGACGGGAGTCCATCCTACGCCCCGTACGCCGACGCCGTGACAAGCGCTGGGCTTGTGCCAGTTCGGCTGGCGCCTGATGGTGCATGGCGAGATGGCGCCGCCCTCGATGGGCTGAGCGGGCTGCTGCTGGCTGGCGGACCAGACGTGGAGCCCGCACTGTATCTTCCCGAGCTGGCCCGCGATGCCCATGCCCGCGAGGCGTTCATCGCTGAGCACTCCGTGGTGCTCGCGGGCGCCCGCGACGAGGCGGAGATCACCCTCCTCCGGCGCGCCATCGCATTGGGGATGCCCGTGCTCGCCATCTGCCGCGGAATTCAGGTGCTCAACGTGGCGTTGGGCGGCAAGCTGATCGCGGATCTCCGGACGCCAGTTAGGCACCGTGCGTTCGCCGATCTAGTAGGAGAGCCTAGCGCCAGGCACGAGGTGCATGTTGCCCGCGGAACCGCCTTGGCGGAAGCGATCGGTGAGGGGAAGGCATCTGTCAACAGCCGGCATCACCAAGGCTTCACGGAGGCGGAGCTGGCCCCTGGTCTGCAGATGGCGGCCGTGGCGCCCGATGGCGTGGTTGAGGCAGTGGTGATGGAGGGAGCCGCTTGGGTGATGGGCGTGCAGTGGCACCCGGAGAGGCGCGCCGACGCCGATGTATTCAGGCGAGATGCGCGCATCTTCCGGGCGTTTGCCGAAGCGGCCCGCCCCACCAGGCGCTGAAGGCTTTCGGCTGGTGGCGCAACAAGTGGCTTGCCCGCTATGCCGTCCCCACAAGAGATCTCAGGCGTGCAGAGACCTGGCGGCGAACTCGCTGTTCCTTGGGCATGGAGGTGCGAACGCCCCATCTCCCAGCTTGCCGAACGGGGTACGGGGCACGGGTGCGGACAGCTACCTATCAGTTGCCAGACAATCCTGTGGTGATGTACGCGTAAGTGGGACGCGGGCCGAAGCGACGTTGGGCCGCGGCGGCGGATGCCTCGAAGCCTGGACATCTAGGCATGCGAAGAGCGGCAAGCGGGCCATTGGCCAATGGTTGCTATGACCCTGGGCCCGCCGTTGCCGTTCTTGCGGGGTGTTGTTAGCCCATGGCGCCCGAATCGCTGGTGCCTGGCGTCTCGCTGGGGGCTTGGTATTCCGGGCTGGTGAGGATCAGCGTGTGGGTGGGCGCGTCCCAGCTTGCATTGTAGCCGGTTGCCATCACTAGGAAACGATACGGCACCACCACGCTGCCGTTGGCGATCTGCGCGGGAGCGGGCAGCACCTCGCGCCGTCCGTTCTGAACCGCCACGCGGCTGCCTATGACGATGCGCGCATCGCCAGCGATGAGCGAACGCGACCTGGAGTCGTAGGTGTACGGCACGTTCGCCGCTCTCAACACGGGCGCCGCCGGAACCAGCAGCATGCCGTTTGATGAGTAGCGCGGCTGAGCGCGCCCCGGGAACTGGACCGGCTGGTTGTCGATGAGCACCTGGACATCGGCGGCGGCGTTCTCCATCCGCGAAGCGCCGCCGTAGTAAGCCCCCGCAGGCGTCTGCGGCGCGCTCCCCACGTAGCTCCCGGATGAGCCAACCGTGTTCACGGCCACAACGGCGCGCCTGTCGAGCCGCACGCCCATTTCGGTGCCGGGGTTCAGCACCACGTCGCTGGGGTTGCGGGAGCCCTTATGCCCCAGCTGGCCGTACAGATACCCTAGGCCGCCACCGATCAGGATGTCCTGAAGCAGGTTGTGGCCGTGGTTGGTCAGGATGCTCAACAACAGGCCGGCGCCAGCTCCGTAGCCAACGTAGGCCATCTTGTCGTTTTTGTGGTTGGGCTTGGCGTAGATACGCCCTCCCGCCCCTCGCGTTACGGCCGAGCTGTTCAGGCTGATGAGGGACCCGTTGATGGCGTACGAGCGCCCATCTGGCAGAACGATCCGTCGGAACGATAGGTCGAGCACGCCCGGGGTGTTGCCGCTGTGCGGGCGCGCGTTCTGCACAACGCCTTCCACCGTGGTGCCCTCCGGCAGCTCGCCGTAATACGCCCCCGAGTTGGTGCGGATGGTGGCTGTGAAGGTGTCTCCTCTTTGCGCATCTGCGGAGCTGAGCCTGTCGTCCAGTGCGACCGGCAGCACGGTGCCAGCCGGCAGCACTACGTTTCGGGCGCGGCCCTGAGCCTGCGCCGGACGCGCCGCGTTGCCCAGCAGTGCCATAGCTGCCAGGGCTACCGCCAGCGCTCCGGCTCGGTGGCCACGTAAGGTGTTCCTCATTGGTGTACTCCTAACGCGAACGGCACGCGCCCATGCGTGCCATCTGCTCCGTACTCTTACCCTTAATGGGCTCAAAAGGGAACACGAAGCAGATGCGAAGGGCGACGGAAAGGCAGGAGTCACCGCGAGCCAGGCACAAACTGCCTCAGATAGCGCGCGGCCTGGCGCAGGGCCAGCTTGCGCGCCTCCAGCGAGCCCTCGTACGCGCGATCTTCCACCTCAACGCAGACGGGGCCGTCGTAGCCAACGTCGGTAAGGGTCGAGAAGAACGCGCCCCAATCCACGTCGCCAAGGCCGGGCAGCTTGGGCGTGTGGTACTGCAACGGGTGGGCCAGTATGCCGACGTCGTCCAGTTTGTGCCTGTCCACGCGCGCATCTTTCGCGTGCACGTGGAACAGGCGGCTTGCGAACTCGCGCAGGGGGGCGACGTAGTCCATCTGCTGCCACACCAAGTGCGACGGGTCGTAGTTCAGGCCGAAGTTGCTGCTAGGGATCTCCTGGAACATGCGTCGCCAGATGGCGGGGCTGTGTGCGAGGTTCTTGCCTCCTGGCCACTCGTCGGCGGTGAAGAGCATTGGGCAGTTCTCGATGGCAACCCGTACACCTGTCACTTCAGCATAGCCGACGAGCGGCTTCCACACCCGCTGGAAGGACGGCCAGTTGTCCTCCACGGAGTGCTTCCAGTCCCTGCCGATGAACGTGTTGACGAGGCCGACCCCGAGGTTGGCCGCCGCGCCGATCACCTTGTGCAGATGCTCGAGGCACGATCTCGCTTCGTCCGGATCTGGTGAGAGGACGTTTGGGTAGTAGCCAAGGCCGCTTATGCTCACGCCGGTTCGCTTGCAGAGGGTCGCTATCCTCTCGGCGTCTTTGGGTGTGAGCTCCGCCACGTCTATATGGGTAACCCCCGCGTAGCGGCGTTCGGCTTTGCCAACCGGCCAGCACATCACCTCAACGCAGTCGTACCCTTCGTCCGCGGCGAACCGAAGCACCTCCTCTAGCGAGAGCTCCGGCAGGATTGCGCTTACGAACCCCAGCTTCATGTTGTTCCTCCCCGCTCTAGTAACAGGCGCTCGCCTTAAGAATGCTGGGCGAGTTGCCGGCGAATGGCATCCCAGCGCTCCGCCATCCCCTCGCAGAAGAGCACCGGCTCGAAGCCCAGCTTCAGGTAGATGTTGATGGCTGGCAGGCGGAAGTCGTCGGTTAGCAGGTAGATATTCCTGTAGCCAGCGCGGATGAACCTAGCAACCACGGCGGCGCACACGGCAGTGCCCAGGCCCTTGCCCTTGTGGTCCGGATCGGCGGCCACCCAGCTGAGCTCGCCTCCAAACGGGTGAAGCTCGGTGGGCATGTGCTTCGCCATGGCGGTGGCCACAAGCGCTCCCGTTGGCCTGTGCTCCACAACGAAGAAGCCGTCCGGCAGCACGGCGCGCAGGTTTGCCTGCACGGTGTCGTGGGTCCACCCGTGGAAGCCCGCGCGGTCCATCAGGCGTATGTACGCCTGCTCGTCCGCGTCTGTGTATTGGCGAAGAACGTACTCGTTTGGCAGGCGTGGTACGGGCGGACGGTCGAGCAGGCGCTCCGGCCAGGCCATCCGCAGCTGTGGTCTGGGCACATCGTCGGTCCACGCACGGGAGTTGGGCACATCCATCCATGCGCCGCCGCGGAGGATGGACTGCTGGGACACCAGGCCGGGGAGGGTCATATCCATGGCCTCGTGGATGCCGATTGGACACGGCGCCACTCCTCTGATGGCATTCACGAAGTCGAGCACCTCGAGGAAGTCGCCGCCGCCGTGGCCGGAGCGAAGGGCCTGTTCTGGTGGGTTGCGCCACACAGCGGGCAGGTACCTCTCCGCCAGCGCGTCGATCTGCATCAGTGCATCCAGGTCGTGCCACTGGATCTGGCGGCTCAGGCTCCGAAGCCATATCTTTCCGCGGTCGACGGGCCCGCCGCGGCTGGATTCGTAGCATCCGTCGGTGCCCTGCAGCTGGTAGTTCGCCATGGCGTGCGGGCGATCGGAGACCATGTCCACGCGTATCTTGATGAGCGCGCCCTTCTCTGTCTTGCACAGCATCACATTGCTGTCTTGGTGATACCGATCGCCGCGCGGATCAGTGTAATGGTAGCCGCTGCCCGCACAGCATACGCGGCTGACGCGGTCGCCTGGCATCCACTGCAGGATTGGGCCGAGGCTGTGCGTGCCATAGGTAATGCCCTCGATGCCTGTCTGCCAATGCCGCCGCCACTTGGTGATCTCGTTGAGTTCCTTCAGCTCGTGGAGGTACTCGCCCTCGGCGTAGTACACCTCTCCAAAGAGGCCCTGGCGGACCAGCTCCCTTACCAGCACGTTGGGCTTGGTGTAGGTGTAGTTCTCGGCCATCATGTACACGGCAGAGGACCTGCGGCAAGCCCGGACAAGGTCGCGGCACTCCTCAATTGAGACTGCCGCAGGCACCTCGCACAGCACGTGGATGTTGCGCTCCAGCGCGGCGATGGACTGCGGCACGTGCAGGGGCATTGGCGTGCCGATGACGACGGCGTCCAACTCGGAGCGCTCCAGCATGTCCCCGTAATGTGTGTACTGCTCGGCAGCGCCCATTCGCTCGCGGCACTCTGCCAATGCCTGCGCGTTGATGTCACACACGGCGTGAACTCGCGCTCCGTTCGCCTCCAGCGCCGCCCTGAACGCGCCCCCGCGTCCGGCAGCGCCCACTATCCCAACGTTCAGCTTCTCCAAAACCGACATCCCGGTGCCCCTTAGCCGCACAAAGCTGGATGCCCAGCCAGGCCTAGCGCAGTGATTGTGTTGCGGCTTACACGCCGGTCGCTTAGCGGATATGCTCCCTCATCCACGCCAGGCACTTGGCGTACCCCACGCCAGTATCGCCCGGCCCCTCGTACTCGGCGGTCCACACGCCCTTGTAGCCGGCCTTCTGCAGGCACTCCACGGCCCAGGTGAGGTTGATCTCCCCCTCGCCAAGCGCGGCGCCCCTGTAGTTGGCCAGGCTGCCGAACCCGTCTTTCAGGTGGGTGTGAATGGCGTACGGCGCGATCTGCTCGTACCAGGTGTTGAGGGTCTCGAGGTCGGTGCCGCGCCATCGGTAGTTCATGGTGTCCACGTTGGCGCCAACACGGGGGGATCCCACGCGCTGGAAGATCTCGATCTGAAGGGGGACGTTGTTGGTGATCATGCCATGGTTATCGACCGCAAGGTAGACGTCCATCGACTCGAGGAACGGGACGCAGCGTGAGAGGCAGCCAGCGATGGCCTCGGCGTATCGCTCTTCGGGGACGCTGTCCTTGGGCTGCCCGCCCTCGGTGCGGATCACGTTGGTGCCCACCATCTTGGCCAGCTCGCAGACGCGGCGCATTCGGTCCACCTGGTTCGCGATGAGCTCCTCGTCCAGAAGCACGAAGTCGTTGCCAGCGGCAAGGGCAGACACCTTGAGCTCCAGGCTGTCAAGCAGGCCGCGCACGCGCGTGGCCTCGGCCTGGGGGACTATGCCGGGGCGCCACACATCGGCACATTGCAGCTCGACGTAGCCGAACCCCGTGTCCTTTGCCCACCTGAGGAACTCGTCCACCGTTTTGCCAGGCGCGTTGTAATGGATGACGCCGAACTTGGGTGCCTGATCCTCGCCGGCCTGAGCGGCGAGCAGGGAGGGGATGGAGCCCAGAAGATCGAGTCCAGCCATGGTTGCGAATCCTCCTGGCGCCGCTGATCCCAAGGCGATGAGGTGGCCGTGCCGAATCCGCTCTCTGGTTCCGGATTTGCGTGGAGAGCTGGCTAGCGGCGCCGCTAGCTTAGGGTTCGGCGTTGGCCGCGTGGCAACCTGCTGGCGGCGGCGTGTGCCCGTGGCGAACGCATCCTACTTGGCGAGCAGGCTTAGTAGGTGCCCTGCGTTCTGCGGGGAGAGGGGGAGGTGGGGGGAGGGTGTGAGGCTGTGGTTGGTTGTGTAAGCTACTGGGACGCCGGAGGCTCCCCCTCTCCCCAAGCCTGCGCGGTGGGAGAGGGGGCCGGGAGGTGAGGGGACCTGGGCTGCTGGTTGCCTCAATCCGTGGCATTCAGATTCCCCTCACCCCGGCTTCGCCACCCCTCTCCCACTTTCGGGGAGAGG
>Ga0078972_1009597_pt1 | contig 18953 bp, 15 predicted proteins | sample YelNatPaOPGAMG01_FD_67568 | JGI IMG/M metagenome (GOLD analysis project Ga0078972, IMG submission 67568) | Hot spring thermophilic microbial communities from Obsidian Pool, Yellowstone National Park, USA - OP-RAMG-01 (SPADES assembly) (version 2) | ecosystem: Environmental > Aquatic > Thermal...
CCGCTCCAAGGGCTTGGCCCGCGGAGCCTCACCCCACCCTTGGCTCATTCTTCCCCCGGATCCAGTCGGGGGTCGAATGGCCCCAATCCCTTGGCAGGGGATGGAGCGATTCCTGGAATCTCATGGCTGTCCCAAACATTTCCATCACGCCCCAAAGCGCCTGGCCTTCCGGCGCGTCGCGCTGTGGCACTCCCCGAGGAGGGGCTCGGCCGCCCCTCCTCGGCGCTGCCCTTGCGGGGGCAGCCCTCTGAGCGGGGAAACCTCCCCGTTTCCCCGCACCCCTTCGACGGGCGCCATCTTTTCGCTTTTCGCTGCAAGCGAAAAGCGGCGTTCCGGCGCCGATGGGCCTAGTGCAAGGAAGCCGAGGCGGCCGCGACGCAGGCGTACTGGGATGTACGTCGAGGAGCGAGCCGCCGAAGGCTGACGCAGCAATAGGTCCGTCGCCGCCGGCGCACCCGTGGAGGGTGGAGGGACCGCTTATTCTAGGCAAGGCTGGGTCTGGCGCCCGAAGGGCGGCGGAGGGCCTGTGGACGGAGCGCGGCCACGCTGGCGTGGACGCGCCCGTCGAAGGCCCCCATCGCCGCGCCAAAGGCGCGGCTGAGACCCAGCCGTGGTTCGAAGCCGGCAGGGCGGTCTATTTTGGACAGGCATGATAGGGATTTGCACTGCCATTTCGCCTTCCATCGCGGGATTGGGGGTACCCCAGTCCATTTTGGACGGGCATGAATTGCCGTATAATGAGGTTGACGTTTCGACGAGCCGTGTGGGAGCGACTAGGGTTCTGGAGAGGGAACGGCGCCGGAGATGGAGGGGCCCCTTCTTTTCGGGATGGGCCTTGCGTCGAAGTGGATCGGAAACAATCCGTCACCTCATACGGTTTCTGGAAATGGAGGAGACACTATGAGCATGAAACGGAGCCTGTTCTTCCTGGCGGTTTTTGTGATCTTCGGCCTTAACGCCTTACCTCTGGCCGCGCGGGGCAAACCGGCCGAAGCGAATAAGATCGTCGAGGCGGCGAAATCCACCCTCTCCGACTTCCTGGCTGACCCCAATATGAAATGGCTCAGGGAACACTTCCAGGAGGCTAAAGGGGTACTCATCGTCCCCGACCGGAACAAGGGGGGATTCATCTTCGCCGGCTCAGGCGGCGTGGGGGTCCTGCTGACCAAGAGAGCTGACGGGCGCTGGAGCCAACCCGCCTTCTACAGACTGGGCAGTGTCTCCGTGGGATTTCAGATCGGCGGCGAGCACTCCGAGGTGATCCTCTTCATCCAGTCTCAGAACGGCGTGGATTCCTTCCTTAGCTCCAGCGTCAAGCTGGGAGGAGAGGCCAGCGTCGCCGCCGGTCCCGTCGGCGAAGGCACGCAGGCGGCCACCGCCGACATCCTCTCCTTCTCCCGGTCCAAGGGGGCCTTCGTCGGCGCCGCCCTCGCCGGTACGGTCATAAAACCCGCCAGGGACCTGAATGAGGGCTTCTACGGCCGGCGGGTGAGCCCGGTGGACATTCTCATCCGTGGCACCGTAGAAAACCCCAGGGCCGACGCCCTGCGTGAGGAGCTTTCACGCGTTGCCAGCGGGGAATCGCGCCGCCGCTGATCTCCCTCCCACGCTGGCACGTTCGTTGCTCTTTCATCGGATGGAGCCCTTGCAGGACGCCTGAGCGCCCTGAAGAGGTTCCTTTTGGCCATGGGCCTGTCAGAATGGCCGCGACTTTTTGGCGCGGGGGGGCATTGTGCAGGGTTCACGGGTCAGCCGAAAAGTGTTGTCTTCGCCGTCTTGGTGTGTCTCCCCCAAGACCGAGAGGGATGCATTCCTTTCAGCGCCCGCAGGCGCTCCCCCCCTCTTGCCCCGTATCGCCAAGAACGAGGGTTCAATCGGCTGGATTTCGGCCCCGGCGGCCTTATGGCCGGTGAGCGCGGGAAGCCGGCGGATTCGCCACTCTACGGGCAGGAAGCGCCCGGAATCCGGGCGAAAGGAGGCACGACTCGTGGTTCGCCGATAGAACCGATTCTTACTCAGAGCAGGGGGGACAATGACAACACTCGGAATGCCTGAATTGCTGGGGCTCTCCATCGCCGCCGGATTCGTGGGCGCCATGTCCGGAATGGGCGGGGGGGTCGTTCTCGTCCCGGCACTCACCTTGATGGGGCTGGACATCAAACACGCCATCGCCATCAGCATCGTCTCGGTCATCGCCACATCGAGCGGTTCGGCCTCGGCCTACGTCCGAGACCGCATCACCAACCTGAAGGTCGGCATGTTTCTCGAGGTCTTCACCATCCTCGGCGCAGTCGTCGGCGCCGCCGTCACCCTCGCGTGCAGCGAGCGGCCGCTCTTCATCGCGTTCGGGGTGATTCTTCTGGCCATCTGGCTCACGATGGTCTTTCAGGTGGGGAAGCAGTGGCACCCCATGGCCTACCAGGACCGATTCTCGAAGTGGCTCGAACTCAGGGGCAGCTATCACGACGAAGCCCAGAAGGAAACGATCCGCTACCACGGAGTACGCGCCTACTTGGGAGGTCCCTTCATGTTCTGCGCCGGATTCATCGCGGGCCTCCTCGGCATCGGCGCCGGAGCGCTGAAGGTCCTGGTCTTGGACCTGGGCATGCACCTTCCCCCCAAGGTCTCCACGACCACGAGCAACCTGATCATCGGCGTGACCGCCCTCGCGGGCACCAGCGTCTACCTAGCCAACGGATTTATCGACCCGGGCCTCGCCGCGCCGGTCATCCTGGGCGTCGTGTTGGGGGCCTTCATAGGAACGCGCGTGCTGGTGAAGCTGAGCAACTCCGCCGTGCGCAACTTCTTTCTGGTGGTTCTGTTGATCCTGGGCGCCGAGATGATCATTCGCGGGATCAGGGGGTGACCATGAGCGAACACGCGATTAACGACGAACTCTCTCCCGAGCTCGAGGCCTTTCAGCACAAGATCGAAGGGCTCGTGGGGACCATTCTCCTGGTGGGGGTTCTGGGGAGCTGCGCCCTCCTCCTGAGCGGAATGGTGTGGCGTTTCGCCGAATCGAGAAGCTTCGTCTTCGACTACGAACTGAACAAGATGAATCTGTTCCAGTTCCTGGTGAAAGAGCTGAAGCTCACGATCGAAGGAAGGTTCCGCGCACGGCTCCTCATCAGCCTAGGAATCGTCACCCTCCTGCTCACCCCCTACATTCGCGTCCTGGCTTCCATGGTCTACTTCGCCTTCGTGGAAAAGAACCTCAAGTACACCCTTTTCACGGCCTTCGTGTTGACGGTTCTCAGCTATACTCTTTTCCTGCGCTGAGAGGTGACGAGGTAAAAGCTTCGTGCTCAATCACGTTATCATCAACGCTTAGTCCTTCGTTTCGGAAACCGTCTCAGGGGGGGCTCCCCACGGAGGCCCTCCTAGAAGAAAGGGGCGAAATGGCTATCATCACGATTTCCAGGGGAACTTTCTCGGGAGGCAAGGATCTCGCGCAGTGCCTCGCTCAGAGGCTGGGGTACCGGTCCATTGACCGGGAAAGCATCATAGCCAACGCCTCCGCGTGCGGGGCCTCGGAAGAAAAGCTCCGCGAAGCCATAGACCGGCCACCCAGCTTCCTCGATCACTTCAGCGAGGAGCGCCGGCGCTACATCACCCTGTTCCAGGCGTGCCTGTCGGAAGAGGCCCGCCGCGACGGCCTGATCTATCTCGGGAATGCCGGCCACCTCATGCTCCACGGCGTGAGTCACATCCTGAGGGTGCGGATCGTAGCGCCACTCGAACAGAGGGCGCACGTCGTTCAAGAGAACCTGCACCTGAGCCACGAGGAAGCCCTTGCGTACGTCGAGAAGCGGGATCACGACCGTGCCAAGTGGACCCGTTTTCTGTACGGCGTCGATTGGAGCGACCCGGTGCTCTATGATTTGGTCATCAACCTAGAGAGGACCACCATCGAAGAGGCTTGCCACGTGGTGAGCGGCCTTGCCGCTGAAGAATCGTTCCGCGTGACACCTGAATCGCAGGCCGCCATCGAGAACCTTGCCCTCTCAAGCCGCGTGCGGGGCGCCCTCCTGAATCACCCCGAGTCCTCCGCCCTCGTTCTAGAGGTAGAAGCCAAGGAAGGAGTGGTGACCCTCCGGGGTAAAGTTCGGAACCACCGGCAATGGCAGGCCGTCGAGGAGATCGTGAAGGGCACGCCGGGAGTGGAGCGCCTGGTCACGGACGACCTGGTGCAGGTCTTGGATAGCTGAGGCGGACGGGCGAGGCCATCGTCCGCCTCGATGGGGCGGGAGAGGGGCACGGGCTCCGGAAAGAGCGGAGCTCCGCGCCGCAGAGACACAGAGCGAGGGCAGATTCGGCGCCGGGGGGGCCGCTTGAGGAATCGCACACCCTAGCACCACTTCGGAACGCGAGGCGCACCGCGTTGAGAAGCCGGTGATGGCCGAGGCGTTCCCGGCTCCCGCTGGGCACCTCGCCTCGGCGACGGGAAGGGGCCTCGCTTACCGCTCCCGCAGAGGGAAGAGAAGGCGGGAAAGGTCATCCCAGGAGCGACGGGGGGGAGCCATGCAGAGGCCGCTGAGTTTTTTCTCCGAGAGCAAGGGGTATCGGTGGTATGTGCTGGGAACGGTGCTCATCGGCGCCTTCATGTCGGCGCTGGACGCCAGCATCGTGAATATCGCCCTCCCCACCATGAACGTCCACTATCACACCCGCCTGGAGATCGTGGAGTGGGTCTCCCTCGCCTACCTGTTGACCCTAACCCTGCTTCTCCCCGTCATGGGAAAGCTCGCCGACATGCTGGGACGAGGCCCTTTGTACAACGCGGGCTTCGTCGTGTTCGGGATCGGCTCCTACCTCTGCGGGGCGGCCAATGGGATCTTCGCCCTCATTTTATGGCGCGTCGTTCAGGCCCTCGGCGCCTCCATGCTCCAAGCCAACAGCTTGGCCCTCATCACGCAGGTCTTCCCAGAACGCGAGAGGGGGCGCGCCATAGGCATCCAAGGCGCCATCCAAGCCGCGGCCATGTCCTTCGGCCCCTTTCTGGGGGGCCTTCTGGTCGAGAAATTCTCCACTCAGTCCATTTTTTACATCAACGTCCCCATCGCCCTGGCGGGCACCGTCGTGGGCTGGCTGATTCTGCCCAAACCCGCCCCCAACAGGCCGAAGTTCTCCTTCGACTATCTGGGCGCATTCGCTTTCTCGGCGGGACTGCTGGCCCTCATGCTGGGCCTCACCCAGGTAACCAACCACAACTGGTTCTCGGCCCATGAGCACGTCCTGTTCCTCACGGCGCTTTTCTGCCTCGGGGCCTTCCTGGCCATGGAAATCGTGGTCCCGAAGCCCTTCATCAAGCTGGGACTTTTTCTGGAACGAAACTTCACCATCGGCAACATCTCCGGAATGCTCTCCTACATGGCCCTCTTCTCGCCCATGTTCCTGCTCCCCTTCTACCTGGAGCGCGTGCTCAAGCTCGGCCCCAGCCATGCCGGCACGGTCCTCACGGTGGTGCCCCTGACCCTCTCCGCCGTGGCCATCCTGGCGGGGTATCTCTCCGACAAGTTCGGCGTGCGCCCCTTCACCGTTGGGGGCATGGTGGTCATGGCCGTGGGGCTCTTCGCCATGGCCACCCTGCACAGCAACTCCAGCGCCTTCGACGTGGCCTGGCGGCTGGTGATCCTCGGCCTGGGCATGGGCATTTTCACTCCGCCCAACAACCGCTCCGTCATGGGCGCCGCCCCGCAGGCCGACCTCAGCGTGGCCGGCGGCCTCCTCAACATGATGCGCAGCCTGGGGATGATGGGAGGCGTGGCCTTCGCCCAGCTCATCTACGCGCACGAGCTTCGGCTCATTACGGCCAAGCTCGCTCTGGAGGGGCTGACGCCGGCCAAGATGGAGAGAGCCCACCGGCACGCCATGATGGTGGGCTATGACAAGGTCTACATCGTTATGATCGTGGTGGCTCTGATCGCCGCCTTCCTCTCCCTCGTCAAGGAGCGCGAGGAGCGCGCCGGCCGCATCGCCATGCATATTTCGCTCGGCGAATAGACGGGCGCCCTGGGAGACGGTCACTCTAATGGCGCTCCCGGGGACCCGCTGGCTCTTCCAAGTGCGCCCCGGCGCGGGGTCTGCCTCCGGCCCTGAGACCACCCTCTGGACGCGGCCGCCTTCAGGCAGCACAATGGTTGCCGGTCACGCCGGCCGGCAGGATCGAGGGGGCCGGCGCCCGGCTGTAGGAGGCAACGATGGCGGGAGGACGCGCGAAGGGTCTTGGGTGCGGTCTGATCATAGCGACTTGGCTTGCCCTTCTTCTTCCGATGGGCACACCGGCGGCAACATCAGCACCGCCTTTGACCCCGCCGCAACGCGCCTGGCTGTCGAAGGCCGAGCGCCACGAGAAGGCGGGCTGGATCTACCTTCACATCGAAGGAACACCTGAAGAACGCGGCTTTCAGTACGGCTACCTGCTCGCTCCCGAAATCGCCCAGGGGCTAAAGGGCGACCGCCTCACCTGGGAGTACCAGACCGCCATGCCCTGGGCTTGGCTCGTGAAGAAGGCCTCGGCCATGTTCACCGCGAAGGTGCCGCCCGAATACGTGGCCGAACTCGGCGGTATCGCCGAGGGGATGCGCGCTGCGGGTGTGAACGTTTCACGCGACGAGATTCTCGCCTACAACGCCATGTACGAGCTGAGCTGGTACTGGTGGCCCGAAGAGCAGAAGAAGCTCAAAAAGGGGCCCGCCACGCCGCCGCTTCAAGAGGGCTGCAGCGCCTTCATCGCCACCGGGAGCATGACGGCGGACCACGGCATCGTCATGGGCCACAACAGTATGCAGGACTATAGCTATCCTCTGCCCGACGTGATCCTGGACATGGTTCCCGACAAGGGGCACCGGATGCTCATGCAGACCTATCCGGGCTGGATCCACAGCGGCACAGACTTCTTCGTGACCGACGCGGGGCTGGTGGGCCTGGAGACGACCATCGGCGACTTCGAGGGATATGAGGCGGGAGGTGTTCCCGAATTCGTCCGCATGCGCCGCGCCACCCAGTACGCCGGCTCCATCGACCAGTGGTGCTCCATGATGAAAGAGGGAAATAACGGCGGCTACGCCAACGCGTGGCTCCTGGGCAACGTGAACACCGGCGAGATCGCGAGGCTGGAATTGGGCCTCAAATACGTCGGCTTCCAGAAGAAGCGCGACGGCTACTTCACGGGCTCCAACGTGGCCGTCGATCCCAAGATCCTGCGCTTCGAGACGGGAGAGAGGGAGACGGACATCCGCTCTTCGGGCGTGGCACGGCGCGTCCGCTGGCACCAGCTCATGGCGGAGTACGCCGGCAAGATCGACGTGAAGCTCGCCGAGGCCTTCGAGGCCGACCACTTCGACACCTATCTAGGGAAAGAGCAGCCGGACAGTAGGACCCTCTGCGCTCACAACGACTTGGACGCTGATCCCCGGTTCGGCGAGCCCTTCAGCCCCTCGGGCAGCGTGGACGCTAAGGTCCTGGACAGCGCCATGGCCAAGAAGATGAGCTTCGCGGCGCGCTGGGGCGCCCCCTGCGGCAGAGCCTTCGACGCCGCGAAGTTCCTCGAGGCGCACCCGCAGTTCGACTGGATGAGGGATATCCTGCCCAGCCGCCCCTCCGAGCCCTGGGTGGTCTTCACCGCCGGCGAAACGAAGTGACTTTTTCTCTGGGAAGTCTTCACCGGAAAGGTTCAAAGGCAAAAAGGGACGCGGCTCCGCTCAGCTCATGCGATCTCGGCAGTGAAACCTGGGGCTCACGAGGTCGGGAGGCGCACGGCTGGTCTCTCAGGCCGATTCGCCCCTTCCCGCAGCCAGCCCGGCGGACCTCCCCGTGGCCCAGGCCCACTGGAAGTTGTGGCCCCCGATGGGGCCGAAGGCGTCCAGCACCTCCCCGCAGAAATGGAGCCCCTGGTGAATTCGGCTCTCCAGGGTGCGCGGATTCACCTCGGCCAGCTCCACTCCCCCGCCCGTCACCTCGGCCTTGGCGTATCCCTCGTGGCCCGTCCACGGGAGGGGGTAGCGCGTGAGGAGACCGATCAGGCGGAGCCGCAGGTCGCGCCGGAGTTGCGCCCCGGTCACCTGAGGCGCGACTCCCGCCTCGCGGCACAGAGTCTCGGCCAGGCGTGCGGGAAGTTGCCTGGCGATCAGCCCCTCAACGGAGCCCCTGTGCCCCAGGACCCGTCCCTCCCAGGAAGGTCCATCCAGGTCCGTCCACCGCACGTAGATCTCCTGCCTCGGACCGCCGTTCAGAAGGCTTTGCACCGCGGCGTGGGAAATATCCAAAACGGCCGGACCGCTGTATCCCTTGTGGGTAAAGAGGAACCCTCCTCGGACCACGGTTTTTCTCTTGCCCGCCGGGGCCTCGAGAGTCACCGCAAGGGATAGACCCGCAAGGCGGGCGTGCATCGCGGGCTCGGCCGTGAGGGGCGTGAGCGCGGGATAGGTGGGGTGCACGGTGTGCCCTAGGCGCCGCGCCATATCGAAGCCCCACCCATCGCTCCCCGTGGCCGGCACCGAGAGCCCCCCCGACGCCACTACGACTCGCGCGGCGGACAGTTGGGAGCCGTCGGCCAGGGCCAGCCTCCACCCGCTCCCAGAAGGAGTGAGATGGGCTACTCGGACACCGAACCGCAGTTCGGCTCCGCGGTGCCGCGCGAGGTCCACGAGGCGGTCTCGAACCTCCCTCGCTTTGTTACCTTCCGGGAACAGCTTCCCCGTTTCGGGCTCCAAGACCAGCCTCAGCCCGAGCTCCTCTTCGAAGAACCGCTTCTGCTCCTCCAGGGGCCAAGCGCGCAATATGTTGCGAAGGGTGTGGGGGGAAGAGCCGGTGATGAACCGCTCGGGCGAAGAAACGGCCGGCAAGATGTTGCAGCGTCCCCCTCCGCTGATCAGAATCTTCCGCCCGCCGTCTTCCGTGCCCTCCAGCAGGACCACCCGGCGACCCGCACGGGCGGCCCAGACGGCCGCCATGAGGCCCGATGCGCCGGCACCGATCACAACGATGGACGGATGGCTCACGGTATCCCCTCTCCGGCCCGCCTCCCCTCGGGCCCCTCAATGGTTGGGCCGCCCCTTCGGCCCCCATTGCCTCACCAGCCGAAGGGTCTCCCGGGCGATCATCAGCTCTTCGTTGGCCGGGATCACCAGAACGGAGACGCGGCTGCCGTCCCGGCTGATGATCTTCTCCGTGCCTTCGGAGACGTTGCGCTCCTCGTCGATTTCCACTCCCATGAACTCCAGTTCTGAGCACGAGCGCTCCCGCACGGAGGGGTCGTTCTCGCCGATACCGCCCGTGAAGACGATGACGTCCAGCCCGCCCATGGCGGCGGCGTAACTGCCGATGTACTTTTTGATCCGGTAGCAGAACATTTCGAGGGCCACGGCGGCCCGCTCGTTCCCGGCCTCGATGGCCTGTTCCAGCTCCAGCATGCCCTCGCTGACCCCCGAGACCCCGAGCAGCCCGCTCTCCGTGTTGAGGATCGTCAGCACTCCCCTGGAATCGGTCTTCTCGATCTCGGCGAGAAGCGGGATGAGGGAGGGATCGATGTCTCCGCTCCGCTGCCCCATCATGAGTCCGTTCAAGGGGGTGGTTCCCATGGAGGTATCGAGGGAACGCCCCCCCTTGACAGCCGTAAGGCTGCAACCATTGCCCAAGTGGATGGTCACCATCCTCAGCTCCTCGAGGGGGCGCCCCAGGATCTCCGCGGCCCGGTTGGCCAAATACTGGTGCGAGAGGCCGTGAAAGCCGTAGCGCCGGATGGCGTGCTTCTCATAGTATTTGTAAGGGATGGCGTACAGGTAGGCGTGCTTGGGCATGGTCTGGTGAAAGGCGGTGTCGAACACGGCCACCTGCGGTACGCCGGGGCACAGCCCCTGCGTCGCTTCGATTCCCATGAGGTTCAAAGGGTTGTGCAGGGGTGCCAGGGGGATGCATTCCCTGACGGCGTCGAGGACCTCCTGGGTGATGATCACCGAGTCCGAGAACTTCTCCCCTCCATGGACGACACGGTGGCCCACCGCGGCGATCTCCACTACCTCCTTCACGACCCCGTACTCCTCGTCCTTGAGGGCCGCAATCATCTCCGCCACGGCGGCGGCGTGGTCGGGAATGCCCGAGCGCACGGTGATCTTGCCGAGCCCGATGGAGTCGTGCCTGAGGATCGCCCCCGCCGTTCCGATGCGTTCGGCAAGGCCCTTGGCCACGACGGTCTCCCTCTCCATGTCGAAGAGCTGGTACCGCATCGAAGAAAGCCCGCAATTGACGACCAGTGTCTTCATCGGCCCCTCCTACCTCATTGGGGCCAGTAAGCACGGGTGCTGGAGGCAATTCAAGGCAAGGGCCCTGGATAGACAGCAAGGAGGGGCAAAAGGAGCCATTCTCCGCCCGACCCGGGCGCGGACCGAAGCATGGCGGGGGGTATGGCAACGCGCGGATTGCTGGCCACTCCCTCCCGGGGAGCTCCTCGCCGGCCACCGCCGCGCCTCACCCAAGTGAGACAGCACCGTCTCTTTCCCGGCCCCCTAGACAGAGTTGGGCCTCATCCGTCTAACGAGGTAGAGGGCGGCAGCCACACCGCTCCTCAGCCTCCTCCTTTCCATACCCCTCTCCCTCAGCACGGTCCGCCTTCGGGCGGACCCCTGCTTTGGGGTAGAAGAGTGCCGCGCAAAAGAGGCGGGCAGGAAGAGCTCTCCGCTTCCTGCCCGCCCCGTTAGCGTACTATCAGCCGGGGATTCCCTTACCAGCTCCAGGAGTAGGTGACCGTCCCCTGGTCCGGGTTGATGAAAGTGAAGCTCGTGGTGGCTCCCTTGGGGACCAGGTTCTTGAGGCTCTTGCCGCCCTTAAGGATGAGCTTGCCCGTGTTCTTCCACTTCACGTCGCTGTAAGGGTTCCCGTTGATCAAAACCTGAATGCCGTACTGCAGGTTGCTCCCCGTCACTATGAGCCGGAAGGGATTGGGCGCCTTCTTGATCATTCCAATAACGGGAGGATTTACGAGGGCCAGCACGTAGGAACCCAAGCCCTTGCAACCTTGAGAATCGGTGGCCGTTACGTCAAACCCGCTTGTCCCCGCGGTGGTGGGTGTGCCGGTCAGCGCGCCATCACTTCCAAGGGATAATCCGGATGGCAGGGGGCCCGATGTTACGGCAAAGGTGTACGGGCTGGCTCCGCCGCTCGCCGTCAAGGTTTGGCTGTAGGCCGTGCCGGGGGCGCCGTTGGACAGCGAGGAAGGAGACAGGTTGATGGTGGGACAATTGCTGGAGGACCAGGCGTTCACGAGCGCGGTCCCGTCCACCGAACCCAATCCGGTGGCCTGGTCGTAGCCCGTGCCGCACTCAAAGCCCGTGACGCCCGGCACGGAGTTGTTCCCCGTGGTGACGTCGTTGAAGACGACGGGCCCGCTTCCCGTGTACTGGGCGTTGCCGAGCTGGTAGAGGCGAACGTTGGCGTTGCCCTGGCGCTCGGCGGTCTTCTGCACCACCAGCGCCATGATCCCAGCGAAGCTTGGTGTAGAAGCGGATGTGCCCCCCGCGATGTATAACTTCCCGCCCGAGGCGACAATGTAGCCGTCGTAACTGGCCGCGTTCAGGGCCACGTCGGGGATGTCCCGCATGCCGTCCGCGGGCACGCCGGGCGAAACCTGCCAACTCGGTTTCTGGTAGAGGGTGGAGGCGCCTCCCCCGGTCGCCCACAGCCCCGAGCAGGTGTCACCGGTGGGGCAGGTGGGGGAGGCCCCGCTCTCGTTCCACGCCGCTTCAGGGATGTAGGAGAGGGCGGACCCGTAAGTGGTTGGATTGTTCGTCGTGCTCCAGTACTGCCCCGGGTTCGAGGAGTCCAAAAAGAGCGTGCCGCCCACGCAGACGTCGTAAGGCGTTGAAGCTAGGCCATTGACGGCGACGGCGGTCCCCGTCTTCGCATTCGCGCTGTCGCAGCCCGCCGCTCCGTTATCTCCGGCGGCCACGAGAGCGGTGATCCCCTGCGCGGCGGCCTGCATCCAAAGGTTGTCGTAGAAGTCGTTGCCGGCGTTACCGAGGTCGGCCTCGCAGAGGCCGAAGCTCATGCTCAGGATCGGAGCGATGTTGTTGTCCACGATGTATTGGGCCGACAGATCCACGCCGTCCGCCGTGTTCGTGGAGGCCGAAATGACGAAGTCGATGGCGGCCTGGGGAGCCACCGCCCCGGACCACTCCACGTCCAGGTCCGCCTCGAAGTCCTCGCTCTGACCTTGGTCTCCAGGGTCCGTGCCGTTCACGATGACGTTCAGGCTACCCGCCGAGAGGCCGAAAAAGCTCCGGAAACTGCTCCAGTCCGTCAATAGGGTGGAAGGATGCGTCCGCCCCACGATGGCGATGGCAGCCCCGCTGCCGTTGACGCCGGAGCTGTAAAGCGGCGTCAGGTCGTAGATGGTGGCGAAGTCGGCGGGGCCGAGGTAGTGGGCTCCCGTGGAGGAGGTATACTCGGGCGTCACCTGCCACGGTTGCACGGGCTGGAAGGGAGTGTGCATGGCCTTCCGAGGGAAATTGTTGAGAGAGACCACACCCGACACGTAGGGACCGAGGGCCGCGGGGATGGAGGGATCGCGGTCGTTGGCCTGGTACCGCCTACCGTTCACGAGGTAGTTGTGAATCCTCGTATGGAATGCTTGCTCGACGGCCGCAACGTCGCCGCTGAAGTTGATCCAGAGGCCGCCCTTGGCCACCGAATCGATACGGAAGCCCTGGGAACGCAGCCAGCTCTTGGTGGCGGCGAGCACTGCCGGATCGGCTCCGAAGCGCGCTCCGAACTCCTGGGGCGTCAGCCACTGATGGTAGAGGGGTGAGGAGGGATCCTGCTGTTCAGCCAGAAGCTTCTTCAGCTCCGCCCTTTTCTCCCCGCTCATCTTCAGGGCCAGGATCATGCGGTCCATGGGGAGCGACGGCGAGGCCGGCCCCACGTCATACTCCGGCCGGGCAAGCGGATAGACATTGCCGGGCAGAACGACGGTTTGGCTGCCATCGATGGTGATAACGGGGGCTCCGCCGGCCCCCGCCGCGGCCTGGACGCCGGGCGCCACGGCGGCCGCCAGGGCGAGCACGGTCACGAGCGCGAACAGCGGCTTTCTAGCTTGTGCATTCATCACAACGGACCTCCTGCCCTTTCAAGGCCATATCCTTCGGAGCCGAATTGAAGTTCAAAAACTCGCCTGCACCGGACGAACCGCTGCATTTTTAACAACGGAGGGTGATGATTCGCGGCCATCTTGGGATCCATCATCCGCCTTTTGCCGGCAGGAGCGGCGTCCCATTCGCCTCGTGCCAATGGAGGATCCCCTGCCAGATCTCCTGAGCGGTTTCGGCGTACCAGAAGAGCTCCCGGTCCTCGGCATCGATGACCCCCTCTTCCACCAGAAAATCAACGTCGAAGGCGCTGCGCCAGTACTCCTCTCCCACCAGAACCACCGGAAGGGGCCGGATCTTTCGGGTCTGAATGAGGGTCAGGGTCTCGAAGAGCTCGTCGAAGGTACCGTAGCCGCCCGGGAAGGCGACTAGGGCTCTGGCCCTCAACAAGAAGTGGAGCTTTCGTAGGGCAAAGTAGTGAAAACGAAAACAAAGTTCCGGCGTGATATACGGGTTCGGATACTGCTCGTGCGGCAGGGTGATGTTCAAACCGATGGAGCGGGCGCCCGCGTCGAAGGCGCCTCGGTTGGCCGCCTCCATCATGCCCGGCCCCCCGCCCGTCATGATCATGAGCTTGCCGTCACAGGTCCGGTCGCAGGCCTTTCCCACGATGGCTCCGAATTCCCTCGCCACCTCGTAGTAGCGGCTCTTGGCCAGCAGACGCCGGGCCACCTTCAAGCGGCTCTCGAGAGCCTCGTCCCCGGGATTGGCCTGAAGGGCCTCCGTCAGTTGGGCCACGTAGCGGCGAGACGCTTCGGGCTCACGGATGCGGGTGCTTCCGAAGACCACGATGGTGTGCTCGATGTGTTGCCGTTCCAGCTCCTGCTGAGTTTTCAGGTAATCAATCTGGAGGCGCACGCCACGGGTCGCGTCCATCGCCAGAAATTCCACGTCTTGATCGGCCTGACGGTAGGTGGCGCTACGCGCGATGGCCTCCACCCTTTCCCTGGCTGACGGGTCTTCGTCCTCGGGCTTGGGCCGGTGCCAGGGAAGGGGCTCTCTTCTCTTAACGGGGTGCGCTGGCACCGGGATTCGGTACGGTGATTTCTTAGGGGGCAAAGGTCCTTTCGGCTCGCTCACGGGAGACTCCTTAGCGAGAGGTGAAACCGTCGCAACGGATTTCCAGGATAAAGCCAGGGAGGCGACTGTGGCAAGAGGCCCGGGCGCCGAAAAGGATGCCCGCGCCGCCTGGGCCAGGGGTGCCTGTCCCGCACGAAGCCTCACCGGCGGACACTCCTCGGCCCCTATTCGGAGGGCGGGATCCGCCTCCTTCTGCGGAGAGCGCCGTCTCCAAATAGAATGAGCCGCGTCAGCTCCCGGCGGCCCCCTCCTCCGCCGGGCGGGGTTGGCCACCGTGCCCATTTCGACCCAATAAGCTGGGGGCGCGGAGCGTTACACTTTCGATGGACGGAGGCTGAAGTGAATTCCGCCGCGAGGGAGACGCACCATGAAGCAAACGGTTCTGATTACGGGTTGCAGCCGGGGCATCGGCCTGGAGTTCGCGCGGCAATATGCGGAGACGGGGTGGCACGTACTGGCCACCTGCAGGCATCCGCAGGAATCCGTCGCCCTCATGGACCTTCGGGAGCGGCACGGGGCAGACGTGCAGGTTCACGCGCTGGACGTGAGCAACGCTGAGGACATCCGCGGGCTGGCGCAGAGCCTCGCGGAGCAGCCCGTGGACATCCTTCTGAACAACGCCGGGGTTTACGGACCCGAAGAGCAGGGCCTGGGCTCGGTGGAGCCGGAGGCCTGGATCGGGGTACTGAAGGTCAACACCATCGCTCCCCTCCTCATGGCCCAGACCTTTCTCCCCAACGTGGAGAGGAGCGCACGCAGGATCATCGCTACCGTCACGAGCCTCATGGGGAGCATCGGCGACAACGGTTCAGGGGGCTACTACCTCTACCGCTCGAGCAAGGCCGCCGTCAACATGGTTGCAAGGAGTCTGGCTGTCGACCTCAAGGGCAAGAGGATCATTTCGGTGGTGCTCCATCCCGGCTGGGTGCGCACCGGCATGGGCGGTCCGCAGGCCCCGGCCAGCGTCGAGGAGAGCGTCTCCGGCATGCGCCGCGTCCTGGACGGGCTCACGATGAAGGAGAGCGGCGGCTTCTTCGACGTCGACGGAGAACGCCTACCCTGGTAGACTGGCATGCGCCATGTGCTTGCTGCTCTTCGCCATCCGACCCGATCCGAGATTCGCCCTGGTGGTGGCCGCCAACCGCGACGAGATGTACACCCGGCCCGCCGCTCCCCTCGGCTTCTGGGAGCAGTCGCCCGGGCTTCTCGCCGGGCGCGATCTGGAGGCCGGCGGAACCTGGTTGGGACTCACCCGCGGCGGCCGCTTCGCTGCCCTCACCAACTTTCGGGAGAGGAGCCGCGACAGCCGGGAAGCCCCTTCACGAGGGACCCTCGTGGCGGAGTTCCTGTCGGGCCGAGAGGAGGCCGCCTCGTTTTTGGACCGCCTGCGCGCCGAAGGTCGTCGGTTCCGGGGCTTTTCGATGGTCTTCGGCACGGTCGGCCGGCTCTTCTACTTCTCGAATCGCGAGCAGCGCTCCGGGCCGCTGGCGCCGGGCATCTACGGATTGAGCAATGGTCCACTGGATTCGCCCTGGCCGAAGGTGTCGCGGGGGAAGGAGCGCCTTCGCGCTGCTCTGGCCGGCCCGAGCAGCCAATTGCGCGCCGGGCTCTTCACCCTTCTGTCGGATCGGTCCGCGGCCCCCGACTCGGAGCTGCCCGACACGGGCGTGGGCATGGAGTGGGAGCGGCTCCTCTCCCCCTGCTTCGTGGTGACCCCGGTCCACGGCACCCGCTGTTCCACGGTTCTGATCATCACTCCCCAGGGAGAGGCCTACGTTGAAGAGCGCTCCTTTGGCTCCGGCGGCGTGCCGGGGACGGTGGAACAGTTCGAGATCAAGCTGACCGTACCGGAGAGCGTACAGGGCTCCGCCTGATCCACCTGCCAATGACCTCCGCACGCCCTTTTTGCGCTCAGTCCTCCCCTCAGCGCTTGATCCCCATCAACATCCCGTCCCCGGTCCCTATGCAGACCGTCTCGAAGTATTCCCGGGCCTCCTCGTGCAGCCGCCGCACGGCCCGCGCCTCTGCCGAGTCCTCCAGGAGCTGGCCGAAGAGGAAGGCGTTGTCGGCCAGCAAGAGGCCTCCTCTCCTGAGATGCGCCGCCGCCCATCGCCCGTATCGGTCGTAGTTGCCCTTGTCGGCGTCGATGAATACGGCGTCGAAGGGGCCCTCCTTCTCCAGCTTCGGCAGGATGGCGAGGCCCTCTCCTTCGAGAACCGCAACCCGGCCGGAGAGCCCTGCCGCCTCGATGTTTCGCCTCGCCACGGCGGCATGGCTGGGCTCGCACTCGATGCTCCAGAGGCGGCCGTCCCCGGGCAGCGCCCGCCCCAGCCAGATGGCCGAATAGCCGGCCAGGGAGCCGATCTCGACCACCCGTCTGGCCCCCGCCATGCGGAGGAGGAGATGCATCAGCCTTCCCTCCGACGGGCCCACCTGGATGGGCGGCATACCGTTGCCTTCGGGCGCATCGAAGGCCCGCTGAAGGGCCTCGTCGTGGGGTGCGTGCAGGCGCGCCACGTACTCCAGGACCCCGGGCGCGCCGTAGCGGAGTCCAGAACGCGAAGCCTTGTCGGCCATGGGCTACTCCCGATCTTCGGTACGGATGGCGTAGCAGCGTCCCGGGCACTCTTCCGCCGGATTTGCGGCAGATACCCTCGGTCAGGCCACCGTACAGCCGCTCATTCAGAAAACACGAGAATTGGCGTATGTATGTCCCTACCGATGCTCGGGCGGGGTGATCTTCCTCAGGGTCCGCCCGCTCATGTAGGCCACGAAGCCCCTAGGGAAAATACGGCCCACCCAAACGACGAGTTTGTTGCTCACTCCTGGTACGTAGAGCACCTTGCGCCCCAGCGCCCGGATGGCTCCGCCCACCACCTTCTCGGGACGCATGCTGTATCCGCCCCCGGTGGAGCCCGCCACCTTTCCGAATTCGGTGGAGGTGGAGCCCGGGTTCAGCACTAGTACATCGATGCCCGTGCCCTTCAGCTCCTGCGCGAGGCCCTCGCCGAAGAGGAGGTCGAACCCTTTGGTCGCTCCGTAAACGGACATCCAGGGGGTCGCCTGGAACCCGGCGAGGGAGGCGACGATGACGATGCCGCCGCTCCCTCTCCTCTTGAAGCGGCCGACAAATCGATGGGCCACGAGCATCACGCCGATGCAGTTCAACCGGATCATGGCGGCCAGCCGCTCGGGGTCCTGCCCGTCGAACCTCCCGAAGTAGCCGGCCCCGGCGTTATCCACGAGCAGCCCCACGTCCAGATCGGCCGTCGCTTGATCGAGGGCAAGATCCGATCCCTCCTGGGCGAGGTCCAAGACCGCATACCTCGCCTCCACGCCGTGGGCCCGCTTGAGCTGGTCGCAGAGCACCTCCAACCTCTCCTGCCGGCGGGCCACCAGAAACAGGTTGAGGCCCGAGGCGGCCAACTGCCGGGCAAAATGCTCTCCCAGCCCCGCCGACGCGCCGGTCACCACGGCCCACGGGCCGTGCTTGGAGGGATTCAGCATGGGATTCCTTTCTGTCGAAAGGCCATTCTGGCCTCGCCAAGGTCGCTAAAGGAGTTCCGCCTCCTCCGTATTCCGTATGCTTCTGGCCACCTCCAGAGCGGCTTGATAGAGCAGCTCCGTTGCCGCTCCCGTGCCGAGCTTTCCCGTGTCCAGGCAGATGTGGTACTGGCCGGGATCCAGCCAATTCGCATTCAGGAAGGCTTTGACGAAATGGCCCCGCTCCCGGTCCGACTGGTTGGCCATGTCCCTGGCCTCTTCCAGGGACCCTAGGCCATACAACCGCCGGATGCGGCGGGCCCGCAGATCGATGGGCGCGTGGAGAAAGACCGATAGGTGGCCCGGAAGGCCCCTCAAGAGGGCAAAGCCGCCGCGGCCCACGATGATCGCGGGGCCTCGCTCGGCGGCCTCCTGGATGATCGTTTTCTGGACTTCGAAAAGGTCCTTGTCGTCCACGGTAATGGGGGGAGGAGCGTAGGGGGAGTCGGGGGCGCCGAAGGCATAGGCCATGCGGGTGCGCTCCCAAAAGGTCAGGCTTCGTCCGTCGAAGGCCTCCAATGCCTCGGGATCCCGCTTGAGGCGCCTCGCGGCCTCCACCAGGATCTCCCGGTCCAGGTAGCGGCAGCCGAGGCGCTGAGCCAGGCGCTTGCCGATGAAGCTCCCCCCGCTGCCCATCATGCGGGCGATGGTCACGATCACATACGCACCGCGTTTCTCCTCCATGGCAGGCCCCCTTTTCGTCCGGTGCCCCTGGCTCGCTGAACCCCGCCGAGGGGGCGGGCGATCTTTTATTCAATATAGAACCTGCGGAGGCCATTGGAAAGGTCCAGCGCGCTCCGTCCTCCCCTCAGTCGTCGATTGGGGCTATACTTCGCTTCCGGCGCAGGAGCGGGCCTGCGGCCCCAAATGGCCTCCGGCCCCGTGTCAACCTTGTGGGGACACCCCAATCCCGCGATGGAAGGCGAAATGGAAGCGCAAATCCCCATGGATCTTCATGACCGGCGTAACCGCCCAATCACCTGCCAAGGGATTGGGGGCATTCGACCCCGGACTGGATCCGGGGGAAGAATGCGCCAAGGGCGGGGTGAGGCTCCGCGGGCCAAACCCTTGGAGCGGGGAGGGACCCGAAAGGCAAACCGAGCGTTCCGCCTGGCTTCGCCAGCGGAACGCGAAAGACCCGAAAGGCAAATCGAGCGTTCCGTCTGGCTCCGCCAGCGGAACGCGAAGGAG
>Ga0078972_1009598_pt1 | contig 18950 bp, 17 predicted proteins | sample YelNatPaOPGAMG01_FD_67568 | JGI IMG/M metagenome (GOLD analysis project Ga0078972, IMG submission 67568) | Hot spring thermophilic microbial communities from Obsidian Pool, Yellowstone National Park, USA - OP-RAMG-01 (SPADES assembly) (version 2) | ecosystem: Environmental > Aquatic > Thermal...
GCCAACATTAACAGCCGCAGAAGGTTTTGGCATGGTCCTAATAGAAGCTAATGCATGTGGCAAACCAGTTATAGGCTCAAAAATTGGAGGGATAAAATACGTTATAAAAGATGGTGAAACAGGTTTACTTGTACCAGCAGGAGATCCCAAGGCCCTTGCAAAAGCCATTATGAAGTTATTAGAGGATGAAGAGCTCGCCAAGAAAATGGGCTCGAAAGGCAAGAAAATGGTGGAAAAAAATTATACATGGGATAAGGCTGCCAAGATGACAGAAAAGGTCTATAGAGAGGTTGTTTAATGAGAATATGTTTACTTGGCGAATTCGATGTAGATTTGGATGAGGCGATGCGTAAAACAGCATATTATCTCTATAAACATCTATCTAGAGATCATAAAGTTCTTAAACTTAATCTTAAAGATATATTCTCATTTTCATTTTGGCGCGCATTAAAAAATTTCAAACCTTCTATTGTGCATTATGTTAGCGGTTCTTCACTTAAAAGTTTCATGATATTAAAATTGATAAGCGGAGTCTTTAATGCTAAGTCTATAATTTCAATAATGCGCCCGACATTTTCAAGATTCTCTCTCCAGATTATCAGATTTTTCAGGCCGGACGTTGTAATTGTACAATCTCCCGAAACCGAAAAAAAGTTCAAAAGCTTAGGATTTAACACAATATTCCTTCCTCTTGTAGGTATCGACCTTGAAAAGTTCCATCCATCCTTAAAAGATGAAAAATACACGTTAAGGGATGATTTTAATCTGGGAGAGGATGATTTTATTGTCCTCCACATAGGATCTGTAAAGGAGGGAAGAAACCTAAAATGGCTCGTTAAATTACAAGAGTTTGATGATATTCAGGTTGTAATTGTTGGTGCCGTTTCGCAAGGGATTGAAGAAAAAATGTTAAATGAATTAAAAAATGCTGGTTGCATAATATGGGACAAATATTTTGAAAATATAGAACTGGTATATGCCCTTGCTGATTGTTATGCCTTTCCAGTCATCCCCCAAGAAAATCTAATAGGTAAAAGTAAAGCTGATTGTATAGACATGCCACTTTCAGTTCTTGAGGCCATGGCATGTAATCTTCCAGTGGTCTCAACCAAATTTGGCGGGCTCCCCCAAATTTTCGAAGAGGGTGATGGTTTAATTTTTGTTGAAGATATTAGAAACTTCATCGAAGCCGTTAAATATTTCAAGGATTCAGATACGATGATTAAGACTCGTGAAAAGGTTAGAATGTATTCATGGTCTCTGGTATCAAGGAGAATCGAAGATGTCTACAAAAAATTCTAGGAAATTTTTAATATCTTTCAGCGGAATCGATGGCTCTGGTAAAACCACACTCGCTAAACATATCACAAATATACTTAGAGGGCATGGTTTTAAATGTAATTATGTTTATGGAAGATTAGAGCCCCTAATGTTAAAACTTTTTATCTTCCTTGGCAGGAAAGTATTCCTTAGAAAGAGTGACATGTTTAGAGATTATATGGGTTACTCCAATCAAAAAAGGAATATGGTAAAGAAACATCCACTCCTATTCAAAATTTATTTTTTAATAATGCTCTTGGACTATCTAATACAACTGTTTTTAAAGATTACGATTCCATGGGTAATGGGAAATAGTATTGTATGTGATAGATACATTTTTGACACTGTCATAAATGATTTTGCCGTGGACATGGAATACTCAAATAAGGACATAAAAAAAGAAATTGACAAGTTTTTCCGTTTCTTCCCAAAACCAACACTGTCATTTTTCATAGACGTCCCCGAGAATATAGCATTCAAAAGAAAAAATGACACACCATCATTAAAATATTTGGAAGAACGAGCCTCCAAATACAGATCCATAGCCTCAGAATATAATATGATAACAGTGGATGGCAACAAAGATCTAAAAAAAATAAAAAGATTCATTGAAAAAAAAGTTTCCGAAGAGGTGTGCTTGAAATGAAGGTAATGATAATTGGTATCGATGGATTGGATAATGAATTATTAACTAAATTTGAAAAAGACTTGCCTAATTTTAAGAAATTAAGAGAAAGATCTCCTCTCATAAAATTAACTTCAGTGTTTCCTCCTGATTCCCCCACAGCTTGGGCCTCAATTTACACGGGTAAAAACCCTGCAGAACATGGAATGGTTTTCTTCAAGGATCCATTTAGCAAATCTCGCTATGGAAGTTACATAGGGAACGATATTTCCGGAAAAACTTTTTGGGACATTGCAGGAAAACAAGGGAAAAAAGTCTGTGTTCTTTTTCCACATCTTGGATATCCGGTATGGCCCGTCAATGGTATAATGATCGGAAGAACAACAGAAGTTGATATCAAAAAATTCGACATTCAGACTTGGCCTAAAGAGATCTCCACAAAATATGATCTCTCAGGTTTAAAGCCCATGACATCATATCCTGTAAATGTTGGAGATATAATAGAACCAACAAAGGAAGTTATCTTAAATGAAGTTGAATTAGCGAGTCAGCTGTGTCGAGACTTTAATTGGGATCTTTATTTTTTTTATTCTTCTTCACTAGATAACATACAACATCTATTTTGGATGTATTACGATAAGGAGGATCCTTTCTATTGGGAAGATAATCCTTATGAAAATGTAATTCCCGATTTCTACAAATTTTATGATAAAAATGTGATAGGAAGATTTCTCAAAATTATTGATTCTGATACCGTGTTAATACTTTTGAGCGATCATGGACATGCAATGAGACCAGCCAAAGTTGCTAACATAAATGAAATATTAAGAAAAAAAGGATTTTTAAGAATCGAGGAGGGTAAAAGAAGCTTAAAAAATAGTTTTATAGATAAAACCAAAAAGTCACTCCTGTCACTTATAGATCAACACAGATCAATTGGAAAAATGGCATCTACATTTTTGAGGATATTTCCTAAGGGTTTATCAATTTATACTAGCATGACTCCAATAAATAAGGAGAGTATTGCCTATCTATCAGACCCCTCTGGAGGTATAAAGGCCTACAGCTATGCAGGAATAAAAATAAACAAAGAAATTATAGATGACTCTTCCTATGAAACTCAAAGAGACAAGATTATTAGAATATTATTGTCGATCAAAGATCCCGAGAACGATGATGCTCTTGTTGAATGGGCTAAACGGAGAGAAGAACTTTACAATGGCAAATATATTAATAAATATCCTGATATCGTTTTTAAATTAAAGGATGGATGGGGTGTTGGAACTGAAATAAACGAAAAAATTTTTTCTAGGAGTCGGTCACATAAACTACATTCAGGAAATCATAGGGGAGAAACTCCAGTATTATTAGTATATAACAAGAAAATAAAATTTGATTTAAAAAAGAATTTAGAATTGATGGACATATATCCTCTAATATTTAGTTTCCTTGAAATGGAATGATTAACATGAGAGTCTGTTTTATAAGTCGCTTTTACAAGCCCTTTGTAAGAGGAGGAGCGGAGATCTATGTTGGCACAATTGCTGAGAAATTCTCTGAGAAAGGCCATGAAGTGTTTGTTATAACACCATCACCGTCTAATCAAAGTTATACTGAAAAGATAAACAATATAATGGTATATAGAATATCTCCCATTAACATTTATAATGCTTATGAATCTATTAATAAACCACTGTTATTGAGAATGTTTTATCACTCTTTTGACTTATTTAATTTACATGCATATCTTCTCATAAGAAGTATATTGCAAGATGAAAATCCAGATATTGTACATATAAATAATTATAAAGGTCTGTCACCACTCGCCTTCAAGGCTGCTAAGGACCTTAAAATACCAGTAGTCTTCACGGCCCATGACTATTCAACAATATGTATAAGGGCAAATCTCCTCAACGGGAAGGGAGAAATATGTGAGAATCCCAGAATACCCTGTAAACTGTACAACAGGATACAGAAGCACATCATTGATGATAAACCTGACATTGTAACTGCACCATCAGGATTCGTCATAAAACAGCTGGAGAAGGCAGGACTTTTCAATGATGCTAGAAAAATTGTTCTTCCGAATCCTGTGGAGACCGGAACCCAGCCAGTTGAGAAGTCCTATGATACCCTGGACATCCTCTTTGTGGGTTCACTATCAAGGCACAAGGGACCTGATATACTCATAAGGGCCTTCAAGGAACTTGAAAACGATAATCTCAAACTTCACATCCTCGGGAAAGGCCCTGATGAGGACGAACTCAGGAAACTCGCTGAGGGTGATAATAGGATAATATTCCATGGGTTTTTAAGCGGTGATGAACTTATGGACATGTATCAAAGGGCTAACATGACTGTTCTTCCTTCCATATGGTATGATAATTCTCCCATGGTTATATATGAAAGTTTAATGAATTCAACACCAGTCATTGCAAGCAGGATCGGGGGTATCCCTGAACTTGTAAGGGACGGATACAATGGCTTCCTCTTTGAACCTGGGAGTGTGGTGGAACTTAGCAGAATCCTTAAAAAGATTTCAGAGGATCCATCCATTCTTAAAGGACTTGAAAGGAATGCATATGAATCTTCACAGAAGTACAGTATCGAGGATCACGTGAAGAGGCTAGAGGAGATCTACAGGGGATTACTATGAGAAAAGATATAATATATACAGCTTCTACTGTTAACCACGAACTTATCTATCATCGCAAACATCCCAATTTTAAGGCAACCATTCATATTCTTCACACTTCTTCCAGGATACCTCCTCACAGGTATTTTAAGGCTAAGGCTCGAGTTCATTGAAGGTTCTGTTATTGCCACATCTCTCTTAATTAAAAAACTACTATGACTTCTACGGGTTCCTTAACGCCTATATAACCCTCTCCTCTAATGACAACCTCGCTGGAATCTCATAAGCGCTTCCTAGGAAAAACCGTTAAAAAAGCCTTTGAAAATTCTAAATTGAAGGAAGAAATACTTCCAACACGTGGAAAAGAACTAGAACATGTTGTTAAAAAGTTAATCGAATATGAATTAGCCAAAAAAGAAATAGAGAAGGAAAAAGAAGAAAAGGAGTTCAATCAAAAACAAGAAGATGAATTTGCAAAAAAAGAGGGAACAGCTTCTTAAAACCTTTAAATAAAAAATAAATAAGATTCATTTTTCTAAAATCGCTATGAATTTTGTGAAATTTTTGAAATCCTTTTTCACACCCTTGTAGCTATGGTCGGCGTCAATAAAAAGAAAATCTAATTTTATCGTTGTTTAGCACTACTTCTTTAACCTTTTTTAGGGTTCATTCTTATGTGAGCCTCCTTTTAATAAATGGGAGCTTTCTTTTTGTGAAGTATTTTGAAATATTTTTTCTATAAAATAGTTCGCCGGGCTAAAAGTGGTAAATCAACTGGATTTTAGCATTATTTCGGGCTAATTTGCAAAAGCAGAATAGGCTTCCACCTTCTGCAGTGTAAATTTCCATCACACAACTTTGGATTATTCTCCTTAAAAACCCTTAATAAGCCTATAAATTTTTTTCTTTTTTGTTGTGGTTTAAATGCTCCTGAAAGTTTTTCTGCGATAAAATCAAAAAAAATGCGTCTCTGGGATCATTTGAAGAAAATCTTCTCAATTTTGTGAAATCTTCCCAAAATTCCAATCCAATAAATAAACTACAATAAAGTTCAAAGTTGAAAGAACAACCCCCCCATTAAAACCCGTCTCCATATAATACCTTCATAACTTTCATAAAAGTTCTCACCTTCAATTTTCTGCTCTTTTATATGGGGAGATTACCGCGGGCCGTTTTCCATAAGGTTCTGAGCCGCTCTACTGGGAATTTTTCAGTCTTATCCTATCGTATGAGGTGTTTTTAATTAAATTAGAATCTTTGAGCCTCCGTTATCATAGATAACGCTTTTATCTGTGAATAGCCAGAGATATTTGGTTAATGGCTCTACATTATCCATTTTCAGTTTACCATTAACAAACCTTGGAGGTCTAACTGGTGTGTCCTTGAATATGAGGCCCTCGTTTATGTTAAGATGTCTTAAGTATATGTAATCGCCTTTTGTGAATGGGCCCGTGTTATTGAAGAAAAAGTGGTCCATTTTCGGCTTTTTGTCGAAGCCTAATAAGATTCTATTGTCGCCTACTCTGTCGGTATGTATTGTTGAATTTTTGTTGTAATGGTAATTTAGCCATTGTGCACCAACGATTTCACTGTCATAGATGAAGGTTTCATATCTTTTATCTCCGGTGTTGTCATAGGCATAGGAGTATGGTATGCCAAAAATCTCATATTGTAGATAGTTTGTGCATAAAAATCCTAAAATTAAAAGTGTTAATATGATAATTTTCATAACCTTTTTCTGATTGAATTTAATGAGTTTTTTTGCATGATCTGTTATGAATTTTGTCCCTATTATGAAACAAGGCGCCAAGATCACGAGTAATTGTGAAAATAACCTTGTACCACCATAAGCCTTTGAAAGATACGGTAGGATGACAAATGATGCGAGCATGGCTAATATAATGAGAGTGGAGGCAATATACTCATCATTTACCCTGTATCTTTTCCGATAATCTTGTCTGAAGAATAATGCCAGTACTCCGATTCCAATAATCAGGAAGATGGTATCATGGACAAAGGCGCTTAAGAAGTTGGGAAAATGCGCCAAACCAATGCCGAGCACGGCCTGTTCTGAATAATTCCTAAGCTCCAAGGAAAAGAAATTCGCCATACTCTTAAATATTTCGATAATGACATGGGAAGTGTCTCTGAACGAGGGGCCTGTAAGCTGCGCATACCATAAAAACATGAAAACAAAGAAGAAAATGGCCAGGTTCTTACTCGAGAAGGTCCCTGTATACTTCCATGGAAATTTAATTCCCTTCAAGCGCTTACTTACCCATATAATGAATGGTGGCAAGGCCACGATAGTGAAAAAAACATAACTTGAAGTGTAATGAGAAAAAACTGTTGCAATGATGAATATTATGAAAAAAGCCTTCTTATAAGATTCCTTTATAGAGGATGTTAAGATCATGATAGCGGCCGCGAAAAATATAAATGCAATAAGCTGACGCTGATACTGCCCCATATAGGTATAGGCAAACTGGAACATCAAAAGTAAAGTGGCATAGAATCCCATCTTCCTGCTATGGAGGATTCTCCTCGAAAAAACATACATAGGCAATGGTACAATAGCCCCAATCAGAGGATAATAAAACTTGAATACAAGTATGGAGGAGACACCCAACAAGTACTTGTAAATAGCTGGCAATATTGTAAGGCTCAAACAACCATTATAAGCATGATATGGATCAAAGATATTCCAATGATGATTAATCAAACTCCTCTTAAAACAATAATATTCCATGTGAATGTCTCTTCCAATAAGATAATTAGATGGTAAAGTGTTCAAGGCAAGAAGAGAAAAACCAAAACACCACAATGTAAGAGGATAAACAATAGGATGAACCCTTTTCTCAAAGGCCAAAGCAAGGATATATACTGGTATACTAAACAACATAAAAAGTAAGATAATATTATTGGAATAATAGTTCATCATATATGATCCAAGCACTGTTAAAACAGGTAAAAAAAGAGGATAAACCGCAACCGGCGAAAGCAAGCTTTTCCACTCCCCACCAAATGAAAAACTGCCTTCACCCTTCCATCTTACACACAATAAAATAATCACAAGAACATTCAACGAAACCAACAATGGAACCAAACTTAAAGGTTTCGGGATTAAGGGATACAGACTATTCACAAAAAGCCCTGCAAACATGACAAGAGCAAGACTCAATGCAACAGACAAAACAAAATTCTCAAGAGGCCTAACATCCAAACCCCTAATTAACAAGTAACCCGGGACCATGCTAAAGAAGAGAAATGGCAAAGATTGCCTTAAAAAGGGAACATTAGCCAAAACAACAATATCTGTAAGTATTAGCAACATCAGAATATAAAGGATATCTCGTCTCACCTGCTCTCCCCTCACTAAACATGAAATATGATCATCGACAAATGTACTACCATAATGATAATCCCACTACACCCCATATATATTTTACACCTGATATATTCTTGGACTGGGGGTACTATTACAAGAGCTTGAGGATTTATACCTTTGAAGTATTTCAAGTTTCACATGGGTACAGTTATCCTTTTATGCTTTTAAAAAAATATGCTTCGCATGACTTCAAAGATCTTAGATGTTGGAAAAAGTCCATTGGCGGCATTACTTTAAAAGAAAGGAGATATAGATTTAAAGACAGATATTTTTAAAGGTGAGATCATGACTACCTATATTAGGGAATTTTTGCCTGGAATAGGCAACATGAACATTGTACTTTATGGAAATGCTGCCAGTCTTTATAGATGTTTGCAAGGAGAAAAATTCTTTGAGAGATTGAAAAAGGTTGAACAGTTGGGTGTGATCAGCCAAGTTGAGACTTCCGCTTCCCATACAAGATGGGAATATATGATTTTCCAATTATACTTGATCCAAAAGCTATTTAAAGAAAAAGGAAAAAGAAGTCTAGGCAACTTGAAATTAGGAGGTATGGAGTTAAGTGGTGTTGAATTGTTGCAATTGTGGGTTTTTCTTTTTAATATAGGGCATCTTCCAGGCACTTTCGCCACAATGAGGGGCTTATTATTAGCTATGGAAAAGAATAATAAATTAAAGGAGGAATTAAAGAAAGAAATTCCTGATAAACTAAAGAATCACTTTGATAAAGTTATAGAGAGCAGAGATATTTTTGAGTTGCCTAAATTTTTATCAGCAATACTTCTAAATGATCTAAAAAAGGAAAAGAAAAAGAAGAATGAAAATTGTTCAAAGATTCTAAATGATTTTCTTTTTGATTTGATTTTATGCTACATTTCACAAAATAACTGTCAGGATAACCGCGAAAAAATAGAAAAATTGAGGCCGTATTTCAGTATGATAAGACGCTTAGCATATATATTCCTCGATTCGAAGCATGTCAGGTCCCCCATAAGTTTTGACGTTTCTGAAATAATTCTAAATTTTGACAAATATAAGAAGTTGTTAATGGAGCCACGAAGCCAACTTGACAAAACTCTAGAAGCATGTGAAGACTTCCTTTCCATGACATTGTATCATTCAAAAGACACAATAAGCCAGCTAGGTAGGCACGCCAAAGAAACTGAAGAAATTTTTAAAAAATATTGTGGTGATGAATATGAAAATTCAAGCTTTCAACATTTCTTAGACGAAGAAAGTAATAAATTTTACTCTAAGTATTACACGCCAGCATCGAGCTTCCATGTTCTCTTTGATTTATGCCAATACAAAGATAAACTAAAAAAATTGAATAGGTTCTTTTATGGACTTGAAAAAGAATTAAATGAGAAATATTTCGAAAAAAAATCAAATAGTAGTAGCAAGAGTAGCGAGAGAGCATTGCTGACGTATCAACCTGGCTCTAATGAAAAACACGTTGCAATAAATTTTTCCATTTACAAGGAAGAGAAACTATGGGAGCCAATAGAAGATTTTATTTTTCATATAATTGAAAAAATTGAAAGTAAAGAATTTAAAGATGATAAGGAATGGATGGCAGAATTGTTTGAAAAACAACTCTACCCCCAATTTTTTAAATTCCTATTAAAGCTCATATTTAAAAGATATTCGCTCAAGAATCTTTACTTCGATAATGGCCTAAGCACTGCAGGTAAATCCGACACACTAAAGAATTGCATTAAAAAATGGGAGGAAGAAACCGAGGAGCGCAGTAAACTCCATGAACTAAAAGCACTGGAAGATGTCATAGAAAAGGAAGAGATAAAAAAAGGGTTTATAGGACATAATATAAAAGTAAAAGACCAAAACACCATGGAAGACATAGCTCAATTTGACGGAATAATATTATTATTTCAAAAAGAATAATTCAAAAATTAATTCAGAAATGCTATTTTTAGAGGCTAAAAAAAAGCAAAAGGGAAGTGAGAAGGAAGCGGCCAAACAACTAGAAGAGGCGCTTAAAAAAATTTTTAAAATTAAATTAACTGCCGATAACAGAGGGCAGATAAGCTCAAAAGGAAGATATGCATGTTGTAAAGTAGCCATAAATAAGGAAGGTTTCATCCCGGTAACAGACCGCAACAATCAAGAAGGATGATCAGCTTGAAGATTCTCTTTATTCATAATACAGCAATGTGGTATAGAATACCATTCTTCAAAAAATTAGATAAAGGTGGATCATGGGATTCTAAATCAGAACTTTTAAGGAGCTTTTTATTTATACCATTGGAAAACTAAGAAACAAAAAAATCATCTTGTTCAGTGAAGAATGGGATTGGGGATTCCCATTTAAAAGGAAGCTTATAAATCCCATTATTAGATTCTTTTGCATTCTTGCAGATGCCATAGTAGTCCCGGGGAGCATCCATAAAAAACACTTTATAAATATGGGTGTGGATCCAGGTAAAATTTTTATAATGCCGAATGCAACAACATTAAAAATTGGCGAATCTAAGGATGATGGAAAAACTGTATTATATGTTGGTCGTCTCATAAAACGTAAAGGTGTTGATTATCTCATCAGAGCATTTAAAAAGCTAAATGATCCAGCTGCATCATTGATAATTGTAGGATATGGAGAAGAGGAGAAAAGGTTGAAGGAGCTTGCACAAGGATCAGATAATATCATCTTCAAGGGGAGAGTCCCACAGGACAAATTATACAACTATTATTCAAAGGCTAGCCTCGTGGTTGTACCATCAATTAGTGATGAGATGGGTGATTCATGGGTTTTCGTATTAAATGAGACAATGTTACATGGTAAACCCGTAATCGCAACAGAAGCAGTAGGTGGAGCATACGATCTTGTCAAAGATGGTGTTAATGGCTTCATAGTACTTGAAAAGGACGTGAATAAATTATATAGGGCAATGAAAAGGATAATTGATAACCGTGAATTACAAGAAAAAATGGGGAATGAGTCAAAAAAGATCATCAATGAAGGTTTTACCTATGAGAAAATGGTTGAAGGTTTCAAAAAGGCCATTGAAGTGGTGAGTCAATGAAGTTTTTACTTAAAGGTGCAGAGTGTTCATTGAATAAAGGAACTGCTGCCATTTTGAAAACCACAGTCTTAACTTTAAAAAAATTCTTTGAGGAACCTTCTTTTGTGAGTATTAGCCCTCATCCAAGTATTGATAAAAAAAATTGTAAGGATATCAGGTTTCTGAGCGGTTATTATTCAAAGTTGCGTATTTTTAAAGTTCATAAAATTAAAGATGATTTTGATTGCGTTTTAGATTTGAGTGGTGATACAATCTCTGATGATTATGGTAAACTTACAATCTTCGGCTTACTTTATGATGTTATAATTTATAAATGTCTTTTAAAAAACCTTATGTCATCTATGCCCAATCATTAGGCCCTTTTAACAGTATTTTAACTAAAATAGCTGCTAAACTGGCGTTTAACCTTATAGATTTGATTATAGCGAGAGAGAAAATAACTGCCCAGTATCTTAAAAATTTAGGCGTTGAAGAGTTTATGATGGGAGCGGACCCCGCTTTCATTCTACCCACCATAAAAAAAGATGTCCTAATAAAAATATTGGATAATGAGGGAATTCCAACTGACAAAGTATTAATTGGAATAAATATGAGTCAACACATTTATGATATTATAGAAGAAAGATATATTAAGATCCATGCTAAGTTAATAGACCATCTAGTCGAGAACCTTGACGCAAATGTCGTGCTTATACCCCATGTAATACATGAAGGTTTTGATGACAGAAGCATATCACAACTCACCTACTCTAAAATAAAAAACAAAGGATCGGTAAAATTGATAAAAGGCGATTATACACCCGAAGAAATCAAATCAATTATAGGAAACTTTGACCTTTTTATAGGTGGTAGGATGCATGCTACCATAGCTTCTACTTCAATGTTTGTCCCAACTGTCGGAATAGCATATAGTCATAAAATGCATGGGATAATCGGTGAAATGCTCGGCCTTGAAGATTATATAGTCGATCTGGAGGATCTAAACCATGAAATATTAATTGAGAAGGTGATGGAGGCATGGGAGAACAGGGAGAGGAATAATACAATACTCTTTGATAATATAGGTGATCATAAATTCCTTTTTTCAGGTTATTATGTAAGCAATCATTTTAATGTAACAGGCTTCCGCTTAAGTTTCTTTAATAGGCAAATATTTGAACTTAAAAAATTTAGAATCCTTAATTACACTGTTCCATCAAAAATAAATGGTTACTATGGATATCTGTTTCAATATAACACCCTGCATAACAGAATCGTTATGGATGCAGGTTTAACTAATACAATGCCTATAGAAAGCATGAAGACTATCAAGGATTCAGATCTTATTTATGATAATGGTAATGTAAAACTTATTGCTAAAAACGTATAAGTTCTTCTGTGAAGATCACGTTTTTCCTTATTTTGCTTTGTCTTAGACTACCCTGTATCTTTTTTGTCCCTGTAGACCTACAATGAAGTGACTTCAAGGGTCTGGAACTCATACGGGTCTTCAAGCATAAGATAGCCATTAGTTGATGCTTTGCTGCACTTAAGTTTAGATTTGATGCTTAAATAGTATTATAGAGTTTAGCCCTCTTAAAGGCTCTACATGTAAATTTATTAACGCGTTCTCACTTAAATTTATATGGAAATCATGAGGAAGACGGTTTACTGTGTGACCAATATTAGTGATTCCTTGTCTACATAACCAAAAAAATTTAAAAAAATTGGATGAAGAAATTAAGAATCTTTGAGGAGATGTCAATGAAAATAGTCGTTATGAATACTAATTGCTCATGGAATAAGGGATCCGCTGCCCAAGTTATAAGTACATGCAAAGCTTTAAAAAATGTTTTTCCGTCTGCAGCTTTCTCTCTTATCAGTCATTTTCCTGATAAAGATAATGGATGTAGTAAATATTATGAAATAAAAGTGGTCAGTAATTTCTGGATAAAAATTCAAAAAAACAGGTATGCTGGTTTTTTAGGGTACCGCGTTCTTTATCCTATTTTCAATTTTATTTTTTCTTTGCTTCCAAAGGAAATTTTACCATATGATGTCATTAAAACCTTAAAACAAGCGGATCTTGTGGTTGATCTTAGTGGAGATTCCTATAGTGATAGTAAAGGAGGATTTTCGTTAGCAATAAGTTCTTCACTACTTCTTACAAAGTCAATGAAAAAGAAATTAGTCTTATATTCCCAGTCAATAGGGCCCTTTAGTAGAATTGGTCGATACTTTGCCAGAAAGGCACTTAATAAAGCGGACATGATAATCGTAAGGGAAAAAATAAGTTATGAGTATCTTAAAAATCTCGGGATAAAAACCCCACTATACCTGACTAGTGATTGCGCATTTTTACTGGATTCGATTTCCCCAGAAAAAGTTAAGGAAATTTTAACCGATGAAAACATTTGCCTTACGAATAAACCACTTGTGGGCATCTCTGTCAACGCCATGATTGATAGTAAACATTATATAGACTTGATTAAGAAAACAGTTGAATATTTAATTGATAATAATTTTCAGGTTATATTTGTACCACACGCTGTGTCAGTCTGGGAGGATGGCAGAGATGATGATAGAATAGTGGCGACTATAATATATGATGGTCTCGAGGATAAAAGCAATGTTTTCCTGGTAGAAGGTGACTACTCTCCCATGGAGCTAAAAGGAATTATAGGGCTTTGCGACCTTTTTATTGGTAGTAGAATGCATGCAAATATTGCAGCCATTTCAAGTCTGGTTCCAACAATTGCAGTAGGATGGTCCCATAAATATTATGGAATCATGGAGAAAGTTGGTTTGGAGGAATATGTTTTTTCAGTTGATGATTTAGGTTTTGAGGAACTTAAAGGAAAGATAGAAAAGATGTGGGATAATCGAGAGGCAATAAGAAACGAATTAAAAATTAAGGTTGAAACTGAGAAGGAGTTAGCTCTTAAAAGCGCCAAACTTGTTAGAAATATTTTTTAATGATCTTTTTAAATAACTGGCTTTTTTAAAAGATCTGAGGTAAAGTTTTATGATCCATTTTTGTCCTTTAATAGAAATAATGTTTCTAGATAAAAACATTATAGACCTCACATGATCGGATAAACTTATTTCGGGGTACTTCTGGCGATAAAGGGGGACCTTTTTAAAGTGACTCAGAATGGTCATATTAGATAGGAACCTCCTTTTTACACTTAGTAAGGACTGTGATTCTTCAAATAAAGCTTTAGGAATTTTTTTAATAAAAATTTTATTTTCATTTTTCATTTTGAAGAGCAATTCATTAAATGAGCTATTTCTTGAAATTATCATTGATGTTCCATTATTGTCATTTTTCATTATATCATTAACCCAAGCGTCGGCAAAGGAAGCATCGGCAAGTTCACAAACCTTATCTGGACAAATAAGACATCTGTACGGGAAATAAAAGCTATTAAAAAAGAATCCCCAGTACATGAATGAGAAGTGCGGCAATTTAATAGTACTCCCATCTTCCGTTTCTACTTTTAAATTTCCTGGCCAGCCCTCACCGCGATAACTTATAGATTTAACTTCCTCTTTTTTAATACCAAAATTTTCTAATAAAAATTCTGTTGCTTTAAATGTGGGTGTGTGGTTGCATACTATGCCAAGATGGTATTTTATGCGTTTTCTTAATTTTTTATTGATTTTTTCAGCTTTTCTTATTCCATGTATGTGACATGGTAATCCTACGATGGCATATTTTCCAGGTGTTTTAATTATCTCTTGTAGGCAGATGTTTGTTGGTACTGGACAATATTTGGATCCTTTTGATTCTATTATTTCCTCTGGTGTGCGGGCGATGAATGGTTCTGGTTCAAATGGTCTTTTAGGATTCATACGCGTTACAAGAGCACCATCAATAAAACCTTCCTCAAGAAGATAGAGTAGGATTTGGGTTATCATACCCCCAGAAGATGAATCATATCTCAATTTTTCATCCGAAGAATAACCGATGTAGCAATCTTCATAATTACCAAGTAATATGTTAGTCGGCTTTCTCCCAAATATCATCATGTTAAGGTCTATGAAGTCTACGCCAATCCCGGGACACACTCTGATACATGTTTTACATTCATCACATTCTCCTTTGATAACTGGCTTGTATGTGCCTTCTTCGTTGATTTCCATTCTTATGATACTGGTGGGGCATAGGCCTGCGCATGTCCCGCAGCCAGTGCAAAGATCCTCTATTTCGCTGATGTTCTTCATGCTTCTCTCCCCAATAAATTATTGAATAGTATCTTGTCATCATCTCTAAAGGTCTTCAATAAGAAGAGGCATATGAAGTAGATGATCATGGCAAGGCATATGAGTATGAATATGTTTAAATTTTTTAAAGTATAGATTGTTAGCGCCATTAAAAGTGATGCGATCGCAGGTTTTGTGAATGTCTGATTCACTTTTATACTCTTATAATGGTAGCCTATATAGTATAGGAATAACATGTATAAGAGGAGTTCTGAGAGTACTGTGGCTATGCTCGCACCTATATAACTAAAGTAGGGTATAAGGATAAGGTTTATTATGATGTTGAAGGCCGCGCTCAGGCCCACGCTAAAAGTCCTGTAGCCTTGCCTGTTAATGGAGGTTAAAAGCGTGCCTGTTAATGTGCTCGTGAGTCTGATGGGTATGAAAAGTGCCAGTATCTGGAATGCTAATATAGAACTGGTATATCCTCCAGCATAAAAGATTGATATGAATTTGTCTGCAAGTACAAAACATCCAAGAGCTATTGGGAACCCAAGGATTGCAAGATACTTAGATGATATAATGGTGAATTTCTCCAGGGCTTTTTCATTTTCCTTAAAATATCTTGACATTACTGGGTATATTGCAGCCGATACTATCCCCGCGATAATCATACTCAGATTTAAGAGGGGATTATAGGCAGCATTGTAAATACCAACAGCAATATCCCCCTTTAAAAAGCCTAATAAAATAGTATCTATCTTGAAGAAAAATACTGCAAATAATTCGTTCAAAGCAAATGGCAGTCCCATTACTATGAGTTTTTTCTGGAGTCCAAGATCTATTTTAAAGGAGGGCTTTATAAATTTTTTGAAGGTTATGGATGCTGCGAGGATAATATCCAGGATACCTGCCAGTAGATAAATGTATCCAATTGCTATCACACCATAACCAGAAAATATAACCGTTAAGGCTAGGGTCACGATTATTATACGTTCTATGATTTGGAATAGTGCAGTATATTCCATTTTCTCCCAAGCTTGAAAAAGCGAAAGGCAAGTGCCCGAAATTGTACAAAGGATATTGTAGATTCCGAAAAGATAGAGTAGAATCTTTAATGTTCCGGGGAAATTTAGAAGCCATGTTGTGAGGACTATGCCCATGAAGGTTAAGATTGAAAGGGGCAACTTCAGGAGAATGGCATTATTCACATATTGTTCTGAGAAGTCCTTCTTTCTCGCGATTTCCCTTACGAGTAATGAATTAACGCCAAGATCTGCGAATATTACAAAAAGGCTTGTGAATGAGAATGCAAAGTTGTATTTTCCAAAATCGGCTTCACCAAGGAACCTTGCAAGGTATATGATCAGAGCAAAGGATAATAAAGCCATTAATATCTGCGCTATTCCCATCACTCCAATATTCTTAACTATCCTCTGAACTTGATTCATATAATCACTAATCTATGATATGGTAGCAGATAAAATTTTACCTCTTTTATAAGACAATACTGTTTTTTTTTAGAGACCAATTTAAACCGAAAGATTGGATCCGTGGAAATATGACAATAAAATTACTATAGCCACTACAGCTAATATTATACCTATAATTAAAAGTAGGAGATAATCTGTTTGAGCTTTTTCATCCATTTACACCACCTAAAAAAGTCTCCTCTCACTCCTAAAATTTCTTCCCTAATACTTTGGACATATTCTATTAGTTTTCATTAGGGATTTTCAAGAAAGCTTTAGATTTCTGAGGTGTCTTTGTAGGCTGATGTCGCTGCAATAGCCCCTTCAGCGCATGCTGTAATCCATTGGTTTAATCCGCCTGTTATGTCCCCAGCAGCATAAACTCTCTCTATGCTGGTTCTTTGCTGCTTGTCCGTTACTATGTAGCCTGCTTTGTCTGTTTTGACTCCTAGGTTTTTTGCGAGTTTGTTTAGTGGTTCTTCTCCTATTGCTATGAATATTCCGTCAGTTTTTATTTTGGTGGTTTGGCCTGTTTTTTTGTTTTCTATTATGGCCCCCTGAACTGCATTGTTGCCCTTGATTTCTTTTAGCGTGCTGTTCCAGATTATGGGGATTTTTAGTTTTTTTATTTGGTCTTGTAGGTATTTTTGGGCCCTCAATTGATCCCTTCTGTGTATTATTGTTGGCTTGGATCCTATGTTGTGTAGGAATATTGCTTCTTGTAGTGCGCTGTTTCCCCCTCCGATTACTAGGACTTTTTTGTTTTTGTATAGTGGTCCGTCGCATGTTGCACAGTATGATACTCCTCGGCCTTGGAATTTTTTTTCTCCTGGGATTTTTAGTTTTCTGTGTCGTGTTCCTGTGGCTAGTATTATTGTTTTGGTCTTGTAGGTGTCTTTTTTCGTCTCTACTTTGAATTCTTTGCGTGTTTTTTTGATTTTTGTGACTTCTTCGAGTTCTTTGATTTGCGCGTGTTTTGTTGCTTGTTTTTTCATTTTTTGTATGAGTTTTTGGCCTTCTATTTTTTCGTAGCCTGGGTAGTTTTCCATTAGTGGGACTTCTAGTCCTTTTCCCCCGGCTATATTTTTTTCGAGTATGAGTGTTTTGTTTCCTTGTCTTCCGGCGTATATTGCTGCTGTTAGTCCTGCTGGTCCGGCGCCTATTATGATTATGTCGTACATTTCAGATCACAAATTTTATATAATCCTAGGATATTATATTTTTTTTGTAGTGAGGGTGCTCCGATAGTGTAGTCCGGTCAATCATCTCGGCCTCTCGAGCCGAGGACCCGGGTTCAAATCCCGGTCGGAGCATTGCGGCGTTGGTCCAGTCTGGTTAAGACACTGGCCCCCCAAGCCAGCGACCCGGGTTCAAATCCCGGACGCCGCATTATAGTATTGCTATTTCTCCGGCTGATGTTATTTCAAGTTTTTCTGGGTCTATGAATCCCATGTTTCTTAGTTCTCGGATGTGGTTGTATGTCATGCCCCGGCTTATTCCAAGTTTTAGGGCGAGGTTTTTCACTGAGGTTTCTCCTTTTTTAAGCTCTTCTAGGAGTTTCTTTTTTGTCTTGGATATTCCGAAGCTTAGTATTGGCAGGTCTATCACTTCTCCTTCTTCTTCTGTTACGTAGGCTATTCTTTGGACGTCGTTGTTTCTGGCGTAGCATCCGAATAGGACGCCGAGTGCCTGTGTTTTTCTTCCTCCGCTTATGTTTATCACGACTTTTCTTCCTTCTGCTCTTTCTTCGTCTATTGCGTCTACTGTGTCTTTTGCTATCTGTACTACGTCGTAGAGGCTTGTTTCTTTTATTTGTACTTTGATGAATTTTCCTAGTGTGTCTTCTATGATCTCTTTGACTTGTTCTTTTTCTCTTGGCGGTTCTTCTTCCATTATTAGGACGACTTTTCTTGGTGAGAATTGTGTTATGCAAATCATGACCGGTTCTATGGAATATACTGTGGATATTAGGGTGGTTTCCATCATTTATCAACTCCTCTTATATGAAATTTGTATCTATGTATGGGCATCTATCATATACCTGTAGCTTCCATCCTAGTAAGTAATATTATTATTGTATGGTTGGTATTATTTTGCTTATTTAAATTTGTTCCTCGACTTCATGTGGAAAAGTTTATTTGTGGTTCGTACTATAATATGTTTGTGGAATGGTGGTTTTCTTTGACGGGTTTAGAGGTTTGGAAGTCTCCAAGTGATGATCTCTTCCTATATAGGGTGAGGGTTTATGTGCCTGATAGGCCGGGTTCTCTGGCGAAGATAG
>Ga0078972_1009599_pt1 | contig 18947 bp, 8 predicted proteins | sample YelNatPaOPGAMG01_FD_67568 | JGI IMG/M metagenome (GOLD analysis project Ga0078972, IMG submission 67568) | Hot spring thermophilic microbial communities from Obsidian Pool, Yellowstone National Park, USA - OP-RAMG-01 (SPADES assembly) (version 2) | ecosystem: Environmental > Aquatic > Thermal...
ATCCGCGGGATCGTTCCGACTGTTTGGCCTGCCACACCGATCTTGATGCCGTCAAGCTGCCGCTTGCCGATGGTGTGCTCGGGACCACAACCACCTCGAAAACCGATCCAAGCCAGAACACTAGAACCTTACCGATGCGGGCCGTCTGCACCTCCTGCCATGACAGCAGCCAGACAACATCGCACGTGACGGGTAAGACCATTGGCGTGCAGGAAAATTGCATCCAGTGCCATGCTCCTGGCTTAGTGAATGCCGTGGATAACGTACACAACCTGAAATGACACAAAAAAACAGCTCTCTCTTACTCAAAGAGAGAGCTGTACCCAAATCGCAAAACAGTTTCAACACCACGGGAGGAACTATGTGTATCAACAGATTTAAGGACGCATGTATGGCACTGATAGCAGCTTGCTGTCTGTCGCTTGTCCTGACAGCTTGTGGTGGCGGGGGTGGCGGCGAGGGAACCCTTGTTTTGTTTGGAAGTACCTCGTGCTGGTATCCGGGCGGAGATGGGGGTGCCGGCGGCACCGGTGGAGCGGGCGGTGCAGGCGGGTCCGGCGGCATGGGCGGTTCCGGCGGTCGAGGAGGGGCTGGTGGCGGCGCCATGGAGATCATCGCCCGCGGCAGCATCCTGATCGACGAGGCCGAGTTCCGGGCCCGGGGCGGCGATGCCCTGGCCGGATCCTCTGGGACCGCAGGTTCGAGCGGAAGCGCGGGTGCTTCCGGCCAGCCCGGATCGCCGGGGGAAGTCTCGGCGAATGCCGGAGATGGTGGGCCCGGCGGTGCCGGTGCCAGCGGCGGCACGGGTGGAGCGGGCGGCTCCGGCGGCACGGGTGGTGCCGGCGGTGGAGGTGCTGGTGGCACCATCAAGCTGGTGGGATCGGTGGTGTACAGCGACAGCACCCCCGTCGATGCCTCCGGGGGATGGGGTAGTCACAAGGGAGAACAAGGGCGCCTGGTCCTGGGAATGAACGCGGGGTCTTTCGATCTCTATGACATGGTAGGTTACTGGTCCGTTTCCCTCGTCCATGCCGACCTGGAAATCTATGGGGGATCCAGCGAGGTGAACCCGTTCCTGGAGGTCGGAGAACCTGTGTCCACGCCCATGATCCCGGGCCTCCAGGGCGGTGCCGCGGCCTACGGCCTGCTCTCGGTGGATAGCCAGGCCCTATTGTCGGGGGAGGTATTCAGCGCGGCGGATGGCGCTTCCTTGGCCTTGATCCGCAGCGATAACGGCATCTCGGGCTTGGTAGAGGACTTCGAGGGTTATGACCTGATCCTGCTGGCCAACCTGACCGGCGAGGCCTTCGACGATCCGTCGCTCCTGATTGGCGGCGCCGGGGAGAAGGTGGCGCTGAAGCAGGGCGGGTACGCTGTCGATCCGGCCTTCGGAGGCGACGGCATTCCGGATGATCTCCTCCAACTCGGCCCCTATGCGGTCTATGCCCTGCTCATCCCCGAGGATATGCAGACCTTCTCGGTAGGGGCGACGAAGGATGGTATCGACTTCCTGGGTAACATCGATACCCTGGCCGACGGTTCGGTGCTCTTCATCAAGGAACCCGGGCTGCGGGCCGTGGTGGATCAGAGGGAGGCTCCGAGCGGATTCACCTTTGAAGGCAGGCCATGGACCAGCCTGGGCACCATTGCGGTGACCGACAACCCCTCGGTGCCTGGACTGCCGGGCCTGGAGGTCCTGATCGCCGAGGCAAATGGCGGCGTGGTGGCGGCCGACGGGGTGATGCTGCGCAGGATCGAGCCGGTGCTGCCGGAGCTGAGGTATCTCTCGCTCACCGGCAATCCCCTCGACAATCGCGCCCATGAGGGCTTCATCCCGCAGCTGGAAGATGCAGGGATCACGGTGGTGTATACGCCCGATGCAGGCCCCACGATTGCCCAGGTGGCCCCGCAGCCAGGTACGCCGGGCGCCCTCGACTTCGATGGGGTGCACGATTTCGTGGAGATCAACCACGACTCCAGCCTCGATCCCAAACGGCAGCTTACCCTGGAGACCTGGTTCCGGGTGGATGAGTTCAAGAACATCTTCATGCCCATCGTTACCAAGGGCAGCGGCACCAGCGCCGCGACCCGCAGCTATTCTCTCTGGGTCGGCAATCTTGGCACTGGCGGATTTTTGTACTTCACCACAGCCGACGGCAGCTATGAGGATTGGACCATCACCCCCTTTGGTTCCATCGAGGCGGGCAAGTGGTACCACTTCGCGGGGGTGATGAATCGGGATACAGGGCGGTTGGAAGCCTATCTCAACGGCGAGCTGGTTGGCTCCGGCCCCGTACACTCCACCAACACCGCCACCCATACCAAGTCCCTCCTTATCGGCCAGACCTATGAGAGTGCCTGGTATATCTCGCCCTTCGCCGGGGCCATCGACGAGGTCCGGCTGTGGAATGTGGCCCGCGGCGCCGAGGAGATTCGCAACGATATGGCGAAGAGCTTGAAGGGCGACGAGGCCAATCTGGTGGGGCTGTGGAGGTTCAATGAAGTTTCCGGCACGGTGGTCAAGGATTCGAGCCCCGAGGGCAATGACGGCCGCTTCGGCAGCATCACTCCTCAGATCACGGGATCCAGCTTGGCCCTGGACGGCTCGGGCGACTACCTGATGACGCCCAATTTGAAGAGCTCATTTGTCCAGGACAACGTCACCCTGGAGATCTGGTTCTATCCGACGGCGGCCGGCGTGATCATAGGTGAATACGGCCAGGACTCGATCAACGCTTCCTGGCGAGACAGCCAGCTCGAGATCCTGCCCTCTGGAGAAGTACGGGCCCGGGTTTGGGGGTTCGGGTCGGGGTCGGGTGACTCTATCTCTCTGGGCACGGCCAGCTTCAATCAGTGGCATCACGCCGCTGTGCGCTATGTGAAGCCGGCCGGGGGCACCGGTACGCTCTCCGGTTTCCTGGATGGGGTGAAGTCTCCCCAGACCCTTACCGGTGAGCGCTACGCACCATGGGAGTTCAACGCAAGCTTTGGGATCTACTACGCTGTGGGCGCCGCAAACAGCGTTAACATGGGGAACGGCACATACTTCAACGGCAGCGTGGCTGAGTTCCGGGTGTGGAATGTGGGGCGCACTGACAGCCAGATCACGACCAATATGAATCGTCGCCTGGTGGGCAACGAATCAGGACTGGTGGCCTATTATCGCCTCGATGATATCAGCGGAACCACCGCTCCCGACAGCCAGTCCAGCCACCTCTACAACGCGACCTTGTATGGGGATGCCCAACTCGGCTTCGCCGGCGGGCCGGAGCGGGTGCTCGCGCCGGTTCACCTCGAGGTTGCGGATGCTGACCTCGATCCCATCTATCTCTCCGTGTCCAGCGACGATCCCGGCGTAGCGGTGGCGCTGGACGGCCGGAATATTATCATCACCCCGCAGCCCGGGTTCGCCGGCACGGCCAGGATCACGGTGACCGCCGAGGATGGCGCCAATGTCCCGCACGATGGCCGCGGTCGCAGCGAGGTGATGAGCTTCGACTTCACCAGCGGCGCCAATGCCATCTACGGTAGCCTCTGGAACGACCTGAACGGCGATGGCCTGCGCCAGCAATCCGAGCCGCCTCTGGACGGCGGGAGGGTGTTCCTCGATCTGGACGGCAACTGGGTGTTGAGCGAGGGTGGGGCCATTGGCTACCAGAATGGATGGATTGGCGGCGACCTCGTAGACTACCCTGGTGACATGATCGGCGCCGATATAGTCGGCTACACCGACGCCAATGGCAATTTGGTCTTCGGCGATCTGCCCTTCCTGGAGCCGGTTCCCTACTTGCCGGCCCAAGTGGTGGCGAATCAGCCCACCGCCGCGGACGGCGGCATCGTCGAGACAGTGGTTACGGAGAGCTTCACCAAGGAGACGATTACTGAAGAGTTCGCCCACCTGACGTTCAATGTTAGCCAGAAATCAGGGCAGGCATGGGAATTCACCATAGTCCTGCCCGGGGCCTTGACCACCCAGAACACCACGGTGGATCCCGACTTGCTCAAGCAGCTCAACGATGCCCTGAAACTGGCCACCAACGGCGTGCAGATCGTGCAGGCAACCGTCAACACGAAAGGACAGCTCCGCTTCTCGGTGCTCGGCAGTGGCAGCTTCCCAGAGAGCATCCAGCTGCAGGCTCAAACGGAAAGGCGGGTGACCGAGCGCGTTCTCATCGGTAAGACCCCTCCGACCCGTGTGGTTTCGGTTACTTTGACCTCGGGGACGCTCGGCTTCGCGGGAAAGCAGTCCGCTGCCGGGACCCCCGACAAACCGGATGCGGTTTTGGTGGGAAGTGAAGCAGTGACCCCCAGCGGCGGGCTCGCTTACACCGTGGAGACTTCCTTGACCGATGTGGAGAAGCAGACCCGCTACACCGCTACCCTCAAGGTGAGAGTGGACGGCGGGGCCCAGAACACCCTGACCCTCACTCCCGAATGGACGGCCGGCAACACCACCCTGGAGGACCTCGCGGGCGATCTGGATGGATTGCTCGCCGGGGCTGGCCTGGGGAGCGCGGTGGATGCCTTGGTGGAGGTCGATCGGCTCGCCCTGGTCACCACCGCCGTGGGCTCCGGCAAGTCGCTGGACCTCACCGCCAGCAGAACCCGGACCATCACCCGCATCGTCACCTTCAGCGACGGCTGGAAGACCACAATCCCGGTCAGCACCACCAACTACCAAGGGGCGCTGGGCTTCGATGCCAGCCAATCCGGGCAGGGTGCCGACAAGTCCTATGTCCTTATCGAGACCCCGTGGCCGGGCTGGGCCGCTACCACCTCCCCCACCTACACCCCCGATGGGCCGGTGGGAATGGCGGTGGTGGGCTTCCAGGGGGAGGGACAGATTGCCACCGATATCCAGCTCGGCAACACCCTGGTGGCCGAGATCGCCCTCTTTGGAGATCTGGAAGTGGAGGAAGGGAAGCTCGCAGAAATCTCCTCCCAGGTCCACGATCCGCACCAGCGGCCCTACGATCCCTTCCACTACCTGTGGAAGGTGGTGTCGAACAACGGGGATACGGTACCCCAGGGGGAGGGCAAGGATTTCAGCTTCACGCCGGGAGACAACGGGCTCTATCGGGTGAAGCTCTTCATCAGCGACAAGGATAGCGGGCTGGCCGCCTATCCGGCCGAGATCCAGGTGACCTCCCTGAATATGGCACCCTCCCTGGAGGCGGGCGTCGATCAGACCGTGAAAGAAGGCCAGATCGTCAGCCTGGCCGCCAGCTTCTCCGATCCTGGAATCCTGGATACCCATACGGCGATGATCGACTGGGGCGATGGGATCGTTGAGGCGGGGCAGGTGACGGAGGAAGCGGGCACAGGCGTGGTTTCCGGCACCCATGTCTATGCGGACGATGGCCTCTACCCGGTGGTGGTCACCCTCACCGATGACGACGGGGCTTCTGTTTCCGATTCCCTTACGGTAACGGTGAGCAACACGGCCCCGGTCCTCTCCACCTCCGGGACCGTCCGAGCCGTAGACGAAGGGACGCCCTCCAAGTTGGAGCGTTCCATTACCATCTCGAATGTGACTGTCTGGTTCGAGGGCTGGACCTTCACCGACAAGGGCACCCTGGACACCCACACCGCCACCATCGACTGGGGCGATGGCACGGTTCAGGCTGGAAATGTCGTTGAGCAGCCCTTCGGGCCTCCGGGCTCGACGGCTGGCATGAGTGGGACGATTCAGGGTAGCCATGTGTATGCCGACAACGGCACCTACACCGTGAAGGTCACGGTGACGGACGACAATGGCGGGATGAAGTCGCGCACCGTCAGCGCGATCGTGAACAACCTTCCGCCGGCGGTGGCTGACGATGCCTACACCGTAGACGAGGATGTGACCAAGGAGGTGGACGCCCCCGGCGTTCTGGGCAACGATCGGGATGTTCCGGCCGACCCGCTGACTGCCGAGCTGGTTTCCGGTGTCTCTTACGGTACCCTGAAGTTCAGTTCCGACGGCTCTTTCGTCTATACTCCGGTCCCGAACTTCAACGGCACCGACACCTTCACGTACCTGGCGAGAGATGACGAAGGTGCTGCCTCGAGTGTGGCCACGGTGACCATCACCGTCAATCCGGTCAACGATCCCCCGGTGGCAGTCGATGACAGTGCCGAGACCGATGAGGATGTGCCCCTCACCATCTACCCCTCGAGCCTCCTGAGAAATGATTATGATGTGGATGGAGATCTGTTGCAGGTAACCAAGGTGAAAAACCCGGTCAACGGCACCGTGACCTTGAGTCCGCTCGGCGGCTCCATCGTATTCACGCCTTCGCAAGACTTCAATGGTAGCGCCAGCTTCGAATATGTGGTCTCCGACGGCAAGGGGACGGATACCGGCCTGGTGACCATCACCGTCATGCCGGTCAACGATCCCCCGGTGGCAGTCGATGACACGGCGGTGACCGATGAGGATGTGCCCCTCACCATCTACCCCTCGAGCCTCCTGGCAAACGATTACGATATTGACGGGGACGAGCTGAAGATTACCGAGGTGGGCAACGCCCTCAACGGGACCGTGCTGCTGAATGGAGAGGGAAATCCGGTCTTCACGCCCTCCTCCAATTTCAACGGAAGAGCGGCCTTCGACTACACCATCTCCGACGGCCATGGAGGAGAGAGCAAGGCCACGGTGATGGTGACCGTGAATCCGGTCAACGATGCACCGGTGGCAAGGAACGACTCCTACCTGACGGGTATGAATGCGGCCCTGGAGATTGGAGCCCAGGGCGGCCTGATGAATGTGAGCAATCTCGATCCCGAGCTGCTCTACGGACTGGGGACGATTCTCTACGCCGACTTCGGAGCCAGCTACGGGCTATGGCAGTATGACGGCAAAGTCTGGACCCAGTTGAGTCCGAAGGATGCCCAGGGCATGACCGGGGTGGGAAGCACCTTGTTCTTGGATTTCGGCAAAGATGGAATATGGCAGTATACGAGCAGTGGCGGACTCGCTCAGGTGCCAGGTGGCCAGGGAACCTGGGATGCAGACCAACTCTACGGGCTCGGGTCCTATCTGTACGCCGATTTTGGTTCTCGCGGACTGCAGCGATACGATCCGAAGGCCGGATGGGTGAGCATAAGCGCTATGGATGCCGAGGGCATGACCGGGGTGGGGACCGCCAACCTCTATGTGGATTTCGGAAGGTATGGAATATACCGGTATGTGAGCAGCACTGGCACCCTTAGCCAAGTAAGCACCAAGAATCCGGAGCAGTTGTTCGGATTGGGCTCCTATCTATACGCCGACTTCGGCGCGGGGATCGGAGCGGGGCTCCAGCGATATGACCCCAAGGGCGGATGGGTGAGCATAATCGCTATGGATGCCCAGGGCATGACCGGAGTGGGAACCACCTTGTTCGTGGATTTCGGGAAAGATGGGATATGGCAGTATACGACGATTGGCGGACTCGCTAAGGTGCCAGGTGACCAAGGGAGCTGGGATGCAGACCAACTCTACGGGCTCGGCTCTTATCTGTACGCCGACTTTGGGACGGAAGGGTTGTGGCGCTACGACGGCCAGAGTTGGGTTTCCCTCAGCAACCTGGATGTCCAGGCAATGGCCGGAGTCCCAACCTCGACTCCTATCCTCTACGCGGATGCCGGATCCTCCGGACTCTACCGCTATATCAACGGCGTCCTGGCCAATGACTCGGATGTGGAAGGGGATTTGCTGAGCGCCGTTTTGGTGAGTGGGCCTAAGTATGGTGGACTAACCCTCAATTCCGATGGCTCCTTCACCTACACCCCCAATGCGGGGTTCACCGGCAAGGACAGCTTCACCTATCGGGCGAGTGATGGGGTGGATCAGGGCAGTACCGCCACGGTGAACATCACGGTCAATCCGCCCATGGGGATGAAGGCCCTCACCGCCTCCTCCGCCCCCATCTCCTCGGTTTCGACCCCCCTCACCCCCTCCGACCTCGCCCCCTTGGTGGTGGCGGCCATCGATCTCTGGCGCTCCTCTTCCCTCCTGGAGGATTCGCTCCTCTCCCGCCTCCACCAGGTTAGCTTCGAGATCGCCGATCTGCCCGGCCTCACCCTGGGCCTGGCCAGCTCGAATGAGATCTGGATCGATGTCAACGCCGCCGGCTACGGCTGGTTCATCGATTCCACCCCCTTCGATGACTCCGAGCTAAGAGAACAGGAAAAGGGGACGGCTACCCGCATGGATCTCTTCACCGTGGTGGCCCACGAGCTGGGCCATGTGCTGGGCTTCTCCGACCAGGCCCCGGGCAGCGACGAGCTCATGAGCGCTACCCTGAGTTCCGGGGAGCGCCATCATCTCCCCGACTCGGCCTGGATGCCCCTGGTCCAGATGGAGAAATCCCCCCAGTCCAGCTCCTCCTCCCTGGGCCCGGCCACCCCCTGGCTCCTGGATTTCCTCCTGGACGGGGTAACCTATGACCATCCCAACAAGAAGATCCAGATCGTGCTGGATTGATCACGAGGAGGACTTATGAGCCCCGATCGCAGCAGAGAAAAAGCAGCAGAAGCAGCATCCCCCACCGACGCCCAGCCCAAGATCGTCTGGGACGATTCCAACATGCGGAGCATTTACGCCAATGTCTGCAATGTGGCCGGCACCCGGGAGGAGATCGTCCTCCTCTTCGGGATGAACCAGGCCTGGCACTCCGGCCAGAAGGAGCTGAAGATCCAGCTGGCCGACCGCATCGTCATGTCCCCCTTCGTGGCCAAGCGCCTGGCCATCCTGCTCAAGAATGTACTGGAGGATTACGAATCGCGGTACGGGGCGCTCATGGTGTAGAGGGGGGTTGGCTGCCTTCCTCCACCTGTCCGGCGACTTCTCTTTCTCTCCTTGTCCGGGTAGCAGCGGAGGGTCAGGTCTGGGCTATGTCCCGGCGGCAGCGGGGAGGATATGCTGCCGCCGGGATCTGCTTTTTAGATGGGCTGCCTCTGCCTCGAAGTACCGTAGGGGAGGAGTTGGGAATGTGCATCAATTTCATCTCGTCTAAGATGGTTAAAGCCTCAAATTAGAGGGACGGTCGGAAAGTGGATAGTGAATTCGTGAATGTATTCGAAGTGGGCAGTACCCGGTCGGAGATCGTCCTGCTTTTCGGCAAAATGCAGGGCACCTATTCAGGACAAGGACAGGTGGGGGCCCAGCTACGAGAGCGGATCGCCTTGAATCCCTTCGCCGCTAAGCGGCTTCTCCTTCAGCTCAACCAGGTCATCCAGGAGATCGAGATGAAGAGTGGTTCCTTGGAAGCCTCCTCTCATGCTCTCGGTGGGACGGTCCTCAGGACCGTGACTCCTCCGCCACTGGCCTCCCCCCCCTCGGTGGATAGAGGAATAGAAGGGAGAACGACCCTCCTTTTCGAGCTGGTAAGAGGTCTCCAGGTAGAGGTCGGTTTCGAGAAGTCGTTCAAGGTGGTTAAAGGTGGCTTGCTCAGTAACCGTTTTCTATTGGGAGTTAGCAAGGAGGCCATCGGGGAAAGGGCGGAGGAACGACTGATCGAAGTGTGTCTCCTCATGGGGATGCCTCCCCCCCTTCTCGATGTTTTCAAACAATACTTGCCTCTGGGAAGCTACATCCATTTCGGCTTCGAGGAGAACGAAAAGACGGCCATCTACAAGGTCTATCTGGAATTCTGGGAGAAGATAAGGGAGGAGATTGAAAAGATTGGGGGGCGGCCGGGTCCTTCCTTGCTGCACCTCGGCCTGAAATGGGATATCTTCGATCCTAGCAAGCACTCGCTCACTCGATATACCTGGCATCCCTGGCTCCGTGCTTCCGAGATCCGGCAAAAGGTCTGCAGCATCATCGATGGGAAGAGCGATAATCCTGCCCATCAGGCTGTCGATGCCCTGGTCTCGCTTGGACTGGCAAGGGTCCCCTACCGGGACCTCCTTTTTCTCGAGGTCAGGGAGGAGGGGAATCCGAGAAGATCCTTCGATATCAATGTCTACCGGGCGAACCTCCAGGTGAGGGAAGTATATCCTCTCCTTTCTATGCTCTGCCGGCGCCATTCCATCTCCTTCGAGGCCTTCCATTCGCTATACCAGGGCATCAAGGAGAGCAGGTTAGGCCACCTGGCTGCTGGCTTGGACAGGGAGGGAAGCGATTTCTTCACCATCTATTACGGGGTGGAGGGCATGTTTGGGGAGAGGGAGAAGAGGACGCTATCGGATGATCGAGGTGTCATCATCAGCAAGGAATTTGGCACCCCTCCCCGGAGACGACGCCTCGCCCGGATAGAAGAGACAGATGACAAAGCGCACCATCTCTTCTACTTGGTACGCAGCCTCGGGCTGCCAGGAGGCTGGGAGCACTCCTTCAAGTTCTTGGAGCGGATGGTCTTGGCGGATCGCTTTTTGTACGGGGTCCAGAGATTGCCGGAAAAGCCGGGACAGGACGAATCCATCCTCGAGATCTGTGCCCAAATAGATATGCCGGAAGATTATCGGGAGATGTTTCGAGCCGAGCTCCACCAGGCCAAGATGGTTCTCTTCGGCTTCGAGAAGAACGAAAAGGCTAGTATTTACAAGGCCTATCTGGAGTTCACCGGTAGGTTGGCGGAGGCACTAAAGGTAGATCCGAGGCCGGAAAGCGTTGTGATTTATAGCGGCTTCAAGTGGGATGCTTCCGACAATTCGCGAAAGGTGATAGCGGAGTATAGAGCCTATCCCCTCTTTCGGGCGGAGGACGTGGCGATTAGGATTGCTACTTCCTTCTATGGCGGGTTGCGAAATGATCCCTATTCCATCGTCGACGATCTGCTGGATCTTGCAGGGACCCGCACCCAACCCGGCGAGCTCCTTTATTTCGAGGCAAGCGAGCAGGGTAACCGGCGAAGTTCCTTCGATATCAACCTGTATCGGGCGAATCTGCAGATGGCTGAAATCTATCCCTTGCTTCTCCGAACGGTTCGCCACTACTCCATCGAACTCGAAAAGTTCGAGGAGCTGTACCAGGGGGTGAAGGGAGAGAAACTCGGCCATCTTTCAGGTGGCATCGACCGGGAAGGTAGGGACTTTTTGACCTTTTACTTCTCCCCCAGGGGTAGCTCCAGGCAGGCCGGACCTCGGTGATGACAAACTGGTCGGGCAGCCTCGGGGCCGATTATCGATAAGGGACAGTGGTTCAGCGAATTCATCCCGCCCCAGCGCGATCCTCGAGTTTCAAGCCATGTCTTACCAGAGGATAGACCTTTCCCGCTACATCGTGGTTTCGGTCTGTTTTAGCTGCAACAACGATTGCCTCATCTGCATGCTTTCGGGCCTGAAGGACCGATTGCCCGGCATCGACTTCGAGAATTTCAAGAGGGTGATTACCGCTATTGAAGAAGATGGTCGATTTCGAAATCTGATCCTCTCCGGAGCGGAGGTGACGACTTTCGATGAGCTGGAGATGTACATACAGTTTGCTTCCTCCCTGGGATGGTTCAGGAAGATCCAGCTTCAGACCAACGGGAGGAGGTTGAGCGACAAGGGATATTTGCGGCACCTGATTGACCTGGGTGTGAACGAGTTCTTTCTCAGCATCCACGGCCGGGAGGAGATTCACGATGCCATCACGCGGCGAACAGGTTCTTTCCGGGAAACGATGGCAGCCCTCCGAAATCTGGAGGCCTTGGATGTCAATGTGATCACCAATACCGTGCTCACCAAGGCTAATTTTTACGATGTCTTACCCCTGATGGGCCAACTTACCCAGGGTGAGGTGAGCGAGCTTCATTTGTGGAATTTCTTCCCCATGGAGCGAAGGGATAGCAGGGATCTGGTGGTGAGCTTACGAAGCCTCCTGGCGTTGCTACCCTCATTGCTTGCCGTGGTGAGAGCGGCGGAAAAGCCCCTGGTACTGAAGAGCTTTCCCGAGTGTCTTTCTACGGGGGAGCCCGCCTTCTTGGACAGCCGGTTTCCGGTCACGGTTCTGCCCGACCTCTTTTGGAAGAAGTTCGGCGACAGCGGATTCGGAAGCTGCATTTACCGAGATAGGGGCGAGTGTAGGAGTAAGTCTTGCTGGGGGCTTTCCCGTGCCTACCTCGACAAATACGGAGAAGAGGCAGACCTGCTCAGGCCGATCGCATCCCCAGCGGACCTTTCTCCTCGGGGGGAGGGGAAGGAGGGGGGCCTTTTTTAGGCAACGGGTGGGGACGGGCCAGCATATGAGAGAAGCAAAGGGCCGATTGGAATACGCCACAGCCGAGGACGTCTTCTTCGACTTCTGTCTCTGGGAGTACAGGCCGGTAGTTCCTTTCGAGGGCAAGCTGCGGTCGGCGAGCTTGCTCTTTCATTCTTTCGAGTTGGCAGGGGTGGACGAGCGGGTCTTCGATCTGGTGGCAACTATTCGAAAAGGTTTCGGTATCTGCCAGACCGTCTGGGGAGTGAAGCGAGTGGCGGACGATATTCGATGGGAATTCTATTTTTATGATTACGGTAGGAGGGAGAGGAAGAGGTCCATCACGAAGCTTCTGGATATCGTTCGCCCTTATCTGTGCTGTAACCTCGAAGCCAACGAGAACCTCCTCTATTTCATGTTCTCCATCGATATAGATAAGAATTTGCTCTCCGGCTTGCGCACCTTGGAGGAGATCCACATGTACATAGGAAACCCCGGCAGTACGGTATCCTCCGGGATCTGCTACTCGCTGACCCGGGACCAGACGAGGATGGAGAACTTCTACTTCTTTTTCGATGCCAAGAAGGAAATGGAGGACATTCTGGGGAAAATAGCCTGCTCCGCTCATGTCGACACCAAGACGATACCCATCGATCGGATTCTGTGGCCGGAGATGAGAGGGTGCCGGATTATCGTTGTCGCCAACAAGCAACAAAACGACGCCATCTACTTCTCCCGAGTCGATGTCGATCGATTGCTCTTCTTCCTGGAAAAGATGAACTATCCAAAGGAGCTGGTTTCTTTCGTCAAAGAGAACAGGTCCGACCTGGATCATTTGCTTTACGATGTGGGCTACGATTATCGGATGGAAGGAAGGGATCTCGCCATCCTCAAGAGCGGCTTTTACGGGATTTTTTGAATGACTTCGGCAGATCGCAATGCTGAAAAAAAGAGGAGGGAGTTCGACTTCCTTTGTGTCGATGACTTCATCGGTGACATCCTTTCTGCCCGAGCATTGACCACGGCTTTGGAAATCGGTCTCGTCGATTGGCTCCTCCAAAACCAGCCTGCCTCTTTTCGCTCTCTGGCAGGAGGCGGTGACTGGAAAAGTCGAGGATTGGAGTTGCTGATTGCTCTCCTGGTAAGGAACCGTGTGCTTCATGATAACGGCGGGGAGCTAAGCTTGAGTAATGATTTCCTCCAGGCGTTGCAGTTTCGCGATCTCTTGGAGCTGAGAGCCACCATGGCTGGTCTGGCTGCCCGCGATTTCCTGGACCATTTCAGCGATCTGGTCTGCCGGCCCGACAGGTTTCGGGCCAAGGTGAGATTCTGCAGGTTATTCGCTTACGACAGGTGCTTCCACGAGAGCGAGGAAAATTACCATCTTACCAGGCAGTGGATGCACATAACCACCACTCTGACCAGATACGAGGCGGCCGTTTGCATGAAATACCACGATTTCCGCCCTTATCGCCGTATCCTGGATGTGGGAGGGAACAGCGGCGAGTTTGCACTCCAGATCTGCAGAAGCTACCCCCAGGTGGTCGCCACTGTCTTTGACCTACCCTTGGTATGCGACCTGGGGGAGGAGCATATTCGATATGAGCCGGAGAGGGCCAGGATTACTTTCCTGAGGGGGAATGCACTGACCGATCCCTTTCCCCGCGGCTTCGATCTGATCACCTTCAAATCCATGCTCCATGATTGGCCGGAAAGGGAAGCCAATCGATTCATCGGCAAGGCAGCTTTATCGCTGGCGCCCGGTGGGACCTTGCTCATCTTCGAAAGAGGACCCTTGGAGAAAGGGGAGGCCGATCTTTCTTACGCCACGATTCCCATGCTTCTATTCCTTCATTCCTTCCGTTCGCCCCAGATCTATGAGCGAAGGCTGAGGGAACTGGGCCTGCAAGATATTGCCCTCACCAGCATATACCTAGACACTCCTTTTTTCATGTTGACCGCCAAAAAGAAGATCCAAGAAGATTCGAGGTAGGGCTTTCAGGAAAGGCTAGCGAAGATTACTCGGTGAGGATCGCCCCTACGATCTTCACGAACGGTGCGAGAAGAGCATCCTTTTCCTATCCCGAATCTGGCGGTGCTTTGGATAACTGAACGGACATATCCTCAGGGAGGCATGATGGACCTTTGCCAATTGGTCTTGCACCTCAGCAGGCTGATACCCGACCCCTCAGGCCGCATCCCTGTCCGGTCAGCAGCCCTGTGGTTTCTTGTGTTGATGAACCGACGGCACGATCCTCAGGATCTGGACGGACTATCGATGAGATCAGGTGGCTGGATCAGGGCAGCCGGGAATTGGAGGCCAGGAGGAGTCAGCCGGAAGAGAGGAAATTGTCGGTCAGCGGGAGCTGTCGCCCCCCTTGGCCCCTCCCTTGATTGCGGGTTCCGAAGAAGGCGACATTCGAGCAGGCTAGGCGGATCCTTGACAGCGTTTGAAAAGTGGAGTATGATTAAACAACCTTTAGACTGGCGGACCATCGTCTGATCTTCACCGCCTTACCGTCTTTGCTGGCAACCGTGGAAGGAGGTACCATGGCAACCGATCGCACCAAAGAAAAGACTGGCGAAGAGGCCACTGCCGCCGAGGGTCAGCCTCGGATCGTGTGGGACGATTCCAACATGCGGAGCGTCTACGCCAATGTGTGCAATGTAGCCGGGACACGGGAGGAGATCGTTCTCCTCTTCGGCATGAACCAAGCCTGGCACTCCGGACAGAAGGAGGTTAAGGTTCAGCTGGCCGACCGCATCGTCATGTCTCCCTTCGTGGCCAAGCGCCTAGCCATCCTCCTCAAGAACGTCCTGGAAGACTATGAGTCGCGATACGGACCGCTCGTGGTCTGATCGGGATAACCTCAAGCCCACCCTGACTCCATGTAATGGCTTCTATTCCTTCCGAATTCGGGGAGGGAATTAGTTCCCTCCCCGCCGTGGGTGAGTCTGCCGGCGAACCGGAGATCGAACCGGGTCTGTGGCGGCAGTTCGCCGAAGCAACCTCTCCCCATAGTTTCTGTCAAAGCTGGATCTCCTTGCAATGCCGTATGATCTCGGGCGTCCGGAGCGGTCTGGTCTTGCTCGGTCCCCCTGATCAAGGTCCCTTCACTCCGGTGGCGGTGTGGCCGGATCCTAGCCACGATGTAAGGCACCTGGGAGCTGCAGCGGAGCGATCCCTGAGGGAGCGCCGAGGTCTGCTCGTGCCCCGCGGCGATAGTTCAGCTTCGGAGGGCTCGGGGGACGAGGCCTCTCACATAGCCTATCCGCTGGAAGTGGGGGGAAGGATTCATGGGGTAGTGGTGCTGGAGATAGAGGGCCGTCGAGGGCGACAGATCCAGGGAATCATGAGGCAGCTTCATTGGGGATCTGCCTGGCTGGAGGTGATGATCCGGCGGGCGGAGGTGGCGAAGACGGCGGAGATGAACGAACGCCTGCACAGGGTCCTCGATCTATTGACCAGCGTGGTCGAACATCAGGGCTTTCAGGGAGCGGCCATGGGGCTGGTCACCCGTCTGGCCAATTTGCTGGAATGCGACCGCGTTAGCTTAGGGATAAGGGGCCGGGGACATGTGCGGGTGATCTCGATTTCGCACAGCGCCGATTTCGAAAAACAGACGGATTTGGTTCGGTCCATCGGGATGGCGATGGATGAAGCCCTGGATCAAGGGGCGGTGGTTGTTTATCCGCCCTCCGCGGATGGGGAGGCGGTCTTGACCAGGGCCCATCAAGACCTGAGTCGGCACCACGGATCGGGCCAGATCTGCACCATCCCGCTGGGGGAAGATCAGAAATCAGTGGGAGCCCTGACGCTGGAGCGGCCCCCAGACAAGCCCTTCAAGCCTGCCGAGGTAGAGCTCTGCGAAACCGCGGCTTCTCTGATCGCTCCTATACTGGAGACTAAACGGAGGGAAGACCGTTGGTCGATCCTTAAGGTAGCCGACTCCTTGGCGAACCAATTGGGAAAACTGCTGGGCCCTGGTCACCTGATTCGCAAGGTGGCTTTGATCGGGGTGGCAGCAGTGGCAGTATTCTTCTACTTTGCCAAGGTGGATTATCGGGTTACCGCACCGATCAACATAGAAGGTACCGTGCAACGCATGGTGACGGCTCCCTTCAACGGTTACATCAAGGAAGCGCTGGTTCGTCCCGGTGATGTGGTGAAGGAGGGAGAGCCGCTTTGCATCCTGGACGATAGGGACCTGATCCTGGAGCGCCTGAAGTGGCTCACCGAGAAGGAGCAACTGACGAAACAGTATCACGAGGCCCTGGCTAAGCATGAACGCGCCCAGAGTCGTATCATCGGGGCGAAGATCGACCAGGCGGAGGCGCAGCTTGCCCTCTTAGAGGAACAACTGGGACGCACCAGGATCGTCTCCCCCTTCGACGGTGTGGTGATGAGCGGAGACCTGAGCCAGTCTCTAGGGGCACCCGTCGAGCGGGGACAAGTTCTTTTCACGGTGGCACTCCTCGATTCTTATCGGGTGATATCGGAGGTTGACGAAAGGGATATCGCATCCATCAGGGTGGGGCAAAGGAGCGAGCTGTTGCTGCCCTCTATGACCGGGGAGGTGTTTCCCTTCGTGGTGGAGAAGATCACCCCTGTATCTACGGCGAAGGAGGGCAGGAACTACTTTCGGGTAGAGGGCCGTTTGGAGAAGTATTCGGGCCGTTTGCTTCCAGGAATGGAGGGCGTCGGCAAGATCAAGGTCGACCGCCGCCGGCTGATCTGGGTTTGGACTCATCAGATCACGGACTGGCTCCGGCTGAAGCTCTGGGCTTGGTGGCCTTAGGAGAAGCTACCTATGACATCCTCCCTGTTCAGCCCTTCCTGGTATCGCGTGGCCTCCTTGAGGCCGCGGCTAAGGAGCCATGTCCAGATTCACCGTCACCACTATCGGGGAGAGCTATGGTACGTGCTTCAGGATCACTCCTCGGGAAGGATGCAACGGTTCACCCCCGCGGTCCATCTTCTGATCGGCCTCATGGATGGAAAGCGCACGGTCCAGGAGATCTGGGAGATCGCGCGCTCTCGCCTCAAAGACGAAGCTCCCACCCAGGATGAAGTCATCCGGCTCCTTAGCCAGCTTCATGCCCTGGATGTACTCCAGACGGACGTGGTTCCGGACCCAGCGGAAATGCTCAAGCGGTTCGATCGGCGGCGCTACAGCAAATGGAAGCAGAACCTACGAAGTCCACTCGCCCTGCGATTTCCTTTATTGGATCCGGATCGTCTGCTGACTAGGTTTCAGGGTTGGGGAAGGATCCTGCTCAGCTGGCCCGCCTTCGTCATCTGGGTGGTTACGATCGGGGCGGCCTTATTTCAGGCAGCCATCCATTGGCATGAGCTCACCCAGGATATTGCAGATCGTATTCTCGCCCCCCAGAATCTGTTCTTGCTGTGGCTGGTGTTTCCCTTTCTGAAAATCTTTCACGAGTTGGGACATGCCGTCGCCATCAAAAGGAGAGGGGGAGAGGTCCACGAGATAGGCATCATGTTGCTGGTCTTCACGCCCATTCCCTACGTGGATGCCTCGTCTGCCTCGGCCTTCCGGGAGAAGCGGGACCGGATCCTGGTAGGAGCCGCGGGGATGGCAGTGGAGGCCTTCTTTGCCGCGCTCGCCCTATTTGTTTGGGTCAATATCCAGCCAGGAGTGGTCAGGTCGGTGGCGTACAACATGATCTTCGTGGGGGGCGTCTCCGCCCTGTTTTTCAATGGAAACCCACTCTTGCGCTATGACGCCTATTACATCTTGGCAGATCTGCTGGAAATCCCGAATCTCGGTCCGAGAAGCAACCAGTATTTGGGATATCTGGTTCAGCGCTACCTGTTTGGCGTCAAGGACGCAGAAGAACCGGTGGCTGGCCGCGGTGAGCGGTTCTGGTTCGTGCTCTATTCCCTCTCCTCTTTCGCCTACCGTATCTTCATCTACCTGAAGATCATCATCTTCATTGCCAGCAAGTATCTGGTGATGGGAGTCCTTTTCGGGGGCTGGGCGGCGTTCACCTTGATCGTGATGCCATTGGCCAAGGGCCTCCGGTTCCTCTTTTCTTCCCCCAAACTCGATCGCAGGCGTTTTCGGGCCTTCGCGGTCAGCGGTCTGGCTGTGGCTGCCCTTGTTCTATTGGTGTGCTTCCTGCCGATACCTCTCAGCACCACGACGGAGGGTATCCTCTGGATTCCGGAGGAGTCCTTCGTTCGCGCCGGGACCGATGGGTTCGTGGAGCGACTGGTGGCAACCCCTGGAGAGTCCGTCAGGCGGGGTGATGCCCTCATTGAATGCTCGGATCCCCTCTTGCCAGCCCAAATCAAAGTGCTGGAGGCCCAACTGCGAGAAGCGGAAGCAACCTACGACATTGAGTTGCGCAATAACCGCGTCAAGGCGGAGATAACCAAAGAGGAGATTCGCCTCCTCCAGGCCAAGCTGGAAGAAGCCCGCAGGAGGCGTGAAGAACTGACTATCCGTAGCTCCGCAGATGGGACCTTAGCGGTACCCATGGCCCAGGATCTTCCCGGCCGGTTCCTCCGTAGGGGAGAGCTATTGGGTTACGTTCTGAATCCCGCGCAGGTCACTGCAAGAGTAGTGGTGTCGCAGCGGGATGTAGACTATGTGCGATCCAGAACCCAGGGGATTCAGGTTAGACTCCCAGAGAACATATGGGCGGTCCTTCCGGCCTCGCTGCAGCGAGAGGTACCGGCCGCCACGGATGAGCTTCCAGGCAAGGCACTGGGGCATGAGGGCGGAGGAGAGATACCCATCGATCCCCGCGATAGGTTGGGCCTGAAGGCCTTTCAGAAGATATTCCTCTTTGACATAGTCCTGCTTTCCTATCCGGGTCACTACAATGTGGG
>Ga0078972_1009600_pt1 | contig 18946 bp, 18 predicted proteins | sample YelNatPaOPGAMG01_FD_67568 | JGI IMG/M metagenome (GOLD analysis project Ga0078972, IMG submission 67568) | Hot spring thermophilic microbial communities from Obsidian Pool, Yellowstone National Park, USA - OP-RAMG-01 (SPADES assembly) (version 2) | ecosystem: Environmental > Aquatic > Thermal...
TGGGGCGGGACGACCCTGAAAACCCAACAACCCTTAAGGAGCTGATTAGGCTGACGGGTGCCGAGTGCCTAGATTACATGGATGAGACCGAGTGCTGCGGCAACCCAATAATAGGCGTTAATGAAGACGTGCCATTCCAAATGGCTAAGGAAAAGCTTGACCATGTTAGGGCTGTTGGCGCCCAAGCGCTTATAACAGTTTGTCCCTTCTGCCACATAATGTTCGACTTGAACCAGCCCCGCATAGAAAGAGCCTTCAACGAAAAATTCAATTTGCCAGTTCTCCACTACCCACAGCTTCTAGGCTTAGCCATGGGCTTCCCACCAGAGGAATTAGCCCTAAACGAGCTTAGAGTCAAGCCAACAGAATTATTAAACCAGATTAAATAGGTGATTTGTATGGCAAAACAAAAATTGAAATTCGCCTTCTACTGGGCAGCAAGCTGCGGAGGATGTGAAATCGCCGTTTTAGACATTAACGAGAAAATTCTGGATGTAGTGCAAATCGCCGACATCGTATTTTGGCCCGTAGCCATGGACATAAAATATAAAGACGTGGAAAACATGCCTGACAAATACATTGACGTCTGCTTCTTTAATGGTGGAATCAGAAACAGCGAACAAGAGTACATGGCCAAACTCTTAAGGCAGAAGTCAAAGATTCTTGTGGCTTACGGCGCTTGCGCCCACCTTGGCGGTGTTCCAGGGCTGGCTAACCTCCACAATAAGAAAGAGATTTTCGAAAAAGTTTACGCCCAAACCTTCTCAACGGATAATCCTAACAAGGTTTTCCCACAGCCTAAAGTGCATGTTAAGGAGGGCGAATTGGAAATTCCAGAGTTTTATGACACAGTTCGAACTCTAGACCAGACGGTGGACGTTGACTATTATGTGCCCGGCTGCCCGCCGGCAGTGGAGCGCACACTTTTCGCCTTGGAAGCCATAGCTAAGGGCGAGCTTCCGCCAAAAGGCTCTGTTTTGGCGCCGCTAAAGTCTGTTTGTGATGAGTGTCCCAAGAAGAAGGAGAACAAGAAAATATCGCGAATATACCGCGTCTACGAGAAGGTTCCCGACCCTGAGAAGTGCCTATTGGAGCAGGGAATTATTTGCATGGGTCCAGCCACGAGGGGTGGTTGTGGCGCCAGATGCCTAAAGGCTGACATGCCATGCACTGGTTGTGGTGGTCCATGTCCCAACGCTCCGGAGCAAGGCGCCGCCATGATTAGTGCTTTGGCTTCAATACTTGGCTTAGAGGAGGAGAAGGAGAAATACACAGAGGAGGAGGTTGAAAAGCTTATAGACCAGATTAAGGATCCCGTTGGAACCTTCTACATGTACGCCTTGCCAGCCTCAATTTTGAGGAGGAAGGTGATTCGCGAATGAAGGAGATAATCATAGACCCAATTACAAGGCTTGAGGGTCACGGTAAAATAGCCATATTCCTAAACGACGCTGGAGAGGTGGAAAACGCCTACCTGCAGATTCCAGAGCTCCGCGGTTTTGAAAAGTTCTGCATCGGACGCAAAGCCGAGGACATGCCACTCCTAACCAGTAGAATCTGCGGCGTTTGTCCAGTGGCCCACCACATGGCTGGAACAAAGGCTTTGGACGCCGCCTTCAACGTTGAGCCGCCGGAGCCAGCCAAAAAACTCCGCGAGCTAATGTATTGTGGCTATTACATTTACGACCACACACTACACTTTTACTATCTGGGCGGACCCGACTTCGTTGTCGGACCAGACGCACCACCCGAAAAACGCAATATTTTAGGCGTCATTGAGAAGGCTGGTTTGGATGTTGCCAAGGAGGTTATTAAGCATAGGGCTTATGGGCAGAGGATAGTTGAGCTTATAGGTGGAAAGGCCACCCACCCAGTCTGTGGCTTGCCGGGCGGCATATCTAAGCCTTTAAGCGAGGAGAACCGCCAAGAAATTGAGAAGATGGCTACTTCTGCTGTTGATTTTGCAAAGTTTTCGCTGAAGCTTTTCCACGACATTGTTTTGAAAAACACCAGATATGTGGAACTGATTAAGAGTGACGCCTACACACTGCGCACTTACTATATGGGTTTGGTAGACGAGCACAACAAGGTGAACTTTTACGACGGAAAAATACGTGTTGTAACCCCAGATGGCGAGGAGTTCGCCAAGTTTGAGGCTAAGGACTATTTGGAGCATATTGCAGAGCATGTGGAGCCATGGACCTATGTTAAGCAGCCGTACTTGAAGAAGGTTGGCTGGAAGGGCTTTGTTGACGGTCCAGACAGTGGCGTTTATCGTGTTGGTCCCCTTGGGAGGCTTAACGCGGCAGATGGTATGGCTACGCCCCTAGCCCAAGAGGAATACGAGTTCATGTACAAGACATTGGGCGGCAAACCGGTGCACTCCACTTTGGCTTATCATTGGGCTAGGCTTATTGAGTTGTTGTATGCTGCTGAGAGGGCTGTTGAGCTGGTCAAAGATCCAGAAATAACAAGCACTAATGTGCGGAATAAGCCTGGCAAGCCCGGGGAGGGCGTTGGTGTTGTTGAGGCTGCTAGGGGGACGCTGATTCACCATTATGTTTTGGACGAGAACGCCTTGATCAAGGATGTCAACTTGATTGTGGCTACTGTTAATAATGCGCCTTCGATTAACATGTCTGTTCGGAATGCTGCCAAGGGTTTGATTCACGGTGGAAAGGTTGACCAAGGCTTGCTTAACATGGTGGAAATGGCTTTCAGAGCTTATGACCCATGCTTTGGCTGTGCCACCCACTTTGCTGTTGGGCAACTCCCCCTAACCATTGAAATCTACAACAGTGAAGGAAAGCTCATAAGAACATTGCAGAGATAACTCATACACTTCACCATTTTTTGTTATTTTTGGGAGAAAACCTTACGGTGGAAGGCTCTTTCGAGAAAAAGTTGAGGGAATGGTTCTCAGGCGCGGAGAGGGTTGTTGTTGCTGGCATTGGCAATCCTATTCGTATGGATGATTTTGTTGGTGTTAAGGTTGTCCGCGACTTGCAGGGAAAAGTTTCGGAGAAGGTTTTGCTGATTGAGTGTGAGACTGTTCCTGAAAGTTTTATCCAGCAGATTGTTGATTTTAGGCCTTCTCATGTTCTGCTTATTGACGCTGCAGTTATGGGTTTGGAGCCAGGCGCGTGTAGGCTTGTTAAGCCCGAACACCTCAAGGTTTTTCCAGCCATTTCGACACACATGCTTCCGTTGAGGGTTTTCTGCGACTACCTTGCCAAAACGTTAGAAGCAAAAATAGTCCTATTGCTGATAGAGCCTAAAGAAACAGATTTTGGTGAAAGTTTATCTCGGGAAGTCGAGATTGCAGAAAAGAGAATTGTGGATTTCTTGTTGTCCGTTCTCCCATGAAAGCGGTGTCAATTTTGCTTTAGGTGGAAAACTGCAAAATTCTAGCCCCCTAGATTTTGCGCGGGGGCATGTTTGTTGCTGGTTTGCGTGTTTATGTTTCGCCTAGGTTGTTGAATTGGTCGCAGAAGTTTTTCCAGTATGCGTATTCGTCTGTTAAATTGTTGATGATGGCGTTTTCTGAGCCGTTGATCTATTTATCGCCATTGTGAAAAGTATGACTGAGTGTGGCGAGCAGTTTTTATTCATTTTCCTTTCTTCCTTTTTGTGGCTTTATGGTATGTGAATAGGAGATAGGCGTATGCTGTTAGGGTTAGGGCGGCTGTTATGGAGATGGTGTTTGCCAGTATGAGTGTGGCCCCTTTTGTTAGGGCTTTTGGCAATGTGACTGTTAGGAAGGTGTAGGCTGTGGCGGCTGCCACTTTAAGGTGTATGCTGACCCAGCCCAGTTTTGGAATTGTGAATACCACTTTGCCTAGGGATGCCGTGGCTTGGATGGGTTCGTCTGGGGCTTTGTTGGCGTCGCCTTTCGTGATTATGTAGATGGTTTTTCCTATGCGGTTGATTTCTATTACCCGATGTATCGTTGGCGCTTGATCACCTGTCCGCCAATATTGAATTATGTCGCCGATTCTGATTTTCTCCGGCGGTGTTGGCACCGTTATGGCTATGTCGCCAACATTCAAGGCTGGTTGCATGCTTCCGCTGGCAATTATGGTTGGCTGAAACCCTAATAAGCCCGTGGAACCCCAAACCAGTATTACGGCTGTTAGGGCTACGGCAATCCATGAGAGGCTCAGGCTTTTTCCAGTTTTGAGCGGTTTACGGGCTTCTATCCTTTCAATTATTCCGTAGCGGGCCAGTGTGAATGGGTTTATAGCTTGGTTCAGAGTGTAGAAGCCCATAACTGGCACTATGGTTGTAATTAGGGCTTTTATTGCCCATGCCGGATTTGGAAGTATTGGCGATAACCATTCGAAAGCTTCTGGTATCCCCATGTAGGCCAAGGATGCTTCTGGACCACCCAACAAGGCAAGGTATGTGGCAAAGAGGCTTTGGGCTAGGGTTGGCAAAAATTCTGAGCCAATGAACTTGGCGGTTGCAGCGGGCTCACCTAGGGATAGGAGCTTTGCCACGGGGAATTTTAGGAACGTATAGAATAGGGCTGTTAGAACTGTTCCAGCGAATATTCTTTTCCTTGGGTATGATTTTATGATGTAGGCTCTTGAGAGTTCAAAGGCTAGGAGGCGGGCTGTAAAATAGGCTATGTATAGGGGTATTGCCGTCAGTGCGTGGGTGTAGGGGCTTTTACCAAAACTTGTGAAAAATGCCGCTGTTATGAGGGCGGATATTTGGAGGGTTGCTATTAGGGCAGCAATGAGCGTTATGCTTTTATTGAACCATGCGCTTAAGTTTTCAAAACCGCATAAGTAAAGGATTATTAATGCGGCTAGGCTCCAACAAACTATCGGAAGGATATAAGCCATCAGCCCAGCGGGCTTGGCTAGGTTTAGGAAAACATGCATGGACAAAACTAACAATATTGCGGGAATTCTCTTTATTTTCCCAGCATTCCGTACTTCCATCATATTCAGGGACTTTCACGGCTTAAGGGTTCAGACAAGCCCAAAAGTGGGAGATGAAAGAGGGATGGTGAGACTCTGCCTTTATGGAGACCAGTTTTCAGCAACAAGCTTTATAGTGAAGGTTAATGTCTGTCCTTCGGGCGCATCTTGAAGTACAAGTATGCTGACACTGATTTCTGCGGGTTCCTCGCATGGCTCGAATTGTTCTCCAAGGTTGTCGCCAAATCTTATCTTAATATCATAGTCCCCCTCACCGGTAAGGTCAAGAAAAACCGTTGGTCTGCCTGAATAAAACTCGTTCCCATTAATTATGACTTTCTTGAATATTAGCGGGACTTTACCATTGTTATGAACGTAGAAACTTATTTCTTCGGCATAACCCGGATAGGCGTTTACTAGGGTTACGTTTAACGTGTCGTAGTCTCCATCTCCATCCGTGTCTATCAATTTTAGCTGGGTTGGTCCGCCTACGTCTTTATCGCCTTGCCAGAAATTCCAATCGCAGTCAGCAGCATAATCCTTTTCACCTTCATTATCATCCATACAGTTAATTGGAGTTTTGAGTTCCCAGTCCAATTCTGTTGTGTTTACGTTGCCCATTATTGTGAAGGTTTTTGTCCAGTGGGCGTAGGCTAAGCCTGTCGCCATTAGCACAAAGATCGTCAGCGTTTGTATGGCGAGGATTTTCCTGTTCATTTTCGTTTACCTCCATTGAAGGCTTGGAGAGCGTGTCAGCAGTTTAATCTATTGTGGCGACCAGTTCTCAAACTCCAACGTTATTTTGAATGTTCCGCTCCAGTTTTCTGGCAATCCTGGGTTAGTGAAGTGAACTTTAAAGTCTATGTAGACCTCTTTATGTATTTGTGTTATCTTGTCTCCACTAAAGACCAAACTTGCAGTAGCCATGAGCAAGTCCCCATCGTCAAGTTTCATGTTTCCATTAAAATCGTAATACAGCTCATACTTGTATCCGCCCAAATCCTTTAACAGTACATCATTCGGCAAGTCCACTCTATAATTAACAAGCACTGCTGGAACTGATCCCACATTCTTTATGTCTATTTTTCCGCTAACCTCATAGCATGGATAAGCATTCGTCACAGTAATCGTTAAAGTGTCACCATTAGTGGAGCATTCAACTTCGCCGATATCATTCAGTCCGTCATCATTGTCCCAGCATTCGCAAGACCATTCTAGTTCAAGCTCCCCAGTTTTTACAGTGCCCTCTAATACAAGCGTTTCTGTCCATTGGGCGTAGGCGAACCCTGCAACCATCAAAGCAACCATTAGTAGCGTAAAAATTTCAACCAACTTAGTCCTCATTTTTGCATCACTCCCCCTTCCCCCATTTGGGTATTTTTAACGTGCCCCGCCCTCGGCACGGGCTAGGCCTCACATCCAGCACTTTTACTAGCCAATTTGAATGCCCTAGCCAGAAAAATGTTCTATTTGTATCCAATTTAAGTAGAATGAAACAAAAGGCTAGACCTAAGGACCGTAGTGGAAGTTTAAATTTCAGACAATAGTCTGCCTAAAGACCCTAACCTTTCATGAACAACGCTCCCCATTAAACTATTTTACGGTTAGGAAGGCTAAATAGATAAGAATTCGCTGGCTTTGCGTAAAATTTTAAGAAGCTCCCGCCCCTTCTCTGTAGTCCTATACAAAACTAGACCACTTTCTGGATTAGAAACAGCCCGCTCCAGCAAACCAGCATTTAACAACTCCTTTAAATATCGATTGAAACGCCTAAAATTTAAATTACAACGATACATAAGCCTAGTTTTACTCGCCCCTTCTAAAGCCTCGCTTAGGATTTCAAATATAACTTCCACACGACTACGCCTACGCCTCCCCTCACATTTCATGTCAAGTCACAGTTGGAATCTGAAACGAATAGATAATATTTTTTAGGAAAACCACTAATAAAACTAACTAATTTTCTAGAAAATTTCTGAAAAGTTCTAGTTTCTAACACAAATATAAAAATGGGGTTTATGTTGGCGGAGCCACTTTTAAGGCTTCTTGGAAAAGCTTCTTAGTAGCCGTTATACGGGCTTTCTGGGCTAGAACATCCGCCGTGACGAGGTCTAAGGCTTCTTCTGGGCACCATTTAACGCATTGGGGTCCATCAGGCTTGTCCTTGCACAAGTCACAGACGAAAACCACTTTCTTTTCGGGATGAAGCGAAATTGCCCCGTAGTCGCAAGCTTCAATGCACCAGCCACAGCCATTACACTTGTCCTCATCCACGATTATTGTGCCGTTCTCCTCAGACTGGGTTAGGGCGTCCCTTGGGCAGGCGGCGACACATGGCGGGTCCTCGCAAAGCCTACAAGTAATGGAAATGTTAACGAGCGGGTTGAGCCTAACAACCCTAATCCTCGACTTTAAGGGGTTGAAAGCCTTCTCCTTAGTCCAAGCGCAAATGTATTCGCAGACTTGGCAGCCAACACACTTGTCAGGGTCGGCTGAAACGAATTTTCTTTCATGAATCTTAACCATTACTTTTCGCCTCCATCCACGCTAAGCCTTTCGGATTTTCGCCTCCACGATTGGGATTAGGTCGTCCATGCCTAAGGCCTTAAGCTTCTCTGGTGTTGGTATGCCGTCCCTAGTCCAGCCCCTCACCTCATAATAGTCGTCCAACATCATGTCAAGCTCCTCTTGAGTGACGTATGCACCCTTAGACGGGCCCTCGTCTGGTATTGGCACATTCATAACCTTCCATGGAAGAGTGTCGTCCTTGCGGCCCAAGCCCTCCCGCACATTTATGACTCTGGCAAGGTTGTTTATCCGCTCGCCCTTGAGGCGCATTTCTTCAGGCGTTGTCTCCCAACCAGTCACAAGCGTGTAAAGCTTTGCTAAGTCCTCGAATTCCTTGTAGTAGGTTCCTCTAGAAAACTTGCAGATAATCAGCGAGTCAATAATTGTGTAAACGTCCTCAATGTCCTTTACAGCCTTTGCCCTTCCTTTCTCGTACTTTAGCCTGTTAAACTTGCCCTTAACATCGAAGGCGTAGGCCCCATGCCTGTTGTGGTCTGCGCCGCGGAACGAGACAGCGAAGCCCAAAGCTGCCGTCTTAAGACAGCGTAGGTCATAACCGGTAACCTCAACTCCTTTAATGTGTTGGGCGAGTTTCTCGGCGCCCTTGCCAATTTTCTCAGCGGCAAACTTCACGCCTTCGGCTAGGATGTCGCCGATGCCTTCGCGCTTGCCCATCTTCTCCAAAAGCTTCACTAGAGCTTCGTGGTTGCCAAAGCGGGCTTCAATTCCGTCCATGTCCTTCTGCGTTAAAATGCCATTCTCATAGCAGTCCATCGCAAAGCCTACAATCACGCCGGCGCTGATGGAGTCCATCCCATAATAGTTGCAGAGCTCGCTTCCCTTGATGATGGCGTCTAGGCGGTCGATTCCACAGTAGGGTCCAAGAGCCCACAAAGGCTCGTATTCAACCCTCGCCATAGCACCCTTATACGGCCCCTCATTGACAACGCAAACGTGCTCGCATCTCATGGCGCATGAGCTGCAGCCGATGATTTTCGCCACATACCTCTCGTTCAAGTATTCGCCGCTAACCTTTTCGGCAGCCTCAAAATGCGCATTATTATAGTTCCGTGTGGGCATGCAGTGCAAAGCGTTATGCACCAAAACGTTTTCTGGAGTGCCTAAAGTCCTATACTTCTTTGTGGCTGGGCCCTTCATTCTCTCGTGGAATTCCTTGACAAATTCTAGGAACTCGTCTGGTTTCGCCACTGTCACGTCGTGGGTTCCGCGAACGGCAATTGCCTTCAAATTCTTTGAGCCCATAACAGCGCCCATGCCACATCTGCCAGCAGCCCTAGACTTCTCGTTGATTATGCACGCTATCCGCACAAGCTTTTCTCCGGCTGGACCAATGGCGGCAACTCGAATGTAGTAGTCGCCCAAATCCTCCTTAATTATGTCTTCTGTTTCGGCTGGCGACTTCCCCCACAAATGCGAGGCATCCAAAATCTGGACTGAATCGTCGTCAATCCAGACATAGACAGGCTTTTCAGCCTTGCCATGGAAGATAACCGCGTCATAGCCAGCCCTCTTCAGTTCTGTGCCAAAACTGCCATGGGACTTAGACTCGCCAATGCCATAGCTCTGTGGAGACTTAGCCACAAAAGCATGACCATTTCCGCCAGTGGGCCAAATTGTGCCAGAAGTTGGGCCTGTAGCCAAAACCAGCGGGTTTTCTGGGCTAAAGGGGTCAACCCCCGCCTTAGAGTTGTCAAGCCATAAGCGCATTCCAAGGCCTATTCCGCCAATGTATTTTTTGGCGTAATCCTCGTTCAATGGCTCCGTGTACGTTTTCCCAGTTGTTAGGTCTACGTGGAGAATTTTGCCAGCATAGCCATACAACTCAATTTTCCTCCATGCTTCAACTATTTTTAGCGAGAATTAGATACTCTATGCGATTTATATATTAAGGTATCTGTTACATTTACTCAATTACCTCGTGAAAGCCAAAGTAAAGGCAACCATAATAACCTAGCCCAAGAACTTGAAGAAATCCTAATTGACCCATCCTTTTCAGTTGAATAGACAAAATGCCACCTTGCACGCAAGTAAAATGCCGATGCTAAAGGACGAAAAAGGATAGAATAAGAAAAGAGGTTTATAGGGTTTCCTTTAAGATTTCCAGTATGTCCTTTACAGCTATTTTATCCTCTACCTCTAAGACTTTTATGGCATCCTCCAATGTTGTCACACAGAAAGGACAAGCCACAGCGATAACGTCAACTCCGAGCTCTAAGGCTTCTCTAACACGGTTCACGCATGGCCTCTTCTCCGGTTCGGCTTCTTCTGTCCAGACTCTTCCAGCCCCGCCGCCACAGCAAAAGCTGCTTTCACGGGTTCGCCGCATTTCGACAAGTTCCAGCCCTTTTACTGATTGGAGTATGTGCCTAGGCTCATCGTAGATTTGATTTCGCTTTCCAAGGAAGCATGGGTCATGGTAGGCAACCCGCTTGTTATAGGACTTTGTAGGCTTGATTTTGCCCTTTTCTAGGGCTTCAGCCAAAAACTGTGTATAGTGCTGAACGTTCAGTGCCAAATCCTTGTAGGGCTTATCGTTTTTAAAGGTGTTATAGCAATGAGGTGAAACCGTCACAATGCGGTTAGCGTTAAACTTTTGGAAAACAGCCACATTGTGTTCCGCAAGCATTTCAAATAGGCCTTTCTCGCCCATTCTTAGGATGTGGTCTCCGCAGCACCACTCCTCCTCGCCCAAAGTGGCATAGTCGACGCCAAGCCTGTCAAAGATTGTTGCCATTGTTCTGGCTATCTCCCTATTTCTAACATCGTAGGCTGTTGAGCAGCATACGAAAAAGAGGACATCAGCTCCCGTCACGTTTGGATAGGTTTTAACGTTTAAGCCTTCAGCCCAATCCATCCGCCTGCTCTGGTGGGTTCCCATTGGGTTGTGGTATTTCATAACGCTTTCAAGAACATCCTTAACAGTTCTTGGGATGGCTCCCATTTCGACTAATAAGCTACGGTCCTCAACCACAGAATCCGAGCAGTTCACAAGCTTTGGACAGAAGAGCGTGCATGAATTGCACGATGTGCATAGCCAAACGTTGTCAGCCATGGGCTTAAGCCTTTCATCTAGGCCCTCGTCCCTCGAGTCGGCGATAAACCTATAATTGGCTGTCAAAGCTGAAGGTCCGAGAAATCTTTCGTCTATGGCTGCTGGACAAGCGGAATAGCAAATCGAACATTTGGTGCATAGCGTCAAATCCCAATACTTTTTGAGGTCTTCTGGTGACTGGGTGAACTCTTCAGGCTTTTTGAAGGCTTCAGGCGGCTTAATCAGCACCGTCCTAATTTTTCTAAAGTTTTGGAAGAAAGGTTGGATGTCAACCACCAAATCCTTTATGACTGGAAGATTCGAGAGGGGCTCAATGGTTACTGTGTCGGCGTTAAGGTCCAAAACTTGTGTATAGCATGCCAGCATTGGCTTTCCGTTAATGTTCACTGCGCAGCTTCCACAAATGCCCATTCGGCAGGAATGCCTAAAAGTCAGCGTTTCATCAAAATTCTCCTTAATGTAATTGAGCACGTCAAGGATTGTTGTCCCGCGGCGTATTGGCACCTTAAATGTGGAAATGTAACTCTTTCTGGCGTCTGGGTCGTAGCGGCGTATTCTGAATTCAACAACCTTAACAACTTCACCATTCATGTGCCTAGCCTCCCTAATACTTTCTGGCGGCGGGCTGCCACTTCGTTATCGTAACGGGGATATACTCAAGCCTTGGGCCGTCCACTGTGTAATATGCCAGCGTGTGCACAAGCCACTTCTCGTCGTCGCGTTTTGGATAGTCAAGCCTTGAATGGGCGCCCCGCGACTCGGTTCTTGCCAATGCACTGATGATGGTGACTTCAGCCAAGTCCAGCATAAAGTCAAGCTGTAAGGCAGCCGTAAATCCAGTGTTGAAGGTTTTGCCCTTATCCTCAACCTTTATGTGCCTAAACCTCTCCTTAAGAGTTCGAATCTCCTTTAAGGCGCCTTTCAGCTCCTCGCCGGTTCTGAAAATCCAAACTTTCGTGTTCATAAGCCTCCTCATCTCGTCTCTGAGTTGGGGGACTCTCTCTTCGCCCTCGCTTCCAAGGATTCCGTCGAAAACCCGCTTTTCCTCGGCTAATGCTTTTTCCTCTGGAAATTCATGGAAACTAGCAGATGTAGCGTATTTTGCTGCTTCTTCGCCAGCAACAGCTCCGAAGACTAGGCATTCAGCCGTTGAGTTTGTTCCAAGCCTATTGGCGCCATGAAGGCTTAAGCACGAGCACTCACCAGCAGCATACAACCCTCTAATAGGCGTTTCAGTCCTAATATTGGCTTTAATTCCGCCCATGGAATAGTGGGCTGCCGGACGAATTGGTATCGGCTCCTTAACGGGGTCAACTCCGCCAAGCTTTATGGCAACATCCCTTATGAGTGGCAACCTCTCGTTAATCTTCTCCTCGCCTAGATGCCTAAGGTCCAAAGCAATGTAAGGACCATAAGGACCCGTGAAGGCTCTTCCCTCAAGGATTTCAGTTTGCTCAGCCCTCGAAACCACGTCACGGGGGGCCAGCTCCATCTTTTCTGGGGCGTAGCGTTTCATGAAGCGTTCTCCAAGGGCGTTAAATAGATAGCCGCCTTCTCCCCTTGCGCCTTCAGTGATTAAGACGCCTGATGGCACCAGTCCTGTTGGGTGGAACTGGACGAACTCCATATCTTCTAGGGGTGCACCAGCCCGATAAGCCATAGCCATGCCGTCGCCAGTAGTTGTATGCGAGAAGGTTGTGAACTCGTATATGCGCTCATGTCCGCCAGTAGCCATGACCACGGCTTTAGCCTTGAAAGCATGCATCTCGCCTGTTTTAAGCTCGATGGCTGTTAGGCCAGCCACTGCGCCGCCCTCAACAATGAGCGATGTGGCAAACCATTCATCATAGAACTTTACATTTTCGTAGGTTACGGCTTTCCCATAAAGCGTGTGCATCTCATGAAAACCCGTCATGTCAGCCGCAAAACAAGCCCTCGGATAGGTATGCCCACCAAAGGGACGCTGGTCTATTTTGCCGTCTGGTGTGCGGCTCCATGGGCAACCCCAATGCTCCATTAGGATAATCTCTCTAGGAGCCTGCCTAACAAAAAACTCCACAACATCCTGGTCTGCCAGATAATCAGCACCTTTCACAGTGTCAAAAGCATGCAGGTCAAAGGAGTCCTTCTCCCTCATGACGGCGGCTGTTCCACCCTGCGCACAAACAGAATGCGACCTCAAAGGGTGAAGCTTCGAAATCACCGCAATGTCCAATTTGCCGCTAAATTCTGCAGCTGCCACAGCAGCCCTCAAACCAGCCAAGCCAGCGCCAACAATAACTATGTCGTGGGAGTGTTTCTCCATTAACAGTACCCGCCATTTTGAAGGAATAACCTAGTTTCGCCTTCTAACGTTTATACTTTTCCAAAAGCCACCATGTTTAAACTTATTTTAGGGCTAAGCCAATAAATTGTATAAGGCTACGCGGTAAATAGTAAAAGGGCTGGAAATGTTCACTAAGGTTCTAATCGCTAACAGGGGAGAAATCGCCTTAAGGGTGATTAGGGCATGCCGAGAACTCAATGTAAAAACTGTTGCCGTCTACTCTGAGGCGGATGCCGACTCGCTTCATGTTCAGTATGCTGATGAATGCCACTTTATAGGCGCGGCGGAGCCCAGCCAAAGCTACCTAAACATAGAAAAAATAATGGAAACAGCCAAAAAATCTGGCTGCGAAGCCATCCACCCAGGATATGGCTTTCTATCGCAAATTCCAGCCTTTGCAGAGGCATGCGCAGAAAACGGCTTGGAGTTTATCGGTCCTCCAGCCGAAGTTCTAAAAAGAATGGGGAACAAGGTTGAGGCTCGGAAGGCTGCAGCCGAGGCTGGAGTGCCGGTTATCCCCGGAAGCCTAAACCCAGCTAAGAGCCTAGAAGAAGCCATGGAAATAGCCGAAAGGGTTGGCTATCCAGTTTTGGTTAAGGCTGTTTACGGAGGCGGCGGGAAGGGCATGCGCCTCGTCAAAGACGGAGATGAAATGCGCCAAGTTTTAGAAACCGCCGCCTTGGAAGCGGAATCCTCCTTTGGAAGTCGCGAAATCTATGTTGAAAAGTTCCTTCCAAGGGCGAGACACATAGAATTCCAAATACTAGCCGACAAGGGAGGAAGAGTCGTCCACCTAGGCGAGAGGGAATGCTCAATCCAAAGGCGATACCAAAAACTCATTGAGGAGACGCCCTCACCGTTCTTGACGGCAGAACTTCGGAAGGAAATGGGCAAATCAGCCATAGAAATCGCAAAAGCCATAAACTATGTTAATGCCGGAACCGTCGAATTCCTCGTTGACCAAAGTGGCAACTACTACTTTCTGGAGATGAACACGAGGCTTCAGGTAGAGCACCTAATCACTGAAATGGTGACGGGCATAGACATAGTTAAAGAGCAGATAAGAATTGCCGCTGGCGAAAAACTCGCCTACAATCAGAGGGACATTAAAATTCGTGGACACGCCATAAACTGCAGAATAAACGCCGAAGACCCCTACAACAACTTTGCCCCATCACCGGGAACAGTTACAGATCTGCGGTTGCCAGGTGGCCCAGGCGTAAGGGTTGATACACACCTTTATGTTGGCTATACCATATCGGTTTTCTACGACCCGTTGATTGCAAAGCTTGCTGCCTGGGGTTTAGACCGCCAAGAAGCTATAAGGAGGATGCGCAACGCCCTAGAAGAATTCGTAATAGAGGGGGTTAAAACCACAATTCCCCTCCACAAGCGGATAATGGAGGATGAAGACTTCCTAAAGGGTGACATTCACATAAACTTTGTCGACGAGAGAATCGGGAAGCTCCTCCCAGAGAAAGCCCTAACAGAGGAGGAAATAGCCGCACTCACAGTTGTGCTGGCAAACCAAACAAGCGAAGCAAAAGTCAAAGCACTAACCATAAAACGCGAAAAAGAGAAAGCTTCACTTTGGAAAGCTGCCAGCAGAATTAGGGGGCTGATGCGAACCTATTGAAAATCTACGAAGTCTTGGTGGACAAGAAGGCACATAAAATTAAGGTTTTGAAGAGGGAAAATTCCTCCTTCCTCGTCGATGTTAACGGGAAAACTGTGGAGGTTAAATTTGCCAATTCAGGAAGCGGAAAATTCTCTATAGAGGTAAACAGCGAAAAGTTTCAAGCAGAACTCTTGAAGTTGTCTGGGGGCATCATGCATATTAAGGTTGGCGGAAAAACCTTTGAGGTTCAATATCCCACGCCCGCTTTTAAGCCAGAAACCATGAAGATTGAACTGCCTTCCGCTATTGCTAAAAAGCCAACGGTAAGCCTTGCAATTGGGAAGGATGCTGTCTTAGCCCCTATAGCTGGTAGGATTATAGCATTAAAGGTCAGTATTGGACAAAGGGTTTCAAAAGGAGATTGCGTATGCATTTTGGAAGCTATGAAGATGGCGAACGAGGTGGCGGCGCCAAAAGATGGAGTTGTCAAGGAAATCCTTGTCTCTGAAGGGGCTGTTGTGAACAAAGGCGATGTTTTGGCGGTAATAGCCTAGAAACTTTTTTATAACAAAGAATTATTGCTTTTAAACCTCAAGCAGGAAAGGGAGTTGAATAGCACATGTTTATTGGTATGGACCATGTTGGTGTGGCGGTTAAAAATTTGGACGAGGCTATTGGCGTTTACCGTGACATTTTGGGCTTCAAGCTTTTGGGAGTTCACGTCCTAACAGAGCGGAAGGTTAAGGTGGCTTTCCTCTCCACTGGCGGCGAAACCCAAATTGAGCTTTTAGAACCTTTAGGAAGCGAAAGCCCAGTTGCAAAATTCCTTGAAAGCCGGGGTGAGGGCATACACCACATAGCCGTGAAAGTGGACGACATTGAAAAAGCCTTGGAGGAGCTTAAAAGGAAAGGCGTAATGCTTGTTGATGAAAAGCCGAGGGCTGGTGCTGAGGGGAAGAAAATAGCCTTTGTCCACCCAAAAAGCACTAAAGGCGTCCTACTAGAACTCGTGATGGAGTAAAAGGGAATAAAACACATTCATCCACGTTGGGGGTTGGCGCTTTCTGCGTCCCGTGAAAACAGTCCTTCTCATCCAGTGTTTCCACTCCTTTTCGAGCGGAATTCTTGGCGTTGTAATACCATTGATAATGAAGGAGAGGCGCATAGACATAGTCCTAATAGGTTTTGTCTTCGCATCCATGCCCCTAATAATGCAGCTGGGCAGAATGTTTTTTGCGACGCTTTCAGACTTTTTCGGAAGAAAACCCTTCTTCATGGCAAACGGCTTTCTGGGCGCAGTCTCAAGTCTCATATACTATTTCGCCCACACTCCATTGGAGTTTCTCTTTGGAAAAGTTGCGGAGGGAACAAAGGAAGGCGCCATATGGGCTGTTAATAGGGCTTACCTCCTAGAAAGAAGCAGGGGAAACTGGAGGCTCCTAGTAAACCTAAGAACAGTTGTTTATGTCGCCTTCGCCTTGGGCAGCCTCATAGCGGGATTTCTGGCAGCCCTAATCCTATATGAAGGGACAATGGTTTTATGCGCTTTTTTAGGCGTTTCGAGTTTCCTCCTATCATTCACACTGATTGATGAGAAAAAGGGCGAGTTTAACGTCCAACAAGCCATACGTTTTCTCGATTTTAGGAAAAAAGGGCGAACTTTCAAAATCTTCCTCTTTCTCTTTTTTACACTGGGCTTAGCTTTCGGCTTCCGCTCCGGTTACGTCATACCCTACTTTCTAAGCACCGTCGGCCTTTCCACGGAAAATGTTGGACTGATTTTTGGCGCCATGATTCTTATGGCGGGATTGTCCTCATACATTTTCTCAAGATGCCGTGATGTTAAGAAGCTTATCCTAATAAGCGGAATAGCCTATTCGGCTTCCCTCATTTTTCTCGGCTTCGTTACATCGATTCTCGCCGCCGCTCTTGTGATTGCAGTAGGCTTCGCTGAAGGAATGAACAGTGTGGGACAAGAGGGAATCCTATCAAAAATATGTGAAAAAGAGTCCTACGGGACTGATATTGGCTTGCTCATGATGGGGCTTCACATAGGCGAGTCGGCAAGCCTAGCCCTAAGCGGCATAATAATCGCCAACTGGGGCTTCGCAGTCTCCTTTATACTGGCATCCACTATACACGCGGTTTTCTATTTAGGTGCCTTCGCCTTATATGGAGAGAAATAACCTTGCCAAAATGCATTAAAGTGGAAAAACTCCAAGAAGGGCTAAAAACAAGGCTTATCGGAAAATGCATCTTCTTCGCCCACGAGGTCGGCTCAACCAACGACTGGGCTAAGGAACTAGCGGAACTCGACGCTCCAGAAGGCACAGTTGCCATAGCTGAAACCCAAACCTCTGGTCGTGGGCGACTAGGCAGAAAATGGATTTCACCAAAGGGCGGCTTATGGTTCTCAATAATTTTTAGGCCAAAACTTAAGCCACACGAAACCGTCAAACTCATGTTTCTAGCTTGCCTAGCCGTTGCTGAAACCCTACGCGATTTGTACGGCTTGAAGACTGAAACCAAGTGGCCCAACGACGTTCTAGTTGATGGTCGGAAGGTTTGCGGCATCCTCTCAGAAATGAAGACTGTGGGCGAAAAAATGGAATACGTAATAATCGGTATCGGCGTGAACGCCAACCTCGACGTAGAGAAGGAGTTTCCAAAAGAGCTTTGGGAAACGGCCACCTCAATCCAAAAGGCCTTAGGCAGAAAAATCTCCCTAGAAGAGCTTTTCAAGGCTTTGCTGGAGAAAATGGAAAGCCTCTACCGACAATTTTTGAAAGAAGGATTCATGCCCATACTGGAGAAATGGAAGGGCTACGCCTCCTTCTTAGGCTGTGAGGTGGAGGTTCATGGCGATGGCGAAAGGCTTGAAGGCACAGCCTCCAACGTTGACGAAGACGGAGCACTAATTTTAAAGCTTAAAGACGGCTCCACAAAGCGTGTTTTTGCCGGAGACCTATCCCTAAAAATAAAGCGTTAAGGAAGCCTAAACCCTCTTTTATAGCGAACAATCCATTTCAGCTTTCAAACTTATGTATTCTATAAAGCCTACTGACTATACTCAATGGTCTCCATTTTTGCTAAGCGTTCAATTTCCATGCGACAATTTTTAGCCAACTGGTTAAGCTTCTTCTCAATTCTTTCCAAACTTTTAAAACCTTGTTTGTCAATAGAAATGTTTTCAAGCTCTTTTTCAACAGCGCGAATCTCTTTCGCCATTTCAAGAAATTCGCGTTTTCTCCTATGCTGGTATAGGCTGAAGGCTCTTCCTTCAGGATATCCCAAATATCTGGAGAGGATGACGACCATTCGTTGCAGAAGCTGTTTTGAATTCTCATCCTTAAGCTTATCCTCCCATATCTCCCAAAGTTCTTCAGCTGCTCCGCATAACTCTAAAGCGGCAACCAAATTTGCGAACAAATCAGCATAATCATGACTGAGCGGCGTATAAGTACGGACTTCTGTAATTTTCACGCTTTTATCCTGATTCTCTATTAATATCCCTCCCCTACAAAAATTAGTGGTGCTCCCCAAAAACGTATTTTTTATAGTAAGCGTCTATAACGGATTGATCCCAATTATCCCATTCATCTTTGGGAATCAATTCTGTAAGCCCCTTCATTTCAAGCCTCCACTTTAGCATTCTATTTTCATCTAACATTCTGGGGAGATTCATAACCATAACTTTGTTCTCCATGAAGTATTCATAAGCTCTAAATTTAATAACGGCGTATTCTCCCCACAGGTTTCGACCATTCTCTGACCTCATTTCATCTTTCAACTTCTCTAATTCTTCTTCATTTTCACCTGAAAGACCATATTGGATGAGCAGCGGAATACCTTGGCTTTCAGGTATCCCTTTTTCCTTCAAAAAAAGCTTTACCTTCTCAGCAGTCTCGTATGGAATTGTGATTTTTATGGAACTTTTTCGCGGCTTTCAATAGCCTCTAAGGCGCTTATGAGGTCATTTCGACGTTTTTGATGTCCTTCATCGCGCAGAGGATTCCCCTTAATCTTCATTTCTCAACCCTTCAAATTTGCTTTCTCCAAAATATTTTTTAGCCGCTCATTCTCCATTTGCATGGCTTCCAGAAGCTCATTGTCCTTTTTGAATTCCTTGAATAGCTTTTTTATGTGCATGTAGCTTGTTTTCATTTGCTTAAATTCAAAAAGCCAATAATTAGCCATCCCACGCTCCAAAATCTTAACGACCGCATCGCTTTCGCTTAGGCGATTCTTCATTACATAATCTCTGAACCGTTCATAAGTTGATTTATCCAGAAAAGCTTCCAAAACAGCGGGCTCGCCTTTTTTACTAAAAACTAATCTGCTAAACATTTCCTATTTATACCCTCCATTCCGTTAGATGTTGTCATGCTTTATTCCCCGCCTGCCGACAATTTTTTGAACGCTCTTTAACAATA
>Ga0078972_1009602_pt1 | contig 18943 bp, 14 predicted proteins | sample YelNatPaOPGAMG01_FD_67568 | JGI IMG/M metagenome (GOLD analysis project Ga0078972, IMG submission 67568) | Hot spring thermophilic microbial communities from Obsidian Pool, Yellowstone National Park, USA - OP-RAMG-01 (SPADES assembly) (version 2) | ecosystem: Environmental > Aquatic > Thermal...
TCTCATAATAAATACAAAACTACAAAGGGGTTCAAGGGGATTTTTCCCCTTGATTTGATGCAATCCAAGGATTGGATTGCATCAAAAGCTACAGAAAAATCGCCGTAGCTTATTAATGTAGCATACAAGCGGGGACTTTTGGTGGAGAGAGATAAAAACAAAAAAAAATTAAATGATATTTGAAACTTTTTGGTTTTACCGATATAATAATTGACTTATCTGTGGAGAGTCAATTTGGTTAAATTAGGATTAAAACTCTGGTCTATAAACCTCAACTATATTTATGAAGCAAAAAAGCTTTATGATGAAGGCTTATATTATTATATAGAACTCTACTCTGTTCCCGGTAGTTATGAAGAATATTCACATCACTGGAAAAAGTTAAAGATTCCATTTTTCATTCATGCCCCACATTTTGGAAGTGGTTTAAATTTTTCCTTTCCTGAGATGTTTGAAAATAATAAAAAGCTTGTCCTTGAAGCAATTAAATTTGCAGATTTACTCGATGCCAGAAAAATAATATTTCACCCGGGTGTTAACGGAAAAATAGAGGAGACAATAAAACAGATAAATAAGCTTTTTGACCCTCGAATGGTAATAGAAAACAAACCTTACAGGGGGAATGGAGAAAATCTCTTTTCTCTTGGTAGCACACCTGATGAGATAAAAAAGATTAAAAGTGAAACAGGTGTTTCATTTTGTCTTGACTTTGGTCATGCTATATGCAGTGCAAATGCATTAGGCATTGACTACGTAAAACTTATAAAAGAATTTTTATACCTTAAACCTGTTATGTTTCACCTTTCTGATGGAAATTTTAAAGGTATATTTGATTCCCACTTGAATTTTGGGAAGGGAACATTTCCTCTAAAAGAAATTGTGACTTTTATTCCTGAAAATGCCTTTCTTACGATAGAAACAGAGAAAAATTACAAAGATACATTGAAAGACTTTGTAAGCGATGTAAATTATTTGCATTCTATATTAAGAGAATGTTTTTAAGACTGGTATTCAGATTTTAAGTACCTTTCTAAAAACTTTAACTTGAATTCCTTAAATCTTCCCTTTATTATAGCTTCTCTTGCTCTTTTTGTAAGGTTAATAAGAAATCTCAAATTATGAATAGAGGCAAGTCTTAAAGCAAGTATTTCTTCTGCCTTAAATAGATGCCTAATATATGCTCTGGTATAGTTTTTACAGGCAAAACAATCGCACTCTTCATCTATAGGTATAAACTGTGTTGCAAGATCACTTCTTCTGAGATTTAGCTTCCCATCCATTGTAAAGGCTGTACCATTTCTTGCTGAACGAGTTGCAAAAACACAGTCAAACATATCCACTCCAGCCTCAATCGCATTAAGCATATCCTCTGGAACCCCCACCCCCATAAGGTAACGCGGCTTGTCAAAAGGCAGGAGATTGCACACAAGTTCTGTAATTTTATACATTACATCCTTTTCTTCTCCTACTGAAAGTCCCCCTATTGCATATCCGTCAAACCCAAGATTCACTAATTCTTCTGTGCACTTTACCCTTAAATCGTGATAAATTCCTCCCTGAACTATACCAAATAGCGATTGATTTTTATCTAATTCATCCGAAAGCCTTTCAAATTCTTTTTTAGATAAAAATGCCCATCTTAATGTATTCTCCATTGCTTGGGTTGCTTTTTCTTTTTCCACATCAGCAGGAATGCACTGATCAAAACACATAATAATATCAGCTCCAAGATCATACTGTATCTGAATGGATTTCTGGGGAGTCATAAGATGGTATGAACCATCAATATGTGATTGAAAAATAACTCCTTCTTCTTTTACCTTATTTAAAGTTGTAAGTGAGAATATCTGAAAACCCCCACTATCAGTAAGTATATTTCTTTTCCAGTTCATAAATTTATGTAAACCACCTGCAAGCTTGATTACTTCAGTTTTTGGCCTGAGGTAAAGATGGTAGGCATTCCCGAGGATAATTTCTGTTTCAATTTCTTCAAGCTCTTCAGAAGAAAGTGTCTTTACACTTCCCTGAGTTCCAACAGGCATAAAAACAGGGGTATGAACAATACCATGGGGCAATTTCATTATACCTGCCCTTGCATTACCATCCGTCTTTTCTATACAGAATTCCATAGAGGCTTTACCCTACTGATATCTTTCAGGCACAAATATTTTTTGATATGGGGGAAATTGTTCAGTTGTACCTCTAAGTACAAATGTAATAAGAAGGCTTGGTTCCCAGTAGGCAATCTGTCTTGAAGTTTCAACTTTCCTCTGAATATTAAATGAAATATTTAATTCCCACTCTTCTAAAATATAATGAGTTAAAACAAAATTGAACTGTTGAACCTTAAAATATCCTCTTTTTAGTGCCTCATAATCAAAAATGTTAATACTATCAATTAAATTTTGCCAGAAATCAACATGAATAAAATCCTTATCTGGTGGATTATAATCCTTCAAATATCTATATATATTTCTGTTATATGAGGAAGTGCTAAAACTTAACTTCCAGTATCTGTCAAACCATACAACAGTACTGAAGGTCATTGTAAAAATATCTTTTCGGGGATTGAGAAAATCCCAGTATAAACTGGAATCTATATTCAAAATTTCTATTTTATAAAATAAAAAATCATAAATATTCCTTAAAGAATATCTGGACTGTATACTTAAGCTTTCATTTGTATTCTTAAGAATATCATACACATAAGTAAAAGAAGGAAGAGGATTAAACTCTTCTGAAGGTGAAAATGAGAGTTTAATTTTTGGCGAATATCCAGCAACTATCCTGTTTGTAATCTCTGGATAATCCCAGATTACCTTTGGATTGGTTTTAGTTTCGAGAATATTTAACTTTGTCTCGGTATAAGCACTAACCCAGTGTTTTGAATAAAAGTAGAAAAGATTAATTCCATATTTCAGGTATAAAGTCCTTTCTAAGACGTTGTTTAAGTATATATCATTTTCATCTGAAATATTTGTTAACCTGTAACCAATGTAATGAGTTAAACTAAAATCAGTTTTGAACTGATTATTAAAAAAAGTATTCCCGGCATTAAAAGTTGTTGTGTGGGTGGATTTAAGAGGAACATCAGTTGTGGTTTTTACAAACTCATAGGTAAAATTGTGTGAAAGAGAAAGAGGAAGAGTTATTTCATACCATTGCAAAGGAAAAAAAATTGGTGTATATGAAATACCAGAATTTCCATCCATAGATAGAGAATACCCTGAACTTTTAGTAAAGTTAGAATTTACCACAGGATCCGTCGCCCACTTTTTTAAATTTTTAAAATTTAAATTTACTCCAGATGTTATAAGTTTATTAATGAAGTCTCCATTTATTTTCAGTGAAACAGACTCATTATGAGAATAACTATCAGAGGTTGGCTCTCTGTTGGTATTGAAGTTTTCCAGAGAATCATAAGAAAATTCACCTCCAATGGAAACTCCCAGATTATATACTGTAAAACTTTGTGTCTTATCCACAATGTTGCTTGTAACTATATTGCCTGCCGAAGAACTTACAGAGTTTGAATTTGTTTCCAGTTTCTGAACTGCTGTCGACTGTATCACAGGTGTAGCAGGTAAGTTTGAAGCCTTAAGTGGTATAGAATAGCTGATGTTAAAAATGGGTATGTCACCAGGACTATACGAAATTTTTGGGAATGAAACAGACTGAAGGTAATATCTGTATCTATCAGTGGTATAACGATTGAAATCAGGAATTTCATAAAGCGCATAATTCCATCTTCCACTAAGTGAAAAACCATAACCACTCAAGGAAAGACTCCGATAGAATGTTTGATCCTTTATATCAAGACTTCCCCTTGAAGCCCCATAAAATGAATTATCAAGAGGCTGTATCACCTGTCTGATATCAAAAGATTCTCTTCTGGATATAAATTTGTGTTTAAAAAGAGGGTCATTTATATCTTCCCAGTATAAAGAAATATTTATGTTTTCTTTTTTCAAAGAGGCGTTTATTGTGTAATTCCAGCAAAGCTGTGAAATATTTGTAACTATATTGCTTTCTGTAATAATATCCTGGGAATAACGATCGTTTACAGGATCGTAAACTATTCTCTGATCGTTTGCACCATGAAATCTTACGTTAAGCATATTAAAAGGCCCTATCTCCATCTTATTCATATAATTTACCATTATGTACTGTCCTAACCTTTCGTAAAAATCTACATAAAATGTATAGTTTCCATCCGTAGTGGAAAGATCAATGGTATTCATTAGATACCATCCGATCCTTTTTTCCTGCCCGAAAGATGTCCTTGCCCCACTGAATTTTTCCCATCTGAAATAAAATGGTAATGGCAGAAAAATATTTTGTCCTATGTAGTATGCATCAAAAAGCGCATATATTATTTCACCTTTAAAATACCACACTTTTTTTGAAAATACTCTGTAAGGAGGGGGTTCAATATCTGTAAATGTAAAATAGGCATCATCGAAAACAAGCTTATTTTCACCAAGTATTGTTACCTTTCTTGCATCAAAAAAAAGACCTCTTGTAACGGATACAGGGCCTCCCCCACCTGTAACATCTTTAAGAAAAGACCTTACGTTATAAAGTACTCCGATTTTCCTTTCGGGGTCTATTGAAGCCTTGTCTGCAAGGTAAAAATTATCTTTGTCCTGCAATTCTACATTGTCAAAAGCAGACAACTCTATAACTTTATTACTTACAAGGGTAATAATTAACATCCTCGATTTTATTTTTTTATCCTGAAATCTTACTCTCACATTTCCTAAAAACTTGATATGTTTAACATCTTCCTTTTCAAAACTCTGAAACTCAATCTCATCATAATTATCAAAAATTACATATTCTTCTAAAGAACTCCCGGCTTCATTCTCTCTTTGAATATTTGTATCAATCCCCAGTGTAAAACTCTTTACAGAGATAAAATAAAGAAATAAAAAACACAAAATAAAATGTCTTCCCAATGCTATCCTCTTTCCTGATCAAATGTTATTCTTTTAATTATAAATTATTTCATTAAAAAAGTCATTTTGTTTACTGTTTATATCTGAAATACCGGAAAGTAAATGCATACGATCACAACTAATAAAAAATACTTGAAATTTTAAAAAAAATATGTTAAGTTAAGAGAAAAGTTGAAATTCTGGATGAAACTTATGCAGAAAAAAAGTAAGTTATTAGGTGAAATAGGTGGAATAATTTTAGCCTTAAGTATAATTCCTTCTCTTTCTTTTTTTTCAATTGTTGGCATTCTACTTTTACTTATTGCTTACTATTTTATTTCAAGAGAATTTGAAAGAAAGGAAATTTTTTCAAATGCGTTGTGGGCTTGCTTGATTCCTTCAATCTTTGCTCTTATTACAGGTATCATTGTTGCAATTTTCATTACATCAACCATTATCTCTTTTTTATTTTCTACAGATCTGGGTGACTTTGAAAGCATCTTTTTCTCCGGCAAAATGATCAATTTATATATACTTATCGCAATTTTATGGGTAATAGGCTGGATTATTTCTATTGTATCCACAAAAATGTGGAAAAAGGCTAATACAATTATAGCTGAAAAAACTTCCGAAAGTCTAATTTCAACTGCTGGAAATATCATCTACACAGGTGGGTGGTTAACAATAGTACTTGTGGGTTATATATTGATTTACATTGGCTTTATTGTAAAAACTATTGCATTTTTTTCTGTAAAAGAGGTAGAAGGTTAATGAGAACTTATGGAAGAAAACCAGTTATAGGTTTTTTTACACATCTTATCTCTGGAATCACAAGTTTTGAAGAAGAACTCTGGAGAGGAGTTTATGAAAAAGCTAAAGAAAAAGAATACAGTTTAATATGCTTTCCTGGAGATAACCTCAGGCTTGATAAAGAGGGCAATTTATCAAATCCAAGAAACCTGATTTACAGATATGCTACAGAAGAGACAATTGACGGTTTAATAGTAGGAAGTAACAGTATAACAAGTTTTGTTAGCCCAGAGGAATTTAAGAATTTTTGCAGAAGGTATGGGAAAATTCCACTTGTAAGCATTGGTGGGAATCCATTAGACATTCCACAGGTCATTTTTGATAACAAAAAGGGCATGAAGGCAATAATAAGCCATCTCATCGAAACTCACAACAGAAAGAAGATCGCTTTCATTACAGGACCTATGGGTAATCAGGATGCAATAGAAAGATTTGAAGCATACCAGGAAGTTTTAAAACTTTATGGAATTCCTTTTGATGAAAAACTTGTCTATCAGGGAACATTTCTTGTGGATTCCGGATTTCAGGCGGTTGAATTTTTCATTAAAAATAAAATTGATTTTGATGCCGTAGTTGCCTCAAATGATCAAATGGCTTTCGGTTCAATGAATGCATTGAAGAAATACAGTATAGAGATTGGAGATGAAGTTTCAGTTGTGGGCTTCGACGATGTAACTGATGCACAATTTACAAATCCACCACTTTCTACTGTAAAACAACCTTTCTATATTCAGGCAGCCAAAGCCTGTGAAGTGTTAATAGATATCCTGGAAGGCAGAAAAGTTGATACTCATTACATTTTAACACCAGAGTTAGTAATTAGAGAATCCTGTGGCTGCTTTTCCTCAAAAATCCAGGAGATTGATACAAATATCAAGCTGGAGGGCAACTTTTCTTCCCGACAGGAGATAGAATCATATTTCCTTGAAAAATTAAAAAATATTCTTTTAGAAAAAGAAATAGTGCGGGAAATTATTGATAAACTCTTCGATGAAGTCTTAGGTGGAAAAGAAATATTTATTAAAACCATTACTTCAATAATCAGGAATTTGATTGACAGGGGAAAAGAAGGTTCTATTTCAAATTTAAGAGATTTCTTATTCCTTTTAAGGAAAGCATTTTTATCATTTTTAAATAATGAGAAGTTGGCAATAGCAGAAAATCTTTTTCAAAAGACCTTTTACATCATCTCCGAAGCGCTATTGAAAGTTGCAGTTAACAGAGATTCAAAAAAAGAAGAAGCCAGTTCACTTTTAAGAAATGTCTTATCATCCTTAAGTGCAAGCTTTGATATTAAAATTTTACTGTCAAACTTTGAAAATGCCCTGAAAAGTCTTAATATTCCTGGAGCTTATATATTTTTAAAAGAAAGGGACAAATTGAAATTTCTTTATGGTAGTTTTGAAAATTCTCATATTATTCCAGAAGAAACCATATTTGATGAAAATATTCTTTTACCCGATGAACTTGTTCCAAAAAAAGAATTTTATCTTATTGCTTTCCCTCTGGTTTACCAGGATGAACATATTGGAAACCTTTTTCTTCATACAGGCAATGAATTTCCCTTTATCTATGAATCGATCTATGGACAGATGTGCAGTTCAATAAAAGGAGCACTTCTATTTGAAAAAATTCAGGAGGTGGAAAGAGAACTGGAGGATAAAAACAGAAGACTTGAGGAACTTGTGATTCCAATGCTTGAAAATATTGAAAGCATTTCAAAAATACTTCAACAAAGAGAAAAAACACTCACAGAACTTTCTGAAATTACAAAGCAAAGTGCTGAAGATCTTTCAAATATGAGTTCTATTATAGAAGATATTTCCAGTCATGCAAATAAAATGATGGAAGTAATTAAAATTATTGAAGATATATCAGAGACAATAAATCTTGTAGCCTTAAATGCATCTATAGAATCAACTCATGCGGGGGAATATGGTAAGGGATTTTCAATAATAGCCAGAGAAATTAAAAAGCTTTCAGATTCAACAAGAAGAAATTCAGAAGAAATCGCTCAGACGCTCACAACGCTTTCCCAGAGTATAAAATCTTCACACGAGGCAAGTGAAAAGACTTTAAAAACCTTTAAAGAAGAAGAGGCAATAATATATCAGCTTTTAGAGTCTCTTAGAACTATTTGGGAGGGAGTGAAAAACCTTTCAGAATCAAGCAATAAAATTTTAAAAATGCTGAGTAAAAAATAACCTAAACTTCTTCTCCTCCACTTGCCTTTTTTAATCTATTCATTATTGCCTTTCCCAGACCTTTTTCTTCCACTTTTTCAGCAATAATTAACTTTACATTTTCCCTATCACATTCATAAAAAATCTTATAAAGAGATTTTGCGTAATCCTCCAGAGATGACACTCTAACTATCTTTATGTCACCTTTAACTAAAGGAGAGGACTTAAAAACAATAACTCCAATCTTTTTATCACTATTTTTAATTATTGAACTTTCTATCCTGAATGGCTCACACATTACCACCTTTGCTTTAGGTTTATAATGGGTGTATTTGACTCCAGGTGATTCAACCTTTTCACCGCCAGACTCTGAAAAAACTACCTCTATACCACCTAATGCATCCTCTATCATTTCCTTACTTATAAATCCCGGCCTTAAAATCCTTACCCTATCACCTTCAATCTTAACAACTGTAGATTCAAGCCCAATTTCACACATTCCTCCATTTATTATTGCATCCACCCTGCCATTCATCTCCCTGACCGCCATTTCAAATGTAGTAGGGCTTGGTCTCCCGGATTTATTTGCTGAAGGGGCGGCAACAGGAAAGTTACACAGCTTTAGAATCTCTCTTGCAACAGGGTGAGATGGTATCCTTACAGCCACAGTCTCAAGCCCTGCTGTAACAACAGACGGTATCTTTTCTGCTTTCGGCAAAACCACAGTAAGTGGGCCAGGTGAAAAAATTTCAAAAAGTTTTATAGCAAGTAGATTAACTTCTTTTACAACAAGAGGTAAAAACTCCTGTGAGTAAATATGAACTATTAAAGGATTATCAGACGGTCTTCCTTTTGCCTGAAATATTCTATTTACCGCACTTTCATTAAATGCATTTGCACCAAGTCCATAAACTGTTTCTGTCGGGAAAACAACAATTCCACCATTTTTTAATATTTCAACAGACTTTAAAAATTTTTCTCTCTCTTTTTCTATGTCGTAAACAAGAAGAGTTTTTCTCATAAAAATTTCTTTTTATTCTCTTTAATATCAAGTGTTATTATGCCATCCGTTTTTTCATAGAGATACTTATAACGCAAGTAATTGGTTAAAATCTTTTTAACATAGCCTCTTGTTTCTCTGTAGGGATGTATTTCTAACAACTCAAGTTCATTTTCTGGGTCAAACTTTTTCATTATCTTGCTAAAAGGCTTAGGCCCCCCATTGTAAAAAGCAAGCCCTTTTAAAAGACCATGGGACTGGATTATATCGTTAAGATAAGCAGTCCCAAGAATTATATTGTCAAGAGGGTTATAGAGATCTATATTTTTGCCAATATCCAGCCTTTTATTTATAAGTCTTGCTGTAGCTGGCAAAAGTTGCATAAGTCCTCTTGCCCCTGCCCTTGACCTGCTTTTTGGTATATACATACTTTCCCCTCTTATAACAGCATAAACAAGATATTTGTCAAGGGACGTTTCTTTAAGCCTTGAGAGTGCTACTTCAATCTCACTATCATATGGTGTGGGATAAAGAAGCATCTGTAAATCCTTCGAAAAAAATGCAAAATTTTCATTTATAAAACTCGTTTCACCAAGGCTATCATAATATTTTCTTGCCAGCAAAAAATTCTTGTATTTAAGAAGTTCCTTTAATATCATTATACTTCTTATTGTTTCATTATAAACACCAAGCTCTGTTAACATTTGCTCGGCTTTTTCAATAAGCCCTGAACTTATATAAATTTTAAACTTAAGATATGCAAGTGTATCAGTTTTTACTCTGTTAATAAAATCCTCATTAAAATCAAAAAATACATTTGAATTGTATCTTCTTGAAATAGAAACAACTTCTTTCTTCCATTTATCTTTGTTACTGTCTAAACTGAAAAGAAGTCTTGCATAAAATAGTCTGTCCTTATGGTCGATTCCTCTTTCATATTTTTCTATCAAAGAATTTATGTACTTATCTTTTGAAATAGAAAGTTCATTTAAAATTTCAAAAATAAGATTTTTTGCATGGAAAGCATAGTATCCATCAGGAATAGCAGCAATAGATTTTTCAAAATATTTAATGGCATTGGTCTTATCATCTAAAATTATATAGCTATATCCTGTCCAGAATGAGACATCATCTGCAATAAACTTTGAATCACTATCTAAACCTAAAGCCTTTTCAGTTGCCTTAACAGCTTCTATAAGGTCATCATATCTCTTGAAAGCAAGCAGATTTCTTACCAGAATCATCAAATTTTTTTTTGCACACTCTATTTCTATTTCTCCCTTCAGGTAATCGTTATAGCAAAGCAGGGCTTTTTTGTAGTCATATCTACCTTTTCTGTTAAAAACTCTTAATTTTCTATAATAGTATTCTCCTCTCACCTTTGCTGAATGTGTGGGAATGTCACTTTCAGAAAGACTTTTGTAAGTTTTCAGCTCCTGATAAACACTAAAATATAACGGATTCTTTTTCACCTCTTCTATAAACTCATAACTGTCAAAAGATCTACAGTTATTTATGATATTTATACCTATTTCTTCTACTATATTCTCTGAAGGTTTTGTTTCTCTTATATACATCTTTGCCAGCTTCGCATAAAGATCAAAATTTTTTGATGAAATTAGATTTGAAAGTATAAGTTCCTTTTCTTCCTGTGTATATTTTTTCCAGTTAAGTTTTACTATTTTTTCATAAATAGACTTCTCTTCCTTTAAAGGCAAATAGTTCAAAGCAACATATCCAGCATCTTTCAAATTATTGTTAAGAGAGTAAAGACGTGCAAGAAGTGAAAAAAACTCATCCTTTTTGTAATCCTTTACCATTCCTTCATACTTTTTAGCAATTTTTAAAGCCTTTTTTACATCAAAATGCAAATAAAAATTTAATATTCCAATAAGGGAATCAACCTTTGCCATGGCATCCGATGAATTTTCAAGCAGATCACTGTAAATCTTCAGCGCTTTCGACTTTTCTCCAAGCATCTGATATGTTCTTGCAATAAGTAAATAAGCTTCATCTTTCAATATGAAGTCTTTTCTTTTTTCTACAAGATCCTCCAGCCTGTTCTTTATGTATAATATTTCTTTGTATTTTATTTTCTTTCTGTCAAGAGAACTAAATAACTTCTTAAACTCTTCAATTTCGTAATACTGGGATTGTAATGTACTTTCCAGAAAAAAATCCTGCCCGGGTTCTGTTCCAAAGAATACAACTGTGATAACAACACAGGCTATAAAAAATCCGAATGCTGCTTTCAATCTTTTGAAGCAAAAAACTTCTCGCATCTCTACCTCCGCAGAGTTTAAAAAACATATTATTTTAACAAATAAGATAAAAACTGTCAAAAAATAAGGTATAAGCTGGCTTTCTAATTATTTATCGTTTGTTTACCATCATTGCTTAATAATAAAGGCGATTCTCTAAGCGTGGGGATGAAATTCCTGATAAGCCTTTTTAAGTTTTTCTATTGAAAGATGGGTATAGATCTGTGTGGTTGAAAGGCTGGAATGCCCAAGCATTTCCTGTATCACCCTTATGTTTGCCCCATTATCAAGCAGGTGTGTGGCAAATGTATGTCTTAAGGTGTGGGGTGAAACTTTTTTTTGAATTGCAAGCTCATTTATATAAACGTTTATAATATATCTTACCATCCTATCCTGAATTCTCTTTCCTGATTTTGTCACAAAAAGTGCCTCTCCCCTTGGTTGAAATTCTCTGCGGTATAAAAAATACTTATAAAGTATAGCCTTTGTCTTATTTCCCACAGGTACAATCCTGTATTTTTTACCCTTACCTAAAATGCGAACAAGTCCGTTTTTAAGATCTAAATCACCAAGATTAAGTCCTGTAAGTTCTGAAACTCTCAGTCCACTCGCATAGAGAAGCATTATCATAGCCTTATTTCTTACTGAAAATGGGCTGTCTTCTGGAATGATATTTATAAGATCAAAAATTTCCCCGACTTCAAGAACGGATGGCAGTCTCTTTTGCTTTTTTGGTGAAGAGATAAGCTCTGCTGGATTTTTAGAAATAAATTTCTTTTTTACCAGATAATTAAAAAATGTCTTAAGAGAGGCTATTTTTCTTTCAACAGTTGAAGCTTTAAAGCCCTTTTTACCAAGAAAAGTAATATATCCTGTAAGCACAGAATAATTAAGTGACTTTATATCTTCGATTTTTTCATTTTTTAAAAATTCAAAAAAATTTTCCAGATCTTCCTTATAGGATTTTATGGTATGATTTGAAAATCCCTTTTCATATCTTAGATACTTCAAAAAATTTTGAGTTAGCTCTGTCATTTTTCCTTTTCCTTTTCAATCTCAAGAAAGTCAACTTTATAAACAAGACCAAGGTATAAAGAAAGAAATTCCGAATCTGCTTCCTGAATTGGCTTATCTAAGGAGTTATCAGGAAGAACCTTCCCCTTCAAATATCTTCCATTAGCATAAGTAAATCTCGATTCAATTCCAATATCTTTTGTAACAAAATATATAAATGAAAGAGAAGTGAATGGAAAAGTATAATTAATCTGTTTGTATTCTTTTCCACCTCCCGAAACTTCATAAATACTAAATTGATTCATAAAAGGGTTTATACTAATCGAAAACTCAAAAGATTTAACTGGATTCCAGAAAAATATTAAAACAAAAGGATTTAATATACCATTATTTTCTAAATTTGTGACTGTCTTTTCATTTTCCATCCATGCTCCAGTTATTGTACTTATTCCAAAAACACCTATCCCGAAAGCAAACTGTTTATTCCAGAAAGGCAGGTAGTAAGAGAGTGAAAAATTTATTATATTGTAATGTGAAATGTCTGTAATCTTTCCCTGATCAAGGACAAAAACAGGCAAACCAGGTAAAGAACCCCCGAAAAAGTCAAATCTTATATCCCAGTATCTGATGGTAAACCCTAAAATCGTAAATAATTCCGGAAATCTTCCTTCTAATTTACCCCACTCAACAGGAACATCATAATTCCATATTACTGGAAAATTTATAATTTTGTTTCCCATCTCAAGGTTAAAGCCAATCCTTGTATAAAAAAGTCTTTCAATCTTAAGTTTTTCTTTTTCATAAACAGTTTCTCTCAGTTTCTTAACCTCCACCTCCTCTTCTAAAGTAATCACAGGTAAAGCCTTCTGTATCTTCTCCCTTGTCCTTAAGGCAATTTCATCTATCGTATCAAATATATCAACTGTTACAACCCCTTTTGACTGTTCACGCATCTTCAACTGTTTCTTTAAAACATCCCATACTTCAGTTATAACAAGCAGGGATTTTCCTTCAATGTAATAATAACCGTATACTATTACATCCCCTCTATTGGAAAGACAGTATTGATTGGCCTTGCCAGTAGAATCAAAAAATATATCTCCCTCTTTTATCTCAACAACATTAAAACCCTTAGTTTTTTGCAACTGTGAAGAAATGGATTTTTTCAACATTACCCCGACAGATTTATCCTTTTCAAATGAGAGATCCTGCCAGTTACCAATGATGATATTCCACTTTTCCTGAGAAAAAGCAAGACCATAAAGTAAAGCAAAAGTTAAAGTATAAAAAACTTTCCTAAAATTCATACTTAATACCCAATCCTACAAAAGAATTAGCAATTCTAAGTCTTTTCAAATAAATTTCACCCTCCGGGCACTTTATTAAAAAAGGCTCAGGATATCTGCTAGAATTCCACTCTCTTTCTATTCCAAGCTCATAAATATTTATTCCCAGGAAGAAATTAATTTTTTCACTGACTTTAAAGTCAAAATCCATATGTATATACGGAGGTCCTTCAGCAACATTAAAATCAACATTTGTGACAGTCTTATCATAAAAAATAAATTCTAGAGAACCAGATTGAAAAACTCCAAAATATAAAGAAAAGTAATAGTTTTTTGTAACATTGAATCTAAAAAACAACCCAAACACAAGCTTATAAAACTCAGTCTCCGGAAATGTGAAGTTTATAGTACCGTTGATAAGCTTAATACTATTGTATTTTCCTCCCTCCAGTCTTGCAAAAGGCCCAAAGAAGAATAAATTACCAAAAAAGCCAAAGGCTGGAGTTAAAGAAATACCATAATTATAATTTTCAGTAATACTTGTTTTAGCCTCAAGAATAAGCAAAAACCAGAGATATTCAAACTCAAACAGTAGCGATGAAGCAAAGCTATAGACTGAATCCTGCTCGAAACCCCGTTGATTTCCCCCGGGGATTTCTATTTCTATATCAGGAATTCCAAACCTATCAAGGTTAAATCCAGCCCCAACAGAGAATGATGGTTTTTCCTTTTGAAACTCACCAAGCTTTTTCTTTCTTGTCTCAACTGTTACAATCTTACGCTTTTCTTTCGGCGGATAGGTTATTGCAAGAATTTCTAATATATTAAGAGAAATAGCCTCTATTTCTTTTATAAATTCACCCTTCCTAAAGCCAAAATTTGTAAGAAAATTTGTAGTTTTCGTAACATCTATAAGATTCAAGCTATAATTAGTGGTTTCTTCTTTTATCAAAATTAAAATTTTAGCATTTACTTCTTTAATCCCATAGGAAATAAGTTCTGTCTCATCATCAGAAAAAAGATAAAAATTTGTGTATGATGTTGCTTTAGAGAGAATACTTTTTTGCAGAAGAAATTCAAGATTGGAAAATTTACTTTCCCTGTCAACAACAAGCATTATCTTTTGAGGGACAAGATCTAAGGCGAATGTAAAAAGAGGTAATAAGAAAATTAACAAAAAAGCTAACTTTTTCAAATTAAAACCCCCCGAATATAATATTCTTAAAAAGAAAAAAAGTCAATACTACTTTACTTCAACAAAAATTTTTTTATCATTCAAAATTTCTTTATCCTCTATAAATATAGCTTCAAAGCTTTTTCCACTTACAGTAATGTTTAGATTTGTTTCTATAAACTTAATCTTATTTGAGATAACAATTCTACCAATTTTCCAGTCCGAATCATCATTATTCAGTAATAAGAGATTCAAACCTCTAAAATCCCCTTTTTCCACAAAACTTATTTCCACCTTCTTACCCTTTTCATAATTAAATACTCTTTTTTCAGTTAGTCTCGAAGGATTCTTTAAGTATGCAAAAATCCAGAATATTAAGGCAAGAAAAATGTAAAAAACTATAAAATTGCTTACCTGTGGATTTCCACCTGAAATATAACCTAAAATCCCTTTTTTTCTCGGGTAGGTTTCTTCAAAATAATTTTTCTTTCTTCTTCTTGCAATCCTTTCTGCCCTCGAATAGTGGTATTCATAATCTGGATTTTTTAAATCGTCAAATGAAGGAATTTCTTTTTCTTTTTTCATAATCCTTCACTTAATAATATTATTTTTTTCTATCATTACAACACAGGCTTCAGAAAAAAAGTTAGGGAAAAGCATAAATTTTTTTACCTTATTGTTACTTATAAAAATAGTTCTTGCAATTCTATAGCCCTTTTTCCTGCAGTATTCTTTAAAATCTAAATAAGTAAGTAAATGTATATTTGGTGTATCATACCACTCATAGGGAAGAGCTTTTGACTTTGGCATTCTTCCCGAAAATAATAAATTCAACCGAATTTTATAATGTCCAAAATTCGGAAAACTGAGTATTGCATACTTTCCTATTCTCATTATTTCATCGATAACCTTATCAGGCTTCTTAAGTTGCTGCAATGTTTGACTTAAGATTACATAGTCAAAAGTATTATTCCTGAGGAATGGAAAAAGATTATTCATATCATACTCTACAACAGGTATCCCTTTTTTCAAAGCAATAAGCATCTTTTCTTTATCGATATCTATACCTATTCCATTTACATTTTTTTTGTTTATGAGATAATCCAGAAGCTCCCCATCCCCGCATCCAAGGTCAATAACGCTTGTATTTTTTTCAATCCAGTTTGCAATAATGGATAAATCAGCTCTGTTTGCAAAGGCCAGAAGTAACTTTCTCATCTCGATTTCTCCATATTACTAAAAGTTGCATCCAGAAATGAACTTATAATTTCTTCTTCTTTCTCTATCTCAAGTAAAAATGCATCATGGCCACAATCAGTTTCTATATTAAAATACGACACATCCTTTTTTAGCTTTAATAAAGCTGAAACCATCTCCCAGGACTGATATGGGGGGAAAAGCCAGTCGGAAGTGAAAGATAAAATCAACATACGACTTTTTATCCTTTCCATTGCCTTTTCTAAATTCCCTTCTCCATAACTCATAGCAACATCGAAGTAATCCATTGCCTTGGTGACATAAAGATAAGTATTGGCGTCAAAGCGCTCAACGAATTTATTTCCCTGATAATCAAGGTAACTTTCTACCTGAAACTCTTTGGAAAAATCAAAACCCAACTGGTTTTTACTCTGCAACCTTCTACCGAACTTTCTGTGCATTGCCTCATCACTTAAGTAAGTAATATGCCCTATCATCCTCGCAATAGAAAGCCCGACAGATGGAACACTTTTCCCGTAATAATCTCCTTTATTCCAGTTTTCATCCCTGATTATTGCGTTTCTACCGACAGCATCAAAAGCAATAGACTGAGGCGAAAGTCTTGCTGGAGCAGCAATAACTATGGAAGAACAAACACTATCAGGATAACGAAGTGCCCACTCAAGGGCCTGCATTCCTCCCATTGACCCACCAATCACACCAAGCAACTTTGGAATTCCCAGATAATCTATCAACAGCTTTTGAACCTTCACCATATCACCAATTGTAATGACAGGGAAAGAAGCACCATAAGGTTTGCCTGTTTGTGGATTTATAGATGAAGGACCTGTTGTACCTGCACATCCACCTAAAACATTAGAACATACAACAAAGTATTTATCTGTATCAATAGCCTTTCCAGGTCCAATAGCTTCATCCCACCACCCAACATTATTACCTATGTTCCCATGGTAACCTGCTGCATGTGCGGTTCCCGAAAGAGCATGACAGACAAGCACAGCATTCGTTTTCTCTCTGTTTAGATTACCATACGTTTCATAAGCCACGGTAATTGGTCCAAAATCCTTGCCACAATCAAGTTTTATATATTCCTTTTTATCCTTCACAAGCTCAACATACTTTGTTTCTACTATACCTACTGAACCCTTTTTCTTTTTCATCAAGTAACCTCTTTTGAGAAAGAATCTAAATCAAATAACAAAGTTAAGTATAAAATTTTACTTAATTTTTATCAAAAGAGCAAGTAATCCAGCTAACTCTTGCAATGGAAAAGAGGCCCACTGCCATGACCCAGAGAAATATCCTTTGAAATCTTTATAAGCCTGTATACATAATTTATGGCTTTTCTTACAGCATCCTCTAATTTATATCCTTTTGCAAGAAAAGCTGCTATTGCACTGGAGAGTGTACATCCTGTACCATGAAGATTTTTAGTTTTTATGCGATTATGCTTGAAATTCAAAAGTTCAATTTTATTTTTATCCTTCAAAAAAAGCCTATCAATAATAATTTTTGAATTTTCATCAAAATGCCCACCTTTTATTAACACCCCTCTAAGATTTTCATTTTCCTCAAGAAGTCTCTTTGAAAATTCAAAATCATCATCCTCTGCAACTCTTTGAAATTCTACATAGTTTGGAGTAATAAGATAACTAATTCTGGCAAATAAACCAAAAACCTCCTTAAATTCTTCTCCTTTTGTAAGTTCAAAACCATTTTTAGAGTAATAAACTGGATCAAAAACAACAATCCTGTTTCTTAAATAGTTTGAAATGAGCTTTGCATTCTCAAGACTTCCAATCATACCAACTTTTACAACATCAACTTCTATATCAGAAAACAGAGTTTCAAGCTGCTGTGCAATGATATTCTTATCCACCGGATAAACCCTAGTTACCCCCAAGGTATTCTGAACTGTATGAGCGGTCACAACAGAACAACCATAAACACCAAGAGATGTAAATGTCTTAATATCCGCCTCTACACCTGCCCCACCACCTGGATCAGAACCTGCGACTGTCAAAACAACTGGAACTTTTTTCATAAAAATCATTCTTGCCTGTTAATAAGTTCCGAATCAGGCCCGATATTTAACTCAAGACTATTGTCCATAATATAAGAGTTATCCCCGATAAGTGATCTATCAAGAATAGCATTCTCTATGGTTGTTTCCACACCAATTATTGAGTTTCTTATAATTGCATTTTTTACAATACATCCCTCTGAAATTGAAGTGTTTGGCCCTATTATTGAATTTTTAATTTCACAATTTTTTCCAATAAACACAGGTTCTATTATGATAGAGCCATCAACTTTATATGAACTGGACTGTTTTTTGAGAAGAACCTTATTAGTATTTAAAAGTGTTTCTTTTTCCCCGCAATCATACAATTCATTGATATGAAAAGCCTTAAATTTTTCTCCAATTTTAAGCATATAATGCATTGCATCAGTTAGCTGATATTCTCCCTTCGTTCTTATATTGTGTTCCATAAGATATTCTATTGAATTAAAAAGCTTTTTACTGCTGGGGAAAAAATAAATTCCTGCAATAGCAAGGTTGCTTGGGGGATTTTCTGGTTTTTCTATCATATTTTCCACATACCCCTGCTTATTCACGACAACCACACCAAACTTCCTTGGATCATCAGGAATCATTACCCCTATCTGATTATCCTTTGAGTTTACAATTGTGGAAAGGTCAGCTTTAAAAATTATGTCTCCTAAAATAATCAGAACTGGCTCATCACTTAAAAACTCATCCTTGGAAAGATAAATAGCATGCCCTAACCCATGAAATTCCTGCTGTCTTACAAACTTCATGGGAAAGGAATAGGTTTTAAGAAGATAATTTTTTATCTGTTCTCCAAGATGACCTATTATAAAAATTATTTCACTGAACTCTAAAGTTTCTATCTGCTCGATAATGTAATCTATAATTGGCCTGCCAGCCACTCTTATCAAAGGTTTAGGAAGAACATACGTATGAGGCCTCAATCTCGTACCTTTCCCTGCCACAGGTATTATTATTTTCATTTTTAGACCCCTGAAAGTTGTAGT
>Ga0078972_1009606_pt1 | contig 18939 bp, 10 predicted proteins | sample YelNatPaOPGAMG01_FD_67568 | JGI IMG/M metagenome (GOLD analysis project Ga0078972, IMG submission 67568) | Hot spring thermophilic microbial communities from Obsidian Pool, Yellowstone National Park, USA - OP-RAMG-01 (SPADES assembly) (version 2) | ecosystem: Environmental > Aquatic > Thermal...
CAACTATTACCTGAACAATGCGGTCTACCTGATGGAAGAATTCCTGAAAAACACCAAAGACCCGTACTACGATGGCGAGGTTGATTACGGCGACCGGGCCGAGCACTGCTGGAACGGTGACCACACTCTGCCTAACTACCTGTCGCGTCTCCGCTACCACCAGCTTCACATCCCGAAGATAATGGAGCGCATCAAAAAATCAGCTCCACCCGGCGCCGACCTCAAAAGCTGGCGCTATTAGAAATTAGGGACACAAACTATATTTCCTATTTTTCTTTTTTTCGCACCAGCGCTGAACTTTAATCGCTTGACCAAACAGAGACCAGAAGTCGTATTCTTCTGTTATCCTGGGCGAAAATAGAAACTTCAGTTAATCCTATCTGGTGTCCAGGTTCGCTGATATTTTTATTTTGGTTAAGCAATGCCAATCTGCCTGACGTATTGTGGGGATATATTGTAATGATAATTCGCCAGCGAAGGGTAAACCAGTAAAATTGCCTGGGCTAAAAAAACCAGAATCCTGGGGAGTGATTAATAAGAATAAACCTTAAAGTTTGCATCCGTACTTGAGTCCAGTGGAGGCTGGTCAACCATGAGGAAATAAGATAAAAAATAAGAAATATAGAATGTGTCCCCATTTTCATATAGACAAATGAAAAAAGAAAGAGTAAAGATAAATTAATAAATAGAAAATAACCAATGATAAAAAAAATTAGAAGAGGAGGAACGATGAAGTCGATAATTAAAAATGGCTTAATAATTCTTGTTGCCGCTTTGATTGTTTTTATCTTTTCTGGTGTTTACTCCAGCCTTAATGGTGCCCCAGCCCAAAGCCCGACAACCATGATCACTCCCGAGGCCCACTTCGGGTTTAAGCCGGGTGCTGACCGTATGATGTTTGATTATGAAGAATTAATCAGCTATTTGCAGAAGCTTGATGCTGCTTCACCTCGCCTGAAATTAGTAGAGATCGGGCGTTCTCCCCAGGGCCGGCCGATGTATATCGCCTTTATCAGCTCGGAAGAGAACATACGAAACCTGGAGCGGTTGCGCGAGATAAACCGGAAATTAGCTCTTGAGCCTAATCTGAGCCCTGAGGAAAGAGCCTCGCTTATAGCTCAAGGCAAGGTGTTTTTTCTGGCCACCCTCTCCATGCATTCTGATGAAGTCGGGCCATCGCAGGCCGCCCCGCTTATTGCTTACGAGCTTGTTACCACTGAAGACCCTCAGATAAAGAAATGGCTGTCTGATGTTGTTTACATGATGGTTCCCAATCACAACCCCGATGGCATGGATATGCAGGTCCATCATTACCGCAAATACAAAGGAACCAAATATGAAGGATGCTCCTTGCCCGGAGTCTATCACCAGTATGTGGGCCATGACAATAATCGCGATTATCTAACCCTAACTCAATCCGATACCAAGGCTATCTCCCGGATTTATAACCTGGATTGGTTTCCACAAGTGATGGTAGATAAGCACCAGATGTATACCGAGGGACCAAGATATTTCGTGCCACCCGTCCATGACCCTATCTCTGAAAACGTAGATGCTGGTATCTGGAACTGGACCAAGGTTTTTGGTTCCAACATGATTACTGATATGACTGAAGCGGGATTGGCTGGCGTTTGCCATAGCTATATTTTTGATGATTATTGGCCGGGCTCAACCGAAACCAGCATGTGGAAAGGCGTTATCAGCATGCTGACCGAAATGGCCAGCGCCAAGGATGCTACACCGGTCTTTGTTGAACCCAACGAGCTCCAAGTAGAGGGGAAGGGGCTTTCCGAATACAAAATGAGCATCAACATGCCCTTGCCCTGGCCTGGCGGCTGGTGGCGCCTTAGCGAAATGCTGCAGTATGAAATTGTTTCCACGAAGTCCATATTAAAAACCGCTTCTTTGCATAGACAAGAAATTCTGGAATATCGTAACGACCTATGCCGCCGAGAAGTGGAGAAGGGAAAGACGCAACCTCCTTTTTACTATGCTCTTTCCCATCGCCAGCCTGACCAAAGTGAATTGGTCAGCTTGGTTAACCTCCTCCAAGAGCACGGTGTCCGGGTTTTTCAGCTCAAGCAGGCCATCCGAAGCGGGGATATTTTATTAGAAGCTGGCGATATCATCGTCCCCTTAGCTCAGCCCTTTCGCTCTTTTATTAAGGAAGTTATGGAACGGCAGGAATATCCAGTGCGCCATTACACACCTGAGGGTGAGCTAATAAAACCTTACGACATTACCAGCTGGTCCCTGCCCTTGCATCGCGGGCTTAAATCATTTGAAATTAAGGTCCGCTCTGAGGAGTTGGAAAAAAGCCTGGAAGAAATCAGCCGTGAATTTTCTCTTCGCCAAGAAATTCCAGGCACCTTTTTTGCGGCAATCCTGATGGCCAATAATAATGAAAGTTATAAAGCTGCTTTTCAAGCGCTCAAGCAGGGGCTCAAAGTGGAAAGATTGGAGCAAAAGGAGGTTGTTGCGGGCGAAGAAATTCCTCAGGGTAGCTTTTTTATTGCTTATAACGAGAAGCTGCTTCCCATCCTAAAGAGTCTAACTGTTGCCCCAAGAATTATTTCTGAACCTGTTCGTTTTAAGACGTTACCGGTCCGGCTGCCCCGCATCGCCCTGGTTGAGACCTATTTTCATGATATGGATGCTGGCTGGACTCGTTATATTTTTGATACCTATTCTATTCCCTTTACTGTGGTCAGGCCAGGTGATTTTGAAAAAACCGATTTTGCTAAGAATTTTGACCTGGTTGTTTTTCCTGACGCCGAAAAATCTGTCTTAATGGAAGGCAGATATCAGTATAAGCAAGAGATTTATTTGGCTGATTATCCTCCCGAATATACAAAGGGAATCGGGGCTAAGGGAATGGAAAAGCTGATGACTTTTCTTGATTCGGGCGGAATAATCATTTCCTGGGGTGCTTCTACCTCCCTTTTTATGGGAAAACTAGAGATTCCGCGGCCGAAACCGACGAAAGAGGAAAAAGGCGAAAAGGGGAAGGAAGAAAAAGGAGAGAAAGAAAAAGAGGAGTTTCAATTGCCGGTGAGGGATGAGTCTGAGGCCCTCCAGAAAGCTGGACTTTATTGTCCGGCCTCTTTGTTACGCATCATCCTTACTGAAGACCACCCGCTGACTCTCGGCCTTCCCTCTGAAATTGGAATTCTTTACACCGGTAAACCTGCTTTCCAGACTTCCGTCCCCATCTTTGATATGGACCGCCGGGTTATCGGTCGCTTCCCGGAGAAGGATATTTTGCTCAGCGGCTATGCGGAGAAAGTGGAGAAAGTCGGGAATAAAACCAGCGTGGTCTGGCTAAAGAAGGGACGGGGTCAGCTCGTCCTTTTCGCCTTCAGTCCCATTTTCCGGGCTTCCACCCAGGCTTCCTTTAAGCTTCTCTTTAACGCCTTGCTCTTACCCAAAATTACGGGGACATCCTAGATTTTTCCTATTTTTTCTGGAAGCTCGGTGTGGAAAACTGATGACCCTGATGATATTTAATATTCCATATTTTTTATATGCGTAGTGATTAGGTATTATTGACTAAAGTAACTCAGGCTGGATTCTTAATCGGTTGATCCCGCCTTGATTCTTAATTTAATCAATAAGGCTCTTCCGGACTTTTAATGGAAAGGTGGTCCAGGTCAAAGGAAACAGATGCAGGGGCGAAGCATTATTGGTTCTCGGTTTTATGCGTAAATCAGGCTCGGAACAAATTGCCGACCTGTAGATTCCGGCCCGGTCTCTATGTTTACTCGGTTTCTCGTGCAAATCAGGAATCAATAGGGGAAGCCCGCTCGCTCCTTTACTGCTCCATCGGGCCCTGATTATTTAACGAAGAATTGGGATATGAGTATGGTGTCCCCCTTTTCCGTAATTTAAAAAAATTGGGAAACATGTATGGCGTCCCCCGTTTTTGTTATGATAAAATGATAAAAAAATTTTAGGAGTGAAAGATGAGAGAAATTAAAGCCTTGGCAATCGCCTTATTGATCTCGGTCATTATGACTTCCTGTACTGCCCAGAAGAAAGATAAGATGGTTGCTGAAAATCCGTTCTTTACCGATTGGAATACGCCGTTCGGCGCGCCGCCTTTTGACCAGATTAAAGTTGAACACTTCAAGCCGGCCATTCTTGAAGGCATCAAGCGCCACAAGGCCGAAATCAAGGCCATCGCCGAGAGCAAAGAACCGCCGACCTTCGCCAACACTGTTGAAGCTCTTGACCACAGCGGTCTCTTCCTGGACCGGGCCCAGAAAGTAATGGAGAATCTCCTCTCAGCCAACACAAATGATGAACTTCAAGCTGTGGCTCAAGACCTTGCTCCCACCCTCTCTGCCCACTACGATGATATATTTCTCAATTCCAATCTATTCGCTCGCTTCAAAGCTATCTATGACCGACGCGACCAACTGGAACTTAACCCTGAGCAGCGCCAGCTTCTTGAAAAGTATTACCGCGACTTCGTGCGAGCAGGAGCTAACCTGGATGAGACTAAAAAAGCCCGGCTCAAAGAAATCAATCAGGAACTTTCGGTCCTTGAACTTAAATTTGCCGAAAATGTTCTCAAGGATACTAACGCCTTTGAGCTGGTCATAGATAACCAAGCCGACCTCCAAGGGCTTCCTCCCAACGTCATTGCCGCCGCGGCCGAAGCGGCCAAAGAGCGGGGCAAGGAAGGTAAATGGGTTTTTACACTGCACAAACCCAGCCTGATTCCTTTCCTTCAGTATTCGCCGCGCCGTGAGCTCCGCGAAAAAATCTTCAAAGCTTACATCAACCGCGGAAATAACGGTAATGCTTACGACAACAAAGCGAACATTGCCCGAGCCATCGCCCTGCGTATTGAAAAAGCCGGGCTGCTTGGCTACAAGACCTGGGCCGATTATGTGCTGGAAGAAAATATGGCCAAGAATCCGGACAATGTTTATAAATTCTTGAATCAGGTCTGGACGCCGGCTCTCAAAAAAGCCAAAGAGGAAGCAGCTGAATTACAAAAACTTATCAAAGCTGAGGGACATAACTTCAAGCTGGAGCCCTGGGACTGGTGGTATTATGCCGAAAAGCTGCGCAAGCAGAAATATGCCCTGGACGAAGAGATGCTGCGTCCGTATTTCAAGCTGGAAAACGTGATTGACGGAGTATTTTTGCTGGCGAACAAACTTTACGGCCTGCAGTTTGTGGAGCGCAAGGATATCCCGGTTTATCATCCCGAGGTGAGGGTGTTTGAAGTAAAAGAAGCTGACGGCACGCACATTGGTATTCTTTACACAGATTACTTTCCGCGGGCTTCCAAGGGGGCTGGAGCCTGGATGAATGCCATCCGCGACGAGTACAAAATTGACGGGAAGAAAATCACGCCGCTCATTCTCAACTGCGGCAACTTTACCAAGCCAACGCCCGACCAGCCTTCGCTGCTGACCTGGGAGGAAGTGACTACGCTTTTCCATGAGTTCGGGCATGCTCTGCACGGACTGCTGTCTGATTGTACTTACCTCAGGCTTACCGGAACCAACGTGCCGCGAGATTTTGTAGAGCTGCCTTCGCAGATTATGGAAAACTGGGTGGCTGAGCCTGAATTTTTGAAGCTTTTTGCCAAACACTACAAGACCGGCGAACCGATTCCGGAGGCGCTCGTAGCCAAAATCAAAAACGCCCAGTATTTCAACCAGGGGTTTGCTACGGTGGAATACCTGGCTGCCTGCTTTCTGGATATGGACTGGCACCTGCTGACCGAGCCAGTCAAGCCTGAAGAGGTGATGAGTTTTGAAGAGAAGTCCCTCAACCGCATTGGGCTCATACCGGAAATTGTCGTCCGCTACCGCAGCCCTTATTTCAGCCATATATTTGCTAACGATTATTATGCTGGATATTACAGTTACATCTGGGCTGAAGTGCTGGATGCTGATGCTTTCCAGGCGTTCAAGGAAAGGGGATTGTTTGATCAGGCGACGGCCAGGGCTTTCCGGGAGAACATTCTGGCGCGGGGCAACAGCGAAGAGCCGATGACCCTGTATGTGAAGTTCCGCGGCCGCGAACCTAAGGTTGAGCCGATGCTGCGGCGCCGCGGCCTCTTGTAATGGGGACGTAAGGGGAGACCCCTAAGTGGGTATGAGCCTCTGCCCGCGCTTTTTTGAAATTAACTTGTTTTGCTGATAATAAATTAGAGGGGAGATGTATACTTCTGCCCACAGATTTTATTTTTTATCAGGTTCGTAGGTTATTTCAATTGGCAGCCAGGCAATGTCATCGTCAATCATAATATACTCGCCGCGGGGGACTTTTTTGCCAACCTTCAGCCAGGCGATGTCGTCGTCAATCATCACATACTGAGTTCCGCGCGGAATTCTGATAACAGCGGCAGCTCCTTTATGATTCAAAATTACCCTGTTGCTGGTAGTTATAACGTTGTTATTCTTTTTCGCATCATATATGCTGATGAAGCTGGCTGATTTGCCTCTGATGTTCAGGCCGGTTAATTCTACGGTTTTTTTGTCTGGCGTGATAAAGCGGAAATGTCCGGAGCCCAGCTTTTGAACGGTAGAACCTTTAGGGATTGTGATTTTTTTTGCGGCCAGCACCGGCAATGTGATTAGAAAGAAAAAGATAATCATAGCGGCCAGGATTTTTCGTGGCATTATTTCCCTCCTTAAATTTTTAATTTATTAATTTAGGTAAGCGCCAAACAAAAAGCTTAGCTGAATAAAAATTATCCGTGAGGACCCGCCAATCGCCGAGGTTTGTCATCTTTTACCTTTATACCAAAATTTCTTTTTAATAAGAAGGAAAATTTTTAGAAAAAGAGTAGAAAGAGGGGACGCTTTAAAGTGTCCCAATAGAAAGATAAATGGGCGGAGTAAAGAAGGGCACATTTAAAGGTGTTTATAAAAGATAGGGAAGGGGACACTTTAAGGTGTCCCCCTCCTTAAGCTAATATTCATAAGATATGGAATAAACCCGGCAAGGCCAAAAAGGGGACACTGTAAGGCGTCCCCTTTTAAAAACCGATTCGGACGGATACTGACCACTCAGCCGTCGGTGCCGGCTGGTAAGAATTTCCGTCCGGGTCCGGCTCAGTAAATCCGTAATATAGCACGTTGAAAATGTTCCTCCCACTCAACCTGATCTCAAACGGTGTCCCGCGAAACTCAAAGCGGTAAGAAGCTCTAACATGCACTAATGTGTAGGGGTCGGTCTTACCGTAGCCATTCTCCAGGATTCTGTTAGTTGAGTCTATATACCAGGAGCTCACATGCTCTACTGCCGCCCCGAGACTGAGCCTTTTGGTCACCCGGTATTCGCCATCCACATAAAGCTGATGCTGAGGGATGTTTGGTACCCAGGTCCCGGTCAAAGTCTCTCCGGCCAGAGTATCAACTGTCCGGTACTTAAAATGATAATAGGTATAAGCCGCCTGCACCGTCAGCTTATCCACCGGTAGCCAGGTCAGCGAACTTTCCACTCCGTATCTCCTGGTGGACCCTACATTTCCATAGAAGGTCTCCAGAGGCCGGTCAGCCATCCGGTATCGCCCAAAATCATTCTTGGTGTTCAGATAAAAGATGGCCAGGTCATAGCTCACCTTTCTGCCCATTGTCCCCCTCACCCCAATTTCCTCCCCACTGGAAGTAGCAGCTATCAGATGAGTATTATAACCGCCGTAGGCATACGGATTATTGACTAACTCTTCAGTACCAGGCGGCAGGAACCCGGTCCCCCAGCTGGCATACATTCCGAAATTGCTTAGAGGATTCCAGGTCAGCCCGAGCCTGCCGGTTGCTCTTTGAAAAGAGACCTTCCCTGAGAGGTCAACGCCCCCAGCCTGAAGCTTATCCTCAAGGCGATTGTTGACCCGGTCAAAGCGCACAATTCCTGATAATCCCCACTGCCCTCCCATCTCAACCCTCTCCAGCAGGAACAGGCCCACCGCGTTCTGGTACATATTCTGGTCTGCCAGAAACTCAGGTCCTTCCACGGCTCCGCCCAAATTTGGATGTTTGAACTCATCAATGGCCTGATAAGCATAGTCAAACCCCAGGCTCAGATAATTTTTTACCCGGCCTTCGCCCATACGATAATTCAACTGCAGGGTGAATCCCGGCGTATCAAATCCACGATGAATCACTGAAGATGGCACCGCTTCTTTATACTGGGTGTGCCGGTAAAAGGCCGAGGCCGCCAGGTCCAGATTTTCTGAAAATTGCACCGAAGCCAAGATAGCGTTGGTCAGACGCCTGGTTCGCTGATATTCGTTAAAAGTGTAAGAATCAGGGTTAGCCCGTCTCCTTAGACTTTTTACGTCATCCATAAACCAGGCTAAATTCAAGCCTTCCGGATTTTCGTTGAAAAAATTAGTCCAGCCTGTTATGGCTGTAATTTTAACCCTCGGACTGAGAGTGAGAGTGAACTTTCCCCAGAGGTTATCGGAGCTATAAGCTGAGTGGTCGCGGTAGCCATCTCCGTTCAAGACAGAACCGCTGAGATGATAGTTCAAAATTCCTGCGGTTCCGCCGAGCTCGGCCTGGCCTTTCTTCAGGCCATAGGCCCCACGCAAGACCATGGCACTTCCGGAAAATGGCTCCGGTCCTCCATCCCGGGTAAAGATATTGATTATGCCACCTGAGGAACCACTTCCATAGAAAGCTGCGGCTGGGCCCCTAAGAACTTCCACCCGCCGGACCGTACTCCAGTCCACGTCATAAAAATCTGAGATGTAGCCAGAGGGGTCGTCAAGAGGAACACCGTCAACTGCGGCTCTTATTCCCCGGGTGCAGCGTTCGGTCAGAATGCCCTCGCCCCGAATAGAGATATGAACCCGCTCGCCGTCAGCTTGGTTGTCAACTTTAACTCCGGGAACGAGCTTCATTACTTCATCTATGGCAATTGTGCGGGGGAGGGACTTAAGAATCGGAGATTCCACCACAGTAGTCGCTGCCGGATTTTGTTTGAGGGGAATTTCAATTCTGGGAGCGGTAACGGTTATTTCGTATTTTTCTACAACCTGACTGGTCTCCTGCTGGGTCTGCTGGTTTTCGCTCTGCTGCTCCTTCTGATTGGAGTTTTGGGGCGTATTTATGGCCACCGGCTCTTTTTCTTGCTCACCGGCTTGAGAGTTGTTATTTGAAACATTGGTGCCGGTGCCAGATGCAGGCTTCCTGTTTGAATTTGAAGCTGAGAGAGCAGACTGTCCCATCAAAGTCAGCAGAAATAAGATTAATCCAAGGCCTAAAAGTTTTTTTGTAAATTTTGGGAAAAAGTGCTGGCCAAGATAACTCATCTTTTATTACTCCATATATAAACTTATTTTTATATTTTTATGTTTATTTAACTTTCTTTAATTATATTAAATTGGGCTCTTTTTGAACAGGGGACACTTTAAAGTGTCCCCGAAGTAATAGGAATAGCCGGAAAAAATAAGGGAAAAAGATAAGTAAAAAACAGGGACGCTTTAAAGTGTCCCCAAAGAAAGGTAAATGGGCGAAGCAAAAAAGGGGATATTTAAGGATAGGGAAAGGGACACTTTAAGATGTCCCCTTTTTTAAGCTAATATTCATAAGATATAAGTAAATCTGAAGAGGGCAAAAAAAGGGACACTGTAAAGCGTCCCCTCTTATGTTATAATTAGATAAATCGAGGGCAAGGAAAATGAAAAAAACAATCAACTCAGGCCTGAAAATTCAGCCGTTTTCGAACGACTGTTTGGTCTTTTATTTTTTAATCATTTGCCTGGCTCTAAACATCTTCCTCGCTTTTTCTGTTCCAGCTTTTTCTAATCCTCAGACCCAGTCCAGAAAAAAGAATCAGCCGGACCTCAATCAGCCCCGGCCCGGTAAAATCAGCAAAATAGGTTTTTTTATGTTTGAGTCCCCGCTGATGCCCAGGACGGCTGCAGCTCTTAAAGCAAAGCTCCTATCGCCTGATTCCCCCGCCAGTTTGAAGGCCTTCTTTATCGGGCCACTTGAATCGGATCGACCCGAATCAATTTCGGCCGAACTCCAATTTAATTTTACTCTGACGCTGGTTAGGCTAATGCGCCAGGGAACTTTTCTGCTAACGTGGGAAGAAACCAAAGGAGCTCTGAAGGGTGAAGAGAGGCAGGAGGGGTCCCGAAAGCCAGAGTCAAAGATCAGAGAAGGTAGTTCCGGTACTGGTGTAGACCAGCTCAGCCAACAGGGTCAGGGCCAAAACCTCTCGGCTGCTCCTGCGGGGATCCCGCCCATTGTCAGCTATTTTTATGAGGCCGATGAAGCTCACGTCGGAGCCCAGACTGGATTTTATACCGCTGACGGCAAGAGACACCTGGTTTCTCTAATTCTCCCGGACCCGGCCAGTCCACCTGGTTACCAGGTTAAGCTGACCGTTTATGAAAGCCCTTACCCGCCAGGACAGGAGCCGTATTTTGATGAAAAGAAACCTGAGAATTATGAGTTTGACCAAGTTGTTCAGCTCCCGGCCACAGGGGTGTTGGTAGTGGGCTTTCTGGACTCGCGTGATACCGCCTATTTTCTGTGTTTTAAGGTTTTGAACCTGGCGAAAGACTGCGACCTGCGCTCGCTCAGTGCCAGATTAATTAACAAAGTAGAACCAATCTATCCCGAGGAAGCCAGGCGTCAGAAACTGTCCGGGACAGTCAAACTTCTGGTTAAGCTGGGGACTGATGGCCATGTATCCCAGATTAAAGTAATAGAAGCCGACCATCCAGTGCTGGCCCGGGCGTCATTGGAAGCGGTCAGACAATGGGTATATAAACTTCCGGAATTTGACGGCCGGACATTTCCCCTGGTCCTATTGGTGACTGTCACCTTTAAGACGGACAGTCGGCGCCCGCCAATTTTCATTTACTGAGAAAAGGGGACGCTTTAAAGTGTCCCAATAGAAAGATAAATAGGCGGAGTAAAAAAGGGGGACATTTAAAGGTATTTCTAAAAGGATAGGGAAGGGGACACTTGAAGGTGTCCCCGTTCTTAAGCTAATATTGATAAGATATAAATGTATCCGGGGAGGGCAAGAAAAGGGGACACTGTAAGGCGTCCCCTTTTGAGAGATGTGTGGCATAGTAGGTTACATCGGCCATAATCAGGCTGTTCCTATTCTGCTTGAAGGTCTGCGCCGCCTTGAATACCGCGGCTACGACTCAGCCGGCCTGGCAATCCATACAACCGAGGAGCTGAAAGTTCTGCGCTCCGTGGGCAAAATTTCAGCCCTGACCCAGATAGCAAATTCCAGCCATCTTCAGGGCACCTTCGGCATCGGTCACACCCGCTGGGCCACTCACGGCCGCCCCTCCGAAAACAACGCCCATCCCCACCTGGTCAACGGTCTGGCTGTGGTCCACAACGGTATCATTGAAAATTATGCTGAGTTAAAATCGCAGCTGATCCAGCAAGGCCGTTTCTTCACTTCAGAAACAGATACCGAAGTAATCGCCCACCTGATTGATATAGAACTTCAAACTACGCCTGACCTCTATGAAGCTGTCCGTCAGACCCTGACCCGGGTGGAAGGCACTTATGCCATTGCGGTCATCAGCAAAAATCATCCTGACCATTTTGTGGTGGCTAAAAATTTTTCACCGCTAATCATAGGCCTCGGCCAGGGCGAAAATTTTGTGGCTTCCGACATTCCAGCTCTTCTGCCTTTCACTCGCTCCATCATCATCCTGAAAGAATTTGAAATCGCCCGCATCTACCGTGACCGAGTGGAGCTCTTTGACCTGCGCACCGGGGAGCCCATTTCTTCAGCGCCGCAAACTGTAACCTTGAGTCTTCAGGCAGCGGAAAAAGCCGGGCACAAACATTTTATGCACAAAGAAATTTGCGAAACGCCAAAAATTTTCACCGATACTTTCCTCGGCCGCATCAAGCGAGAGCCGCCGCGTATTGTCTTTGAAGAACTTCGGCTTGATGCCAGTGACATCAGCCGCATCCTGATTATCGCCTGTGGAACTTCATACCATGCCGGCTTAATCGGCCGTTATTACTTTGAAGAAATCGCTGGCCTGCCGACCGAAGTTGAATACGCCAGTGAATTCCGATATCGCCGCTCCGTCCTCCTTCCAAGCGATCTGGCTGTCTTCATTTCTCAGTCTGGAGAGACGGCCGACACCCTGGCGGCTCTCAAGGAGGTCCGGGCCCGCGGCCTCAAGACGTTGGCAATCTGCAACGTCATGGATTCCTCCATCGCTCGCTCGGCCGAACAGGTGATTTACACCCGCGCCGGGGTGGAAATCGGGGTGGCTTCAACCAAAGCCTTTATCGCCCAGGTTGAAGTGCTGCTGCTACTGGCCCTGCACCTGGCTGCCGAACGCGGCCAGCTTGCCCCGGCTGATATATCCCACTACATAGAACAAATCTACCGCCTGCCAACCATTCTGGAACGTCAGCTGGCTGAGGAAGAAAAAATAAAGCAGTTGGCAGCCCGGTTTGTTCATTCGCATGATTTCATATACATGGGACGCGGCATCAATTATCCTATCGCCCTGGAAGGTGCGCTCAAGCTCAAGGAAATTTCTTATATCCATGCCGAAGGCTATCCGGCCGGCGAGATGAAGCACGGGCCCATTGCTCTGATTGACGAGCAGGTTCCGGTCATGGCTCTGGCCACGCGAGGCAGTCAGCTCAAGAAAATCATCTCCAACCTGCTGGAAGCTAAATCCCGCGGCGGCATAATAGTCGGGCTTGTAAGCAGGGGAGACACCGAGACCACCGCCCTTCTTGATTACGCTCTTGAAGTTGAAGATGTTAGCGAATACTTCCAACCTTTTGTCAACACCATTCCGCTGCAGCTCTTTGCCTATTTTGTGGCCGACCTCAAAGGCACCGACGTTGACCAGCCCCGCAACTTAGCCAAAAGCGTCACAGTTGAATGAAAAGGGGACGTCTTACAGTGTCCCCATGAGAACCAGGGACACTTAAAGGTGTCCCCCTTTTTAAGCTAACATTCATAGGATATAAATAAATCTGGCGAGGGCCAAAAAGGGGACACTGTAAGGCGTCCCCTTTTTTCTTGACTTAAATTAAGAATTGTTATAAAGAATTTTTGAAAGCTTAGATGATAGAAGAGGAAGAACGGGAGAAAGTTCGGCGTCGCAATTTTCCTTTTCCCACTTTTTCTCCTTTTTTCTCTTTTCCCCCTTTAATTTCTTCAATTCCTTTTTTAGTTTTAATCTTATTTTCTTTTTTACTCTTTTCTTCTTTACTCTTTTCCCCGCCTCAGCTTCTTTCCCAGCTGGGCCCGCATCTTCTCTTCCGCACGCTGTCCATTGAACAGGGCCTGTCTCAAAATTCTGTCCTTTCCATAACCTGCGACCACCATGGCTTTCTTTGGTTCGGAACCGAATCCGGCCTTAACAAATTTGACGGCTACAAATTCACCGTTTACCTCCCCGTAGAAGGCAACCCTCGCTCGCTCTCCAACTCCTGGATAAACGCCCTCCTCACCGACCGCCTCGGCACTCTCTGGGTTGGAACTGAAAATGGCCTTAATCAATACCTCCACTCCCGTGATGAATTTATCCGCTATTTTCACGACCCCACCAACCCCAACTCTCTCTCCAGCTCCCGCATCTTCTGCCTCTATGAAGATCGCGACGGCCGCCTCTGGGTCGGAACCGACTCCGGCCTGAACCTCTTTGACCCACCTCACAACCGCTTTATCCGCTACCAGCACGATCCCGCTAACCCCTCCGCCACTCTCAGCAGCGATAACATCCGGGCCATCGCTCAGGACAGCACTGGTTTCATCTGGGTGGGCACAGTTGGCGGCGGCCTCAATCGTCTTGACCCGGCCACCGGCCAGGTAACTCAGTTTCGGGCCTCTGATGGAGTCTCGGCTGATGCCAACCGGAAAAAATCTTCGTCCTCTACCTCCTCTTCCCAATCTTACCCCCATTCCAAATCTTCTAAATCTTCATCTTCAACCAAAGACCCGTCCGTTTCAAATTCTCTTCCCGACAACACTATCCTGGCGCTGCTCATCGCACCTCAACAAACTTCCGCCATCGCCACACCATCTTCTGATATCATCTGGCTCGGCACTAACTCTTCCGGCCTGGTCCGCTTTGACCCGGCTTCAAATGAATTTAAGGTTTACCAGCACCAGGCCGCCAACCCGACCTCCCTCAGCGATAACTCTGTCAATTGCCTCTTTCTTGACCCTGACGGAACCATCTGGGCCGGAACCAACGCCGGCGGTCTGAATCATTTTTATCCGGCCAGAGAAGTTTTCATTCCGTATCTCCATCAAGCCGTTGACCCGTTTTCCTTAGCTGATAACCGGGTCGTCTCGCTTTACCTCGCTCCCGACCGCATCCTCTGGGTCGGCACCTACCGCGGCATCAGCCAGCTCAACCTCCACCGACAGAATTTTTTGCGCTTCCTCTCCAACCCGGCCGACCCCTCTAGCCTTTTTCACCCCGAGGTTAGGGCCTTCTGCGATTCCAGCTCCGGCCTCTTCTGGGTTGGGACTGATGGCGGCGGCCTGACCGCCTTTGACCGCCGTAAAATGCACACCCTCCATTACCGTCATATCCCCGGAAGTCCCAATTCCCTCAGCAGCGACCGCGTTTTTTCCATCGTTGAGGACAGGGACGGCACCATATGGATCGGCACTTATGGCGGCGGGTTGAACCATTTCAACCCAAAAACCAATACCTTCACTCACTACCGGAGCCTTCTCCTCCAGCCTGGCTCACTCGTTGAGGACCGCATCCGCAGCCTTTTTATTGATAGCCACGGACGCCTCTGGGTCGGTACTGACGGCAGCGGTTTAGTCAGCTATGACCGCCAGGCCAACAGATTCACAAGAGCAAAAGTGGCAGAAATAATCATTACTAACGAAAATAACGAACTTTCTACTGCCCCTGAATCAATGCTGATTCCTTATAACTCTACTAACTCTACTGACTCCCCCAACCCTCCCTCATCCGAAAAAAAGGGTATGTCCGATTCAACTTCAACCGGCCCATCTCTTCAAAACTCGCCATCCAGTTCCACCAGAAAAGACTCCATTTGGGCTTCATCTGAATTCAGCAATGATCCCCAGGCAGCTGCCAGCGCGGACTCTTCGCCCAATCCATCCAATTCGCCCAATTCGCCCAATCCATCCAATTCGCCCAATCCACCCAATCCGCTTCTGGACGGCCGCATTTTTTCTATTACTGAAGATAAATCTGGCTACCTCTGGATTGGCTGTTACGGAGATGGGCTCGTCCGCTACCATCCGGAAAGCGGCCAGCTCCTCCACCTGACTCATAATCCCCTCAACCCTAAATCTCTTAGCAGTAATTCGGTTATCAATGTCTATGTCAGTCCAAGCGGGTCGGTCTGGGTCGGGACAAACGGCGGCGGGCTCAACTGTCTTGACCCGGTCACCCTCACTTTCACCCGCTACACAGAATCTCAGGGGCTGCCTTCATCGGTCATCTACGGTATCCTGGAAGACGATGACGGCTATCTCTGGTTCAGTTCTAATCGCGGTCTTTCCCGGCTTGACCCGCGCACCGGTCAGATTCGCAATTTTGACACCACCGACGGCCTTCAGAGCTATGAATTTAACGGCAACGCCTGCCTCAAAGGCCGCGATGGCTTTCTCTATTTTGGCGGCATAAACGGATTTAACGCTTTTAACCCGAAAGAGATAAAAACCAGCGACTACCGACCGCCGGTCGTCCTCACCAGCTTCTTCATTTCCAACATTCCCATTAAGCCCGGTCAGAGTGTGGACGGAAAGGTAGTCCTGGAGCGCAGCATCAGCGAGACCGACAGCCTGGAGCTTTTCTGGAAGCATCGGGTGATTGCCTTTGAGTTTGCCGGGCTGGACTATACCTCTCCGGAGAAAAACCAGTATGCTTACATTCTGGAGGGGTTTGAAAAGGATTGGAATTATGTCGGCACCCGGCGGTTTGCTTCCTACAGCAATCTTCCGCCCGGGCGTTACACCTTTCGGGTAAAAGCTTCAAACAGCGATGGCCTCTGGAATGAAACCGGTGCCTCCCTTAGCCTCAGAATCATTCCGCCTTTCTGGCGCACCTGGTGGTTCTACTTGCTGGAGATGTTTGTGGTGGCCGGCGCCCTGTACGGATTGTACAAATATCGTCTCAATCGTATCAGACACCGCCAGCAGGAACTGGAGCGGCTGGTCGCTCAGCGCACGGATGAGCTTAAGCTGGCTAACGAGAAGCTCCGTCTTTTGGCCATCACCGATGAGCTTACCGGGCTGGCCAACTACAGGCGTTTTCGCGATTTTCTTGAATATGAATGGCGCCGGGCCCACCGTTCCAAAAAACCAGTTTCCCTGATCATTGCTGACCTTGATGACTTCAAGCTATTTAACGATACTTATGGCCATCAGGCGGGGGATGAATGTTTGAAACAGGTAGCCCTGCTGATGCTCAAGTGCTGCCAGCGGTCCTCGGACTTGGTATGTCGTTATGGAGGCGACGAGTTCGCGGTGGTTCTGCCCGAGACCGATACTGCCGGGGCCTTCATCGTGGCTGAGAGAATAAGAGAACTGGTGGCTCGGATAGACTTGCGCTCGTTGAATTTCAGGCAAATAAGGGAAATGGGGGAAGTAGACGAAGGCCGGCCTAAAAGCGAGGCCAATCACCAGCCCTGGAAGCTGACAGTCTGTCTGGGGTGTGCCACCATGAACCCGGTTGAAGGCGGCAATACCAACGAACTCATCGCCAAGGCTGACCAGGCTCTTTATCAGGCCAAAAGCTCGGGGAAAAACCGCACCAGGGTCTGAAAAGCGGGTAAAATCTTGAAAAATCGGGAAAAATCGGGAAGCCTGGAAAAGCGCTGAAAGGCCGGGTATCCGAGAGATCAAATCGCCCCATATTCCCTCTAATTCTTATCTGTTTTTTTCTTGACAAATATTGATGAAATGAATATTAAATATAAATGTATTTTCTAAGTGTCAGGTCCCATGAAAAAGCCGGGCTGAAGAAGAGCGAAGGAATGAGCTCGGGGACGCTGACAGTTTTCCAGCTCTGGCTTTTGGGTCCTCAAATTAAAATTGCGGACGCCACCAGGATGTGTGATGGGAGCAGGAAGAGAAAGAAGGGACTCACTCTCAATTGTTAAGACACTTAAGCTCAAAATAATATTTAGCTGCCCCCATTTTATAACTCGGGGAAGAAGGGTAGGTTTGCGATTGGGGTGTTTGTCTCATTTTGGCCAGTTTAGCAGGAAATTGGCAACGCTAAGACTTTGGGTGATTTGGGCTGATAATCGTTTCCAGTCTGAGGATTATCTGGCTCCTGTGAGCCGGTGTTCATAGATTAATGCGCTATTCTGGGCGCAGTTTGGTTTTTAGCGGCTGCGAGCCTGCATCGGCGGTAGCCTGCCTAAAAATGGGGACACTGTAAGGTGTCCCCGGTAGTGATAAGGGAGAAGAAGTGGCCAAAGAAGGGACACTCATAAGCGTCCCCTCTTGAAGGAGTTTTAATGAGCACACCATTTATTATCAAAATCGTCGGGCTTTTCCTTGGTGTTATGGCGCGCTCGCTTATCCCGTGGCTGCGGAAACTCCGCCAGGGCGAAGTCCAGGGCTTTGACCGGCGCTACCTCTACTCAGCGCTGGCCACTTTTTTGCTGGGCGTCATCCTGACTCTGGTCCTTTTCCCGCAGTTTAAGGGCGATTCAGCCGGTGCTGGCTTTGAATCCTACTTCCGCCTCTTCTGCCTCGCCTTCGGCTTTGGCTTCGGCTGGAACGCCATTGTCCTTGAAGCCGGGCAATGGGCCAACTGGTTCCTGTAAAAACGGGGGACGCCCTACATATTACCTAATTTTTCAGGGACGACCGATAAAAACAAAGAAACAACGTGCCCAATCTTGCTTACAAAACATGGCCTTAAAAACATTGTTTCTGATTTTTTAAGCTGTATTTTAATTTTTAAATATTTTGATTTTTTAATTTCTCGGTTTTTTGATTTCATTTTGTTAACCTTAAAACTTTCTTAAAGGGCAAGCCGATGAAAATCCAGGAATACCGAATTTACCTTCGCTACCTTGACGACCACAAATGTCCCGACTGCGGCGATAAGCTGGAGCGTCGTCCCCGGCGCCTCTGGCAGAAGGCCGTCTCTTTTGTTCTGCCTCTCCGCCACTATAAATGCTCCAATTGTTACCATCGCTTCTTCGCCTTTTCGCCCAAGTGGCGGAAAATGCCGGTTTATGAAAAGGCCCTGCGGATAATCGCCACTGCAGTGGTGCTTATCGCAATTATCTTTATTTCACTTAGAATTCTGGTCTCGCTTCTGGTGTCAATAATGGCCTAAAGACTGATTAAAACGGGGACACAATGTTTACAAAATATTCACAATTTTCATCCGCCTAATTTTTGGGCCCATCTTTTAGCCCCAGAGCGCAACTAAAATTAAATAGAATTAAAAATAGAATTAAAAAAGCAAAGCTCAGGAAATAAAGCTTCCGTTATGAGCATGAATTGTTGGACTTTCTATCGGCCGCAGAAAAAAATAAGGTTAAAGCGCATTGTGTCTCTGTTTTTAGCCAGCCAAACCCTGGCTCTGGCAATAAATTAATTAAGATGAAAGGGGAATTAATTTAATGTCATCGAACCAAAAACCAAATCAAAACCCGAACTTAAACTCAGACCAGACCATCTCCACCGAAGCTCGCCTAATTCAACCTACCACCGGCCTCAGGCGGGGAATGGGCTGGCTGCCGGACCGCCCGGACTTCCGGGATTATCATGAAGGGACGTCGGAAATCCGCGATATCCTGGACAGTGAAGAGCAGTTGAAGCGAGAAATTAGAAAAAAACCCAGTCTGGATAAAGCACTAACTATTCCGCCCCTCAGCCGCCGCGTTAAAGCCGACTCCCTGCCCGCCTCCGTTGACCTCCGCGACTACTGCTCGCCCGTAGAAGACCAGGGTCAGCTCGGCTCGTGCACAGCTCACGCCGGCGTCG
>Ga0078972_1009607_pt1 | contig 18936 bp, 19 predicted proteins | sample YelNatPaOPGAMG01_FD_67568 | JGI IMG/M metagenome (GOLD analysis project Ga0078972, IMG submission 67568) | Hot spring thermophilic microbial communities from Obsidian Pool, Yellowstone National Park, USA - OP-RAMG-01 (SPADES assembly) (version 2) | ecosystem: Environmental > Aquatic > Thermal...
GCAACCAAGATAAGGTAAATAATGATGATGATTTTTTGTACTTTTTTCATTTCACATCTCCTTTAAACATTACCTAAATTGAGCGATTTTTCATCACTCAATAAAAGTTTAGTATTTTTTTTGAAAAATAACAAACTTGGAACGCACTAGAAATTTTTGAAATTTTAACCATATAGAACATACCTTTTGAATAGGTACGTTTTGCAGGTAGACGGGTCCCATTGGGCCACATCAAAAACATACCTTTTGAAAAGGTATAAACGATATGTTTAAGGTGTATTTTTGTAAAAAATCACCCGGTTTTCCAGGAGATAAAAATCAAAAATTTCAGTTTAACCATATAAAACATACCTATTGAATAGGTGCGTTTTGAAAAAGTGTCCCATTGGCCCTAGGTACATTAAAAACATACCTTTTGAATAGGTATAAATGATATGTTTAAAACTACTTGCATTTTTTGAAAAAACGAATTCTTCGTACAACTCTAGATTGTCCCCGTTAATACAGAATTTTTAAATCTTGGTTGACCTGGATACCATTATGAATAAACTCGTATTACACTTTTATAAGTTTCCAATTTTCCTTTCCCCAAATGTTTTTCTCTTAAAATTCCAAACCTTTAAAAGCCTAACTATTAATGGCTCTACATTTGCATGCACCCAAAGTCCCCAAGTCATTTCCTGCTCCCAATATTGTCCTGGTCCTAAATGTTGGTATGGATACCATTCAGCTATAAAAAGCCCGGTTGATACAAGCTCAATAATGTGTTCCTTATTATCTGTTGCATTCTGAAGGGTAAAATGGTAATCAGGTTCGTCGCAGAAGTAATTAATAGCAAACTTCAGGCTTTCGTCACTTATACCTGTCTTTTCTAGCTTTCTAAAAAATTTCCTCATTTCAGGCATCACGAACATCTCAATCATAGTTTGTTCTTTCATTCTTTCTTCAGTTTCCATTTTCTCATGCTCCTTTCTCTTGTCTTTTATAAGTGCAATAACAAAACACAATCCAGCAACGGAAATAATTTCCTTTGCAGAAAGGTTTGTATTCTACCTATGAGGGGTTAAAACAAAATTACCCTCTGTAATGCCCAAAAACGCGTCGTAGACACGAGGTAGAGGTGGGGATAGTATATTTATACCTTCGAGGTCATTTTCGTTGATTGTAGAGCGTTTTTTATACAAAATAGAGATGAATGAGAATAGAAATAGCCAACAACCACTTCTTTATTCTCTCATATTTCAACTTCATAAAATATCAGAACTTTATAAAATGTCTTTTTTAAAATTCAATAAGACTAAAGGGCAAAAATATCTGTTAGAGACTAAAATCATATTTTTGTCCCCATATTAGGGTATTTTTGTCGTCATATTCGGGTATGTTTAGCATGAATACTTGCGCATTTTAGTCGTGGTATTTTCGTATTTTAGGGTGGATATTAGGGTATTTTGGTCGTAGTATTCAGGTATTTTAGTCGTGGTATTAAGGTATGTTTAGCATGAATACTTGCGTATTTTTCTCTGCATATTCATCCAACAACCCCTTATTCATTCTGTCATATCTCAACTTCATAAAAAATACCAGAACTTTATGTCTTTCGAATTCAATAATATTAAAAGGCAGAAAGAAACAAAAATTTATCTGTCAAGAGCAACTTTTAGCAACAGCAAATCTGATTTTCTAAGAAGGTCCCCTCAAATGCCAAGAATGCATCATAAAAAAGAGGTATAAGTTGGCGTAGTATATGTACCTTTTTACTCCATATTTTTCCATAAAAGTTCGAGGCCTCTTTCAAGGCCTCGAGACGTTGTCATTCTTTTTCTCTTCTTGTGGACCTTGTGGTTCTTCAAGAATTTTACTGCATTCTTCAATATCTCAATTGCTTTGTTCTTTTGTTTACTATAGTTCTTTCCTTTTAGCTATGCAGTATCTTTATCTAATTAATCTTAAACTATGTCTTTTGCGAAACATAGAACTGTGTCTCTGCCCTTTTATCCATACATGAAAGTCTACAAATAGATGGTCTTCGATACCATCTACATAAGATTTTCCGCCAAAGTTGTCTAAGTGCACAGGAAATCTACTGATCCATTTCTTGCAGTTTTGCCTACTGCGTTTATAGCCCGTAGGCTATTTATACTGCTTTTATATTTATTTTCTTCTACCAATGTTTTTAATAGGATTTAACAAGCTAAAGGTTTTTGTTTTCCCTTCATTTTTCCATTCAGCTGGCTGTTTGCCTTCTATTTTTGGTTTCATATCCATTGTTTCCTGCTGACACCCGTTTGCCTCTTCTTCGGGATAGAACCCGTATTTCATCCTAAAACCTTCTCTTATGAGCTCGTAAAAGTACTCTTCGTAGCGTTTGTGTTCCTTAACAGCATAAATCCGAAGAGTGTCAAGAACAACTTGAGATGGAACAAGAAAAGGTTTTCTTAAACTGTCTTTATTTCTACGCTTCTCTTTCATTTTTATCACCTCCTTTCTGTTGTAATTTTGTAAATATCTGAAGGTATATTCTTCATACCTTCAGATATTCTTTATAGAAAATTTTTTAATCCTGCAACTAGCTTTTCCCATGTTTTACCTCTTCATTAAGAGACAGAACAAAGATTTCTCCTTTGTTGCCCAAAATCGAACAAATTACGAAATTAAAAAAATTGGCAACAAAGTATGATTAGAAAATGCTGCAATGGAATTTTTGGCAAAAGTGTGGAATTTTGTTCGCTGTTGGGAAATAAAAATTTTTACCATATCCAACTAAGCGTTATTATTTCTATGTTTGTTGAGGTTCGTTCTGAGTTGGGGGACGCTGCAAGTGGGCTAACGATCTTGTTCTCCCTGGATATCTTTGCTGGATACAAATACTATTTATTTCGTCCTCTTGATTTGGCAAACAAGACTTTGTTTCCAGCAGTTGTAGTATGGAAAGTTGTGGTAGGAAAAGAGAAAAAAGTTGAAGTAGAGAAGCGAGTCACGAGCCAATACAAAAATTTTTTGCAAAATTCTCGAAAAATTACCATATATATAAGTATATATGAGGTTTTATATGCCATAGTTATCACCTGCGCACTTCACTATTTTATTGCCTACAAATGAACTTAAAATCATATTTTTCGCCATATCGCTATTTTGCTATACCTTTTTAAGATTTTATCATACTTCTTAATTTGCACTTTTCTCCGCAAGTTTCTAATGCTCATTTTACCTACAAACAGTTCCTAAAAATGCCGAAAATCTCGACAACTCTATTCATCTATGTTCTTTGGCAAAATTGAGGGTTTACTAAAATCAGCATGATTGTTAGAAACACATTCACTTAATCCGGACTATGGTTAATACTATTTACTTGGTTCTCTTTTCTAATAAAGAGGTAAAATAATAACAAATGGTTAAACATAGTCTAATAAGCATCAACTTTTTTCAAAGAATTTTTCCAATGCCTGTTGTATTATCTGGTATCCTTTCTTTCTCTGTAGAGCTGCCTGGATCTTAATCTTTGTAATTAATTCTTCAGGTAAATAAGTAGTGTATTTTACAAGGGTAGTCTCCTGTTTGCTAATTTCCTTTTCCTCTATCTTTTTGTCCTCTTCTGAGTTATTACTTTCGTCTTTTACTGCAAACTGGTTTACTGGTTTACCAGTTTGCAATTTTGCTGTTTTATCTTCTTCCTGGTTAGCTGTTTGTAAGTTAAAGAAATCTATTGGCTTTACTGCTTCCCTTGAAATAGGACTCCTCTTTTGCATAAGCTCCTCTATCTTTTTCTTACTCATTTAAGATCACCTCCGCCAATCGTCTATATTCAATACTACCTTGATGATTAGGATCATAAATCACCATTGGTATCCCTGCAAGAGTAGCTTCAACTTGCTTAATACTGAAGGATATTTCAACAGGAAGTATAAGATCGCTATATTTTTCTCTAACTTCAGCCATGACTGATTTTGCAATATTTGTCCTGGGATTGACCATAGTAAAGAGTATACCTTTTATCTTAATCTTCGGATTAAGGCCTTTTTTTACTTTTGCCACATCCTCCATGGCTTGCGCAAGTGCCTGTATAGCAAGAAAATGTGCTTGAAGCGGTATTAAGACAAATTCTGCATATGTGAGTGCTGCGATGCTTAAGTAGCTTTCAGAAGGCGGCGTGTCAATGATGATATAGTCATACTGCTCTTCCAATGGCTCAAGTATCCCTCTTAATAAACCTATCTGTGTCGCTTGCATTCCTGCCTCTGTTTTTGCTAAATCTGGGTGGGAAGGTATAATATCCAGCCCAAAATCTGTTTTTATAACAACATCTTGAGGTAAAACATCTACTGAAGTAAAAAGATCGTTAATACTATATTTCAAACTCATTGGATCAATACCTACGCTCAACGTAGCATTGGCCTGCGGGTCTAAATCAACAAGCAGCACATTCTTTCCTTTCAATCCAAGTGCAGCAGAAAGATTAACAGCAGTTGTCGTTTTACCACATCCGCCTTTCCGTAATGTAATCGCATAGCTTTGTGCCATCTTTACCTCCTATGCTTCAAAATCTGACCAGTAAACCATTAAACTGTTTTACTTGTAAAACATTAAAACAGTAAACAGTCATTCTGATTTATATTATAACAAAATCAAGAGAAATAAAATATATGACTTTAAAATATTTACCATTTTGTAGGTTTACCATTTTACCAGTAAAACAGTAAAATGTTTTAATGACAAAATAGAATTATATTTAAATTCACGGCAAATTAAACGGTGGAAATTTAATTCGGCGTTTGCAAGCGTAAGAAAAAAAGGTATAAATAAGGATTATTGGCTATTATGAATAATCCACCAAACTCAACAAAAATATCCTTAGACTATAATAATACAAATCTTTTTCACGCATAAACATTATGGTATATTTTTATAAGTTTTGAAAGTTTTTATAGATATTCATAAAAATACGAAAACCTATTACATGTATTACTCCAAAAACTTGCATTTTTTAAAAGTACTAAAATCTCTATGATGATAAAAAATCGCTCAATTTAGGTTTATACTTTTTTGGCAAAAAATGCATTACCACCCCACTAGACCTTTAAGTTTGTTAATCTCTTCTAATGTTCTTTCAGTGTCAACTAAAAATGCACTTAACTCCTCTTTTTCATAAAGTTGCAAACGGGAATGGAATGATTCGTTTCTTTCTTTAGTAATGTAGTTTTCTAGATATGCAACTATATTTTCTAGCAATTCCTTAGCTTCATCTTTTTTTGAATTATCTCTAACTTTATTAATTATTTCTCGTCTAATCCAGGATATTATACTTCTTAGGTGGGATAAATCAGAATAATAAATTAACGCTTCACCCTTTTTTAAAGATTTGTCTTTTGTAGATTGCCACTGATCAACCCAATCCTGTTTGCCTTTATTTTTAACTAATTCAATCAGTCTTTCTTCTTCATAATCCAATGACCACATGATTAATTGACGCAAACCAATTTCACAATTCTGGATGTTAATTGAAATTTTGCTCATAATTTCTTCCTTTTCTCTTTTCTTTTTCTCCTTTTTAGCCTCTTCATAAATATCTATGCAGTCTTGATTCCTATAACCTATTTTTTCGTAATCTTCAAACGTCATTATTACTCTATCATAGTCTTTCTCTGAGATGAAAATTCGCAAAAGTATTTGCAACGCATCTTCTGCATATTCTTCATGTTCATTATCATCGTGAGTCAAACTTAATATTTTTCTTGCTTCAGCCTTAGCTTCATCATAGTCCCCATTTCTAAAGAGCTTCACTAATCTTTTTGTTCTTGAGGGTATATCTTCAAGCAATTTGCTTTCAAGACTTCTTATTTTTTCATCAAAGCTTTTTTTCTTTTCAAGGTCGTCTTTTTCATCCGCAACTTTCAAAGCTTCCTTGTAAAGTCGAATTTTTCTTTCTATATCACCTTCTCTTTCTATTAAGGTTTCTACAGCTTCGAAATAATATTTAGGATGGATAATTGTTTCTTGGACGAGGCTAAACTCAATATTTTTCCAGTTTCTCAAAAGCCTCAAGCAGTCATCTTTTCGTTGTTCATTATCATATATTCCCAAATAGTGCTTGACTTCTTCCCTTAATTGGTTAAATTCTTTTAGAGATGCTAAAATGTTTATTCTTTGAATAACTAATGAAACATCATTATTTGTTTTCTCAAGAGCTTGCTCACTTATTTGAAGAGCGTTATTATGTCCACCACGACTATCTTCCATGTTAATCCATTCAGTCCATATTTTAACATCTTTTGGATTTAGCTCTGTTGCCATTCTGAAACTATCTTCAGCTTTAAGAAACTTATTTAAATTTTTCTGAACTTTTGCTAATTCAAAATATATTTTTGCACTCGGCATAACTTCTGACGCATTTATAAGTTTGTCTTCTGCCTCTTCAAATCTATTATTATCAATTAGCCCACGAACGTTATTGAGAAATAAATCAGCTTTATCTAAGGTTTTATAATTGTTTTTGATAATTTTATTCTTTTTTTCGATAATTTCATCTTTAATTTTCCAAAAGTCCTCATAGTATTGCCTTACAAAATTGATAGCCATTTGTGGTAGTGTATATTCGTTTTCTTTTGTAACATTTATTAAGTTGTTCTCTCTAAGATTTTCAAGATAGCTTTCCAATTCTTCTTTTCTATAGCCTGTCATTGTCATCAGTAGCTCAAAAGAAGTTGGAGGATCGCTTGGTCTCTTTGTTGTTACCAAGGCAGCAATAACTTTAAATACATACTGTTCTTTATCTGTGAGCGTTTCGTACATATCCTTAAATGAGAAAAGAATTATATCAGATAAAACTTTTCTTTTTTCAGACTCGTCTCTTGCGTTTTTCAAATTCGGGTATCCTAAAAGTTCATCATATATTTGTCCTCTACTCTTTCCTAAAGCCATTTGCCCTACAATAAATTCTATACCGAGAGGTATACCTCCTACTCTTTCTATTAATTTAATGTTGTCGTGATCGGTAGCATTTAAAATATCCTTGACATCATATTCAAAAGCAAGATGCTTAAGCATTTTTAAGGCGTCATCAATAGCTAACCCCTCAATCTCAATTGGAAAATCAACTATCTTTTTCCTTTTCCTACTCGTTGTAAGCACTTTCAAAAACTTGTTTTCAGCAGCAAATTTGTTAAAATCATGTGTAATATAATCGAAGAATTGGTTATCATCAACGCTTTCAAGGTTATCTAAGACAAAAAATATTTTTTCGCTTTTTAAAACTTCATCCTCTACGAACTTTTTCTTTTCTTCTAATGGTTTATTTATAAGTTCTTCAAACTTAATAACGCTAAGTGTTGTATCAATCAATTCCTCTATTCCTCTAAAACTACTTCGGACTGTCTTTATTCTAAGATCACTTGCAAAGGGATCGAACATAGTTTCCTTAGCTGTTAACCAAACTAGATAATCAAATTGATTAGAAGGCAACACTATTTCCTTACAAAAATAATGAGCCAGTGCTGTTTTCCCTATACCACCTACTCCATCAATTGAGGCTATAAATGTTCCTCCTCTTATTAGGGTCTCCAATATTTTATTGATAGAATCCTGCCTTCCAAAAAACTGTTTATATGGTTTATCCGGCAAATTATTCTCAGTTGCTATGTTTTTTCACCTCCTTGCTAATTTCTTGAAAGTAATTACTGATATTTCATTTACATCAAAAGAATATCCGAATGTCAACCCAAAATTTATAACATAACAAAAGTCTATTCCAATGCAACCTCCTCTATTAAAAATCCTCTTTGTTGTAAAGCTTGCCATTTGCTTAAAATATAATTTCTGTAATTTCTAACAAATTTTAGTAACTTTTCAAAAAAAAGCAAGTTTCTGCATGAACTCCATACAATCATTCATCCAACAATATTTAAGACGATTCAATTATAAACCGAACATTTGGAGCCTTAAGGACCTTTTGTATTTCTAAATATTACATTCTGACCTTAATAGTAAGAAGAACTTAGAAAGTTCTTTATTTATAGCCCAAATATACGCACAAGGGCACAATAACTATTCGATAAAGAAAAAGATTTCAAGTCGTCGTCTTGCAAAGTTATTTAGAGAGTAAAAGACTAAAATTACGAAAAGTAAATGAATACTCATTCACTTTAACAAAGATGTTCATCTCAAAATAAACATATTCTTATTACAAAGAAACCACATCAACATTGCTTAAATAATGAATAAGTTGCCAAACATATTAGACTCTTTATATGAAAGAAAGGAGAGTGGTGAATATGCAACTCAAAAGATTGTTACCGCTGTATAACGAAACTATGAAAAGATTAATTAATGCTTCTAATTTTTCTACAGCACTGAGGCTGGAAAAAGATAATGGTTCTGGATTTCTTAAAGAGATTTGATAAATACCTCAAGAAACAAGGCATAAAGCAAAACTATATATCCAAGATGCCCACGTATAAATGGATATGTTGAAAGGGCAAACAGAACCCTTCAGGATGAATTTATAAATGAAAACATATTTCTTAAAAGAGATGATATTGACGCATTCAACAGGAAACTTATGGATTACTTCATATGGTACAATACTCAAAGACCTCATAAGAGTTTAAACAATTTGACACCAATAGAAATTCTCTCAAATATTATCCGGTGTCTCAAATGTGTGTAACTCGAATATAAGTATATAAGTACGAGTAAACTAAATATCTGATGATATAATAATATTAGGAGGTAATATATGGAAGCAAATACGATAAACAGGGTAATTCAAACAGGAATAGTAGATTCTGTATCTATCTTACCAGTTACTACTGGAGAAAGAAAAAGGCTAATTGCTATTATGCACATCAGACAGTATGATTACAGAAGAAAGGAAGAGGATGAAGATAAAAAGGTCAACGAGTTCATTGTAAAGGGTGCTGGTGAATCAATAAAAGTATTTGAAGAAATCCAAAAACTATTAGAGTATAAACAAAAGGTTTATGTAATGGTAAGGGGTACTTTACAGGCCAGGGTTGCGAAGAAAGGCTCCACTTCTAATGTTCCTATTCTAACGAATATTTTTGTTACAGACGCTGATGCGGTCGAAATTATTCCTAATTTTATTTTGGTAAACGAAGCTACTTTTGCTGGAAGGATATTCCAGAACGGAGTAATACAAACGAAAATTAAGTATGGAAGTAAAAGTGATCCCAATAGTGTTCGTGTAGAGTTTGCAGTCGAAGTTGGGAAAAAGAAGGAAGGTGCAAACCCATTCGCCGAAACTAAACCGTCAAATGTGTTTTTCTGCATTTACAAACCCAAATACAAGGAAGGATTCGAAGCTATAAAAGACAGGTTTTTAGACCCAGGAAGAGAGGTATTTCTAACGGGCGTCTTAATATCCAAGTATAGGGAAATTCCTGGAACTAATAAAAAGGCATATATAATTGAAACTTTAGTAAGAGAAATAAAGATAAGCCCAAAAAGTTCAAGGTCTATAATCATAGAGGAGATTGAAGCATAGTGCGGACATCAAAAGTGCGCAGTAAATTCGTTTCAGAAAAATACAAAAATTATTTCTGAGGAGGGAATTATGGACGATGAAAAAAAGGAAGTAGAGGAAGAAGAACTAACCGATGAAGAAATAGAAGAATTAGTAAAAGAAGAAGCAGGAGCAGTAGAAGAATCAAATGGCGTAATTAAAGTTGATGCAGATTTACGTGAAGCGGATATAAAAGAAGTGGAAAGGAGGGCGAGAATTTTAGCCTCAGCGATTGTAACCTTCTTTGAACAAAATAACTACTCAATGAAAAAAGTTATTTCAATTGACTTCAAAAGCACAGTTTTTACTAACAGCAAAATCATGGCTACTCTTGCGATTTCATCAGACTTATTAAAAAGCAAGGGATATGTTTTGGGCTTTTTTATTGCAAGGGAATCTACCGAGAACTTCTTTAGAATTGTTGCATTCATTGCAGGGAAAGTAGAAGAGACAGAGGACTTCAAAGATGCTATAGAAAGGGCTCTCAAGGAGGACGACAATGAAATCAAACAAGCAATCAAGGATAATATCAAGAAAGCATAATAAGAAAATTCTGATTAAAATATCGAGATTTGAGCCATTTGAGTTTGAACAACTAAAAGAAAATCTCCTAAAGTACTATGGAGCGGTCATTTTTTACCCCTTTTACGATAACGGAGACATTTTTGGTTATGCAATCCCAAAAGATGTAAGACAACGTCAAAAGAATGAAAAAATAATCGCATTTAATGAAATGCTTGCAAGGGATATCGCTTTGGAAAATGTAACAAAAGGTAAAAAGACATGGATAGAGATACAACCGTGGGGAATAACGACAAGGAAAATTTAGATTGTAAAGATACGATGATAAGTTGTAATATCGTAAATAAAAACACAAAAACTTAAAAATTCCTGTAGAATATCCGAAAATCACGGAAATTAATGAAATCTATTAGTAATAGTAATTTTGAAGGTTTATATCAATGATCACTAACATATACACTACACGGCAAGATAATACATAGTGAAATAATAGTGTAAAATATATCAACAATTGCTATATTAATAGAGTATTGTAATAGAAAAACTCTTATCTATAGAATTAAATTATGTAGTTTCAACTCATATTCTTTAATGATCTTTACTAAATTTTATGTAACGACTACATTGTAGTTGTTTATTCTTTTTATTCTTTTTATTCTTTTTCCATACCTTACTAACGTGCATTATGACTATGTTTTTTACAACGAACTATCACTTTTTCGAAGTTAACTATCACTTTTTCGAAGTTAACTATCACTTTTTCGAAGTTAACTATCACTTTTTCGAAGTTAACTATCACTTTTTCGAAGTTAACTATCACAAAATTAACACAATAGGATTATTATTATGGACAGTACTTCTTGTGCCAATTACTACACCTTTTACTCAAACTAACAATAGGTAAGAATAATAGGATTTATATTGTTGTCCTACATTAACTATCACTTTTTCGAAGTTAATTATCCTTTATAAAAAACTATGTTATTGTAATTATGTTTAATTATGATATAATGCATAAGAGGTGATTAAAGTGGGTGATAATAAAACCAGAGAGTTTTTTAAGCTTAAAGATTTTGTAGAAAAATTTTTGGTATCAGAGGATCTTAAAGAGAGATATCTCCCTTTCGAGTATCAGTATGTTGAATACGTTTCGGAATTAGTAAGACATCTTAAGGGTATGGCTAGAAATGGTGAAATAAGGGCGATTAAAAAGGATAATGTATATCAGATTTCTGAAGAAGAAGTTGAAAACGTTAAGGGAAAATTATCTATTGTAATTGAACGACTTGAACAGAAACGGAAGAAGGATGAGGAACAGATACATCAATTGATAGAGGAATTAAAGCACTGGGACGAACAGGAGTAGAAAATGGACGAAATGAATAATATTGTAAAGAAATCTAACGATTTGATTGATAAAGCACGATATGAGTTGACTCTTACCCAGCAAAGGTTGATTCTCTATGTGATTACTATGATAAGAACCGAGGATGAGGATTTTAAAACTTACAGTATTCCTGTTTCTAAATTTATGGAGATAACAAGAGGCTCTGATTGGCTTTATCATGAATTAAAAAAGGAAGCAAAAGATCTCTTGAAAAAGCCAGTTGAAATACCAGTGGAGGATGGCGGTTTTGGTATTGCTCCTTGGTTTTCCTATTTTGAATATCTTCCAAAGCGAGGCATTGTTCGAGTGAGCTTTGATCCACATCTTAAGCCCTATCTTTTGCAGCTTAAAGAACGTTATACGGCCTATCAACTTAAGTGTGTTTTACCGATGCGTTCCACTTATAGCATAAGAGTTTACGAGTATTTAAAACAGTACGAGAAATTCGGATATCGTAAGTTCGATCTAGAAGAGTTTAAAAAACACTTAAAGATAGAAAATAAGCCTTCTTTTGCACAGTATGGCCATATAAAGTCCCGTATTCTTACGCCTGCCATAAGAGATATAAATAAGTTCAGCGATCTTTTTATAACCAAAATAGTTGAACATAAAGTTTCTCGTAAGGTTGATAGTTTTACTATCTATTTCAGAAGAAAGGAAGATATTTTAACATCACAACAAGTAGAATCTCAACCAGTTTCTCAGCAATCTCAGTCAGTAGAATCAATTCCTCAACAACCTGAACCTAAAATAGAACAGAAGAGACATGATATCTCTTCTCAAATTGAGGAACTTGCGCAACTCTTTCCTAAGGACTTACAAAATGATGCACCAGTTATTCTTGAGTCTTGGCTTGCAAAATACAGTTACGAGGATGTAAGAGATGCTATCCTTTACACTATTGATCAAAAACCTGATAGAAACTTTACAGGCTACGTAGTAAGAATTCTCAGAGAGCTTCCTACATCTCTTATAGAATACAGGTCTATACGTGAAAAAAAGGAGAAAAAAGAGCGGAAAGGAAAGATGCAAAAAAAGGCATTGGAGGAAAGAGCCGAACTCGAGTCTTATTGGTGGACCACAATGATTAGTGAGTATAAAGCTTCGCTTACTCAGGAAGAGCTGAAAGAACTTGAGGAAGAAGTAAGCAATAAAGCTAAAGAAAAGAGTACAAATCTCGAAACTGAAGAAAAACTCATTATAAAGAGGCGAATTAGCAACTCTGGCATTAAAGTAGCTGAAGAACTTACAATTGAGGAGCTAAGAGAGTTCAAAGAAAGACATCTCAACAATAAAGAACCAAACGTCAAAAAGAGAGTACTTACCGTGAAAAGTTTTAAAACAGCGATAACTGTTGCAGTATCGCTACACAAGGCAAAGCCCGAAATGTATATTGAAATTAAAAGCGATGATGATTACGAGTTAGACTTAAACCTTGTGGTATGTACCAATCCAACTTATAAAGGTGTGGTAATTGAAATAGGGAAAAATGGAGAAGAGATTTTTGAGCAATATGTTGGAAAAGAATACTCAGAGTGGCAAAAGATTGCAAAGCTTGCATATAATTACCTATTCGAGAGATAGCCTAAAGAGACAGGATGATCTTCTCGAAACGCTACTCAAGAAATAAAGTGTTTTAAAAGGAGTTATAGAAAGCGATGTTAAATACATAGGATTTCTGAATCTGAATAAGATCTTTGATTTACTAATGTATTTCTGCTTGTTACAAAAATCTTTCATTTTTAGTTTCAAAAACATAGCATATTTTTTTCCCAACAAACTATTAGTTTTTTTATTGAGATTTAGATAGTTTTGAATAATTTATAGCATAATTATTCCTAACTTTGCAATACAATATACTTTAAATAATTTGTAATGTTAATAAAGGCGAATACGTTTGAAAGTGCATAACTTCGAAGTTTTCATACAGTTTGTGGCGGATGTCTCATTGGCCAGGAGGGAATAGGGTGCATGGATAAAAACACCCCCTGTGATATACAAAGACGTCCCTTAGGACACGAGGTAGATGTTGGGATGGTATATTATTATATTTTTGAGGTATTTTTCGATGAAGTTAAAATGTTTTTTGAATAGATTTTTATGTGAGGCAATGATTTAATCTCACATAGATTTTTCATGAGACAATTCGAAGTTTACTCTTTTGCGTGAATACCTTATTTGTGTGCTAAAGAGGACAATCTAACAAATTATATTTAGTCTACTTTTATAAGTAGTTCTCTATGGGAGAAGCATAAATCTAATTTATCTGGTAAAACCCTAAATCCTGTACCGTGATCATGTGGTCTTCCGTCAGGATATTGTCCGATTCGAATATCAACCAATATGACTCCTTCTTGAAGCAATTTAATAAAGTTTGGGAAATCAAATCCGCTTAGCAACCATACTTCGTTGTAATGGAACTCTTCGTTTTCTCCTTTACCTCTTGCATCTGCTTTTACATATACAATTTTTGGAAGCTTTCTTTCAAACGATGCTTTTAATGTTTCTTTGTCCCAATAACCTACAACTTCTTGTTCTATTGTTACAATGTTTATTCTATCGTTATCAATTGCTATTTTAAGTCCTGGTTTACCTTTTAGTGTGTTATAGCTTATTGCATTTAATGTAGTATGCAGTTCCTTTTTCCCGTTGCCTTTTTTGGATTCATAGCCAAATCTTGTTAGTAATTCTGAGTTTGCTTTTTCAGGAAGCGGTGATTTCGTAAAGAGCGTGAGCATGCTTTTAGCACCCTTCCTAGCCGATTTAAGCTCTGTTTTTATTCCATTTGGGCTTGGAAAATTATTTTCAGGGATTCCTAATAAATCCTCCAAAGTTTTTCCAATACCAGTATTGCCTGCTCTATGAGTTGTAATATATCCCATTTCTGCTATTTTTTTGAGTTTTTCAATCATTTCTTCAAAAGTGATATTGTAGCTCAAGGAGTTCTCCAGAAGTCAAGTATGTATTCAAATGTAGTACTTAAGGTAATATAATTACTTGGCCAACCGTAAATGCCAACTTTGTTGACTAACTTTCTCTTATCCCAAATAATTATGTTTCTGAGTTCATATCCCACTTTTTCCATAGCTTCAATAATATAAGCATGTGTAGGGTAACGGTGATTGTTCTCCCACAGGTCATTAACATTGATAACACAGTGTGCTTTAGGCTTCAAGAGTGGTCTTATAGCTTTGAAAATCTTCGCAAGCTCTTTCGTATATTGTTTGACATCCATTGTTCCAAGATCTCTTGGGTTATTTGAGTATTGCTGGACTTTTTTGTAATGTTTATTTTGTCTTAAATCGCTACGAAAACTCTTATTCAATCTTTCATGGTTCAACATGTTTGCGTAAGGAGGCGATGTAACGCATAATGAAACTGTTTCTTCTTCGAGGTATTTTGGAATATTGATTGCATCGTCACATATTTCAATTTGTTTTGTTCCGTCCCCTAGTGTTTGTGGAAGTTCAGCAAGTCTTCTGTTGGCAAATTCAACATATTTTTCATTAAGATCAAAACCTACAGCATTTCTTCCCAAATCTTTGGCTGCAATAAGTGTAGTTCCTATTCCTGCAAATGGGTCAAGGACAAGTTCACCCTTGTGTGTAAATAATTCAATACATTTTTTAGGCAATGCAATAGGGAAAACTGCAGGATGTATGTCTTTGTCTCTAATATCTCTTTTTTCGTAGGAAAATTCCCAAATAGCTACCTGGCTCTTTACCCATTCTTTTGGCGTAAGACAGTTCAAATGATTTTCTGGACACGAGCATGTTCTTTTAAAGTTAATATCGAGTTTTTTGGATGTTTTATTCGTCTTTATCTCGCTCATATTACATAGTATATCATAAATCCCTTTACTTGTGCCATGTTATAAAGTAGAGTATCCTTCCCTGGAACTTTACACCTCTGTCGCTGTCTTCAAAATCCTGGGGCCTATCAAGTGTTTGAAGGTATAAAGCTTCTTTTGCATCAAGGTCTAAAAGTATTTTATCTATTTCCTCATCAGAAATGTTGATGTGCTTTTTAACTTCATCTTTAAAGATAGGTATAGGTACAGAATCACCAAAATGGTGAGTTACATTTAAATCTTCATATACCTTCCTGAATATTACTTTGAGTGCATCTTCTTTTGGTATTACATATCTTGTTACCGTTTTGGTTGCCTTTATTTCTCCTTTTGCTATCCATCTTTGAGTTGTGCTTCTGTTTACCCCAAGCACTTTAGCAAGTTCAGTCGCTGTGAAGTTCTCTTCTATTTCAGGTGTATTACTTTGAATTACATTTGCTTTCTCATCTACTGCAGGTTGTAATACATTATGTTTCATTTCTTGAGACTTCATAATAGTTTGTATTACATTTGCAATTTCTTGCAATAAATTATAGTTCTTTTGTATTAAATCTGAAGTGTATTCTATGTTTGATGTAATGCCTTGTAATACATTTGCAATGTCCTGTAATATCTCCGTATTTCGTTGTATTTTATCTGAAATATTCCGCATTATATCTGTATTCCTTTTAATTATATTTGTTAAACTTTGTATTACCTCTTCTTGAGAGCTTAATACCTTCTTATTTCTCTCCCTAATCTCAGCAATTTTCTTATCAAGTATTCCAGCTCTTTCCCAGCGCCAGATGGTTACTTCGCTTACTCCTAACTCACTTGCAAGATCCTTCCTCTTTCTATTCATTCTTGCCTCCTACATTTAAGTTGTTTCATTGTATTACATTTGAAGAATTATGCAAAATGCGATACTTTGAAAGAGTAAATACAATAAAAGTTTGAAGAATTTACTTCGTTAAGACTAGAGATCATAATATTAACTCTTAGTCTATGATAGGTAAGCAAATTAGACAATTTGAAAGAAGTAACTTCAGGGATTTTGTGAGACTTAAAAAGTATATAAGGTATGAAAAATAAAATGGACGGACATATAAGATATCAGTCCTGTGTTTAGTAATTATACCTTAGTAACTGCATTTTGGTAATTACACAATGCTATATCCGAAATCTTTTTCAAAAATATGATCTCTTTATATGTGTTTGAAGTTCCAATGGTATCTTAAAGCCCTACCTATTATTAGATTGCTTAACGGATATTAAAATGGACATTATTCAATTGTTTTGTAAATGATGGAAGGAAAATTAATCTATGGTGTCATCTTCTCCCAGGTCATCACAAACTTTTATTTCATTATTGTTACGAAACATCATCATTGTTAATACAGATGCAAATTCTTTTGGTAAAACTGAATAAACCAGATGAAAACCATTTTTCCCTAAAACCACTTGAACATTAATGTATCTTACTTCCCTTCTAATTGTTTCGTCAGGATTTGTAGGAGACTGAATAACAGTATAGAGTACTGTATGAACATTAGGTACTTCTGATATTTTACAAAGAGAAGATACAAGTTCATCAAGTAATGCTTCATGTTCTCTCTGCGATCTCAAGAAGACATTCCCATCTTTATCTTTAACAAGAGATGAGTAAAAGTGTCCTTTTTTAGATCCAATTTCAAATGCTGTAAATCCTTTAATAACAGGGGCAAAGAGATTAAGTAAAGCCTGTGCTTCTTTCTTAAGTTGCTCTTTACACTTACCATAATCTTTATCTTCCATACCAACCTCCATTACAATAATCTATTTCATTGTATTACATTTGCAAGATTATGCAAGCTCTCATATAGAGGATAACATGAATACAACACAAAAATCTTTATCTCCTGTTATGTTCTCTAACTCTTGTGTTTTTATGGAACCAATAAAATGACTAATGAAAAGTTATGAAATATATGGGTATCTCAATCAAGAGTATTTAACTCAATCAAATATTTATTAACTTTATACTTCAATTGCAGTGTCATATGTATGAGGTGATAGTATGAGAAGACAGACAAGCATAAGAGTTGAAGATAAGTTTTATAAAGAATCAGAGAAGGTATTCAGTAAACTGGGATTAAATTTTGGAGATGCAGTAAACCTGTTCCTTGCAAAAGTAGCGCTGGAGAAGAGAATACCTTTTGAAATAGGCATTCCCTCAAAGGAGCTTACAAAGAGAATTCGTAATATTGAGAACGATAAAGATGTTGAAATCTATGAGAAAGCAGAAGAACTTTTCAAAGAATTAGGAATTTGACATTGTTAAGGTTAAAAATTGAAAAAGGATTTAAAAAAGATATTAAACGGGACAAGAAAAGCGAAAAATACTCGCAATTAGATTTTGAGATATTGAAAGATATCATAAAAAGGCTTCAGGAAAAGAAACCAATTGACCCCATCCACGATATACATCCACTTCATGGACCATTGTTCGGTTATGAAGCAATACACATTAAGAGTGATTGGATTCTTGTATTTAAGATAGAAAAGCCTTTTTTGATACTGGTCATGCTTGGAACACATTCTCAGGTATACGAAAAATAACCAATATACTAATTTTTGCTCGATATCATAGCATCAGCAAATGGCATATTAAAAATATCGCTCTATCAGAGGCAGCGTTCGCAATAATTGATTGCAAGATAATGCTTTCTCCTACGTTCGTTACCGGGGATCCTGGCTGTAAGTTGGAGTGTGATCAAAATTGGCAGAATACAACTATAACTTACCAATAATAGAAAGTTTAGATTTGCAAAAGGTGTAAGGGAAATGCCAGCCCCCCTTTAATTTTGTTTTGAAAAACGCTTAAATTTCAACGAAAAATGAGTGAAAAGTATAATTCATCAATCAATCCAATTTTTGCGGTTTTAGGGGTTTTAATGAGTGCTAAATTTAGCACTATGTACATTAAAAAAGTGCCTTTTGTAAAGGGATAAGGTATATCGATTAATTCTTATTGTAGTTTTCTCATTGATGTAACTGATTTCATATTAAAATGTCTTTTCATTTTCTAAACAACCTGATTGTATGTCTTTCATTTTCTATCTCTTTCTTTCTCTGCTTTAATTCATCTAAATCAACTAACCAGATATTTCCACTTTTCTCTGCCTTTACCTTCCTGGCTTTTACAAGTTGCCACAGGTAAGTCTGATTATAACCTGTCTTTTGAGAAGCTTCTCTTAATGTTACCATCTTCATATTTAACATCCATTCTATACTATTATATACCTATATAGGTTATGCTTGTCCCTATAAAAACTTGCAAATTTTTCAAAAAAGTACTAAAAATTTTTTGAGTAGTAAAAATACTTGATTTAGGCAATATATACAAGGAGGATTTCAAATGAAGAAAATTATTGTAATCTTGTTGACCGTCTTCATACTCTTTTCTCTGTTTCAAAGGGCGTTTGAACAGAATTTTGTAAAAGCTGATAATGTCCAACCTTGGCAACATATTAGCGATCCTGGTGGTGATATGAGAGATTTTGAGGTAGATCCTTTAAATCCTAATCATATGTTTATAGGATGTTTTTACGGATCAGATAAATGGTCATTTGATGGGGGTAAAACATGGCATGATTTCTGTTTTGATGCTGAACACAATTATAATAATATGTTGACTACTAGAGT
>Ga0078972_1009612_pt1 | contig 18930 bp, 12 predicted proteins | sample YelNatPaOPGAMG01_FD_67568 | JGI IMG/M metagenome (GOLD analysis project Ga0078972, IMG submission 67568) | Hot spring thermophilic microbial communities from Obsidian Pool, Yellowstone National Park, USA - OP-RAMG-01 (SPADES assembly) (version 2) | ecosystem: Environmental > Aquatic > Thermal...
GTCTCCTGGGGAGGCACCTTTTTTTCTCTTTGCCCATCCATGTCGCTTCACCACGGCTCATATCAAGGGTATGGAAAATTCGCATCCAGTGGGTTTTCTGATACCGTTTCTTTGAGCATCTATGGACTGGCGTACACTGATGGAGAGACAGTCATGTCGATAGCACTTGGAAGGCCCTATTTTGGGATCATGAGCGGCAGGAGAACGACCCGCACAAGCGAGACTGACCCGCCTGTTGATCACAGAATGAATGACTTGTACATTCAAGACCGTCTCCGCGCAAGCTAGCAGTGCCAGCGGGACGACTATCCGCGACTTTTTGCATATCCAAAGGACGCCACTGTCAGTTGCATATCTGCGAGAGAGACGATCGGAAACAAATATGGGCTGCTGGTCCAGGTGTTCCAGGATTCACTGGTCTGAGTACGGTGTTTTAGATATTCGTATTACGCTTTCAGCTCGCATTGACTTTGTTATCGATAAAATTGGGCGCATACCCATGACGGTGCCGCAAATCTGTCCTGTTTTCGCGCGTTCACCATTGTACTACATGCTGGATTGCTACGAGCGCCCAAGGCAAGGCTCTAGGTCGCGAAACTCGCTGGGTCGACCAAAAGTCCGTTTCTCGGCAGCCGACTTGGGGCCCGCTCGCATACCGGACCAGAAGAATCGGTTGATCAATCCGTTCCCCGTTTCCCGGAAGCCGACTAGATGCTCGCGGGTGCATCGAATCCAGCTCATCCCGATTAATTCACCTGATCCCGATTTCTTCGCTGTCGACATGATCCTCGCAAGAATGCCGCATTCGTACCTGTGTAAGCGCGCTTAACATAGCGCTCTGATCGTTTTAAAGTGCTGCTCGCAACCGTCGCTCATCAAAACCGTCATCTTCACATCGTTCCAGTAGAGCAGCGGCTCCCATCCCGGTACCAACACACATACTGACCACGCCATAGCGCCCCTCCCGGATAGCAAGCTCGTGCAAGAGCGTCACACAGAGACGAGCGCCGGACATGCCCAACGGATGACCGAGTGCAATTGCACCGCCATTCACATTGAGAACGTCTCGGTTGAGTCCAAGTTTCTGGACACAGTATTCCGCCTGAGAGGCAAATGCTTCATTGATTTCGTATAGATCAATCAAATTAGCTTCGACTCCAGCCTGCGAAAGTAGCTTCGGAATAGCGGCCGCGGGTCCTATGCCCATGACTGCTGGCGGCACGCCTGCAACCGCAAAGGCCCGGAACGTTCCCAGCGGCCGGAGACCCCGCCGCCGTGCCTCGCTGCGCTTCATTAAGAGTACCAGTGCCGCTCCATCGCTGACTTGGGAGCTATTCCCAGCTGTAGTGGTACCCTGCTTTCGGAAGACTGGCGGGAGCTTGGCCAACGCTCCAGTGGTGACGCCCAAGCGAATACCCTCATCGCGTTGCGCCACAACCGGTTGTGGGACTGCGGGCGCGCGTTCCGCCGTGGAGAGGTTCCCGTCTGCTTGCTTCGCCGCTTTCCTGGTGGGATACACTTGTGTCGAAATGGGAAGGATTTCTCGCTCGAAGCGTCCCGAAAGCGATGCACGTGACGCTCGAGCATGACTCGAAGCTGCGAAGCGATCCTGCGCTGCTCGACTGATCGCAAAGCGCGCTGCAACGTTTTCCGAGGTGTCTCCCATACTGAGATAGGCATCCTCTGCTGCTGCGCAACTCGCTAGGCGGTGACTTTTGCGCTCCAGACTTAACTGGATAGCATTCATCGACATGGATTCCACACCCCCGGCTATAGCGATACCATAATCGCCTCGCTGAATGGCAGCGGCAGCGTCAGCGATAGCCTGCAACCCCGACGCACACAGCCTATTTACCAGCCGCACTGGAACGGTATCAGGAAGGCCAGCACACAGCGCAGCGACGCGCAAACTCACAGCAGCCGCATCACCACGAGGTAGGGCGGTTCCGACGATAACGTCTCCGACCTCGGCGGGTTTCACAGCTGATCGATCCAAGAGCGCCCCGATGAGCGGCGCAAGCATGTCTTCGGGGAGCGTATCCTTCAGGAGGCCGCGCCCCGCTTTTCCGATCGCGGTGCGAACAGCGGCCACGAACACGATATCGTCGTCCGAGCCTGTCGCTAAACGAGGACGAGGAGGCCGCTCCAGCACAGGTTCAGTTGACCTTAGCGCACATTCGAGGGCAAACGACGGAGCGAATAGCGGGCACTGCGTACCGAATCGTGTATCCCATTCGCGCAGGCGCTCCAGGATGAGACGCGGCCCGCCGGGAAGATGCTGAGCCCAGTAGAGCAGGCCACCTCGATAGGCCGGAAAACCGTAGCCAAGCACCGATGCAACGTCGAGGTCAGCTGCTTTGTCGGCAATACGCTCCTCGAGAACCCGCATGGCCTCGTTGACGACCGGGAAGAAAATCATCTGCACGATGTCTAACGGCGTTAATGGCTCGCGCAGCGGTGGCGGCGTCATAGAGGCAAGGAGCGGATCCAACATCTCCCTATCTTCGATCGGTTTGCGATGATCCGCACCGTAGCGGTAAAAGCCAGCACCGCTCTTCTGACCTTTTCTGCCCATCTCAATCAACTTGCCCGCGATGCTGAGGCTACAAACTCGCTCGGGATACGACATGCTAAAAACCTGGTTCACAGAATCACAGATGTCGAGACCGACGAGATCCGCAAGGCCGAAGGGTCCCATTGGCAGACCAAGCACCTCTTGACATGCACGATCGATGTCGTATGGATGAATACCGAGGTACTCAGTGAGAAAGAACGCCATTTGGGTCTGGGGGAAGTACATTCGGTTCACGGCAAAACCGGCGCAGTTGCCCACAATGATTGGTGTTTTCCGCAGATGTTTCGCGAACGCAAGCACCATCTGCACTGCGCGGTTTCTGGTGCGGTTCGCACGTACAATTTCCAGGAGTGGCATAACATGTGCAGGACTGAAGAAATGTGCACCAATCAGACGCCCTTCCTTATGGACCTGCGGAATCGCTTCACCGATCAAGTCCAAGTTGATCGTGCTGGTGTTGGTCGCCAGAATGCAGTGTGGTCCCGTGCATTCCGCCAGCGATCGAAAGATGCCTTGCTTCGCTTGTACATTTTCGACGGCTGCCTCGACGACGAGGTCTACATCACTGAAAAGCTTTTTGTCGAATTCGATCGTGCCTTGAAGTCGCCGCCTGGCATCCGCGGTGTCGACCTTGGCGCGGCTCAAGATAGCCTCAATACGCTGTATAGCTGCAGCAAGGGCATTTTCATTGACTTCTTTCAAGACGACGCGTCCACCATTTTGTAGGATACATGCTGCAATCCCGCTTCCCATGAGGCCACCGCCGATCACCGCAACTGTCCGAGGCTCATGAAGGTGCGGCTCTGCCTTAAAATTCGTCACTGTTCTTCGCGAGGCAAGAAAGACATGAATGAGAGCTCGTGATGCCTCCGACGCCGCGCACTGTCGAAAAAGCTCCGCTTCTAGTGCCCAGCCAGCATCGCCACCACCACGCTCAATGCCTTCGAGGACAGCTCGGACACAGCTTTCAAACTGGATCTGACCAGTTTTCTGCCGCATTTCTACAGCTCTCGGCAGATACTTGCTGCGAATTTTCTCAACGTCGGCATTCCCAAGCTTGTCCGTTCGGGTTAATAGCGGTGGCGGCATCTTTTGAGGATCTGAGGCGACTTCCAGGGCTACAGCACAGGCCTCTCGCAGTAACGTCTCTCGACGACTCGCTGGAACGAGACGGTCGACGAGCCCGCAGCGATGCGCTTCCTCGCCGTCAATGATTCGCGAGTGCATAATCATATCGAGTGCTGGCTCAACGCCGATCAGTCTGGGAAGACGCTGGGTACCACCAAGACCGGGGATAAGGCCCAGTCTGAGCTCCGGAAGTCCAAGCTTTGCATCCGATAGAGCAACGCGAAAGTGGCACGCGAGGGCGAGCTCCAGGCCTCCGCCAAGCGCTGTGCCTGTGATACAGGCCACAGTCGGCTTCGGACTAGTCTCTAGCAGCGTCTTGAACGGCTCCGTATCCAAAGAGATAATATTCTCCGCACTTCCAAGCTTTTCAGGGAACTCGCCGACGTCAGCCCCGGCCGAGAAGGTGCTCTCGCCACCATACAGCACGATCGCCTTCGCCCGCCGATCAGCAACAACGTTCGCGACGTTCAAAGCCAGCAAACGCCGTAGGTTCACCGAAAGCGCATTCACTGGAGGAGCAGAAAAAACGATGATGGCAACTCCGTCGGGCTGGTATTGCACACTCACACTCTCTCCCGTCATAACTGAGTGAGTTTTCGACCCAGAAGAGAATCTAGAGCGTAGGTTCGTTCACGAATCGAGATTGCGACTGGGCAACAGCGCGCGTCGCGACATTTCGGGGGTGCCTACCAAAGCACCCCCAAGTAATCCCTCCTGATCGATGACACAGGCGCTTTCCTGGGAGACGCTTCGACGAGGCATGCAGGGGCTCTCGACAGATGCTCTGTTTCTTTTTATTGTCGGAAACATCTTTGACACCCACACGCATATGTACATATATACAGGGAGAGAGAGACCAAGGTTTACCAATTGAGGGCTTTATAGTATCGATTGGCCAAACGTCCATCGTTCCGTATGAGTTCCACGACCTATACGTTCCCTCCTAGGTATTTTCCACGTTCTATCTTGGGCTGCGTGCCTGCCCTGAGCAGCCCCAATAGCGCCTATACCGCTGGTGCGGTCGTAGCAAGGAGTCAGAACGGCTTTGCTTTACCACAGAGCGCGTCTGCTGCAGAAGCGGGCCATAGGTGCTTTCAATTGGCGCGCTGCTGCTGAGCAGCGAGGGCGATACCATGTAGGTTGTTGCCAGCTACCGCAGGACTCGCGGGAGGCTGCTGGTACCCTGTGTCTGTTAGGCGCACATCGCTTGCTGCACATACCCCGATCAACAGTGAAGTACTTGCCGCGTGCAGACCAAGGATTGGAGTCCGTCGGGAAGCGTCGCGTATACTCACGCTTTTCTCTCGCGCTTTTTTATGCAAGGAGGGACATTCAAGTTCTGCGACTTGACACCAGGAGGAAAGACAGGCCAGGTATGTTTGATGCGGCGCCCATATGTTGCATGGGGTTGATATTCTTATGCGCGAGCATCGAGATCCTCAGCTAGAACGCTTCCGATCCGCTTGCAATTCTTGACAAAGACCTTAGGGGAACTGATCCAATTCCAGGGCCAGCCAGGTGGACCATCTGCCTGCTTTCTGTTATGGAAAGCGCAAAGGCGACACGAACTTTATGATTTTCTTCGTGTAGTTCTTCGTCATGAAATACGGAAACATCGCCAGCAAGGAAGCCAGCGTCGTGTGTCCCCCAGCACCAAGCATGTGGTGGCCGCTGCAGCAGCGGCCCTTTCGTTGCGTTTGTTAGGTGCAATATTGGCGAGTCAAAAGAGGGATCTTCGCTGGCGCTGTTTTGATCGGCGGCTAGGAGAGTACTCCCATGTCCAAGCGCTTCATATTTGACGCAACGCGTCGGCAAGCGTCGAGAAGCATACGTATTGAATGAGCTGCTGGCCAACAGCAATCCCGAGAGCCCACTCGCATATGTGCCACGTGAGTCAGATATCCATGGAACGTTGAACTGCTCACTATGTCCTGCTTGAGATTTTTGTTCGAAATTGTTTGATGATCAGCGTCGCCATTCGAAGTGCAGCAGTTAGGGCTTACATATTCAATGATCGTTTGAGGATTCTCGGACGTATTTCAGGAGCGGCTCCTTCCACGCTTTGCCGTTGGATTACTTTACGTCACCGGAGTCAAGATGATTCGCGACGCCATTGAACAAGAGTTCGTAAAACAGGCTGTATCACTATCCAATTCAAATGTACAACTTTCGACGCTTCTCTTTTCCTCACATAATGCAAGCTCGAATCACGCATGGTTCATGTTTTCGATCTTCGTGTCTCAAGGCAACTGGTAGATGCGGCATTTCGCGTACGGGGATTGACAAGGAAAGTATCCCGACGTTGCTCCTTGAAGATTATTTTTCAAGCCCATGCTGAAAGCTCACTGCGTATGTCATTTCAAAGAGGCGATTCCGTTCGAAACACAAATCCTCCTCTCCTTGAAGCCATCGAGGAAATGACGCTCGACAGTAGCATGGCACCTTTCACGGTATATGCTCCCAGGTGCTCCGGTCTCTTCTGCCTGAACGGAAACGGGTCTGGTTATTGGACCTGAGTCATCAACACGATCCATTGCGATAGAGGAGAGTGCGCCAGCGCTTCGCACGAAGGAGGCGTAGATGTATCGAAATTTCTCGACTTCTTCTCTTGCCCCTATTTCCCTTCCAACACTCGTGTCATCGTTGAAAAAAGCGCGTTCCAAGAATCCTTTATCGGGCAGAACAGCATGCGCTTGCACATACAGCGGACGTCGTACTCGCTCAGGTGATCGCCCAAAGGAAGCCGGCGATTATAGGGTCCGTTACCGGACGTGGAACTGGCGAGGAAATCGAAGCCAGCCTTCTGTGCCCGTTATGGGACTGTACTAAACGATGTAGCAAGCCTTCGCGCGCCGCAGTGCGGCAGCCTTCGGAAGAAGACGTTTAGTGGACATACAAAAACACCTGAACGCACCCGAGTGTCATTGCTGCGAAGCGTGCATCGAGCCTCTGCACCAAAAAGATGAAAACCGCAAACGATGTGTTGCTCATAACTTTTCCCTATGCTCGGAATGCGTGCACAGTTTTCGCAAACTGCGGAATAGGGATTTCAAAAGTGTGATCCACATCCTTCGACTGCTAACAACAGAAATAGACGGACGTGAGAGACTGGCATCTTTAAAGCCGCAGATAAGAGAGAGGGAAACGATTTGTCTCAGAAAAAGTCCGCAGAGGTTAGTGGTCACTAGAGCAGCGATAGACCCGCACTAGTTTGTGAACGTCTGGATTGGAGTAGTGGATCCGTTCTATTTTACACCGATTTTGGTGACGAGGATTCACGTAATCTTAGGTTTGCTTTTACTGTATTAGAACGTTTCCGTTTCCTAGACGTTCCTGTCACATTACAGGTAGTTTGCACCGCAGCGCCATGGCCAGCACACTCTAAAGATCGCTTTCAGGGCACTTTCATACACCGAAACTCGCCGTAGAAGTGTACCGCTTCGCTGCACCCGCATCAGGCGTTGCTGCGAACGTTTTCTAACAATTTCTAGCGGTTCGGGGTCTTCCCAACGGGACGCTGCCTCGCTGACGTATGCGTCCACGGAACTCATCTCCGTTTCTGCTGGTTGAGAATGATGCTGCAAAAAGGCTCAAGTCTCGGACACCAGCCGGTTCTGGAAAGAGTGCAAGTACCCAAAGCGTGCATCGCTCGGGACCTGCTAACGGGTTCGCCTGCAGAGCTGAGGCGCGTCTCCAAGAAGCTCACTGGAACCATCGGGAACCGTTTGCGAGAACTCGAAGACCTACTGCATTCCATCCCGGATAACGCGGATACAACGGTGAGCGTACCTACGCTTGGCGAGTTGCTCGTGCGTACTGAGCATCTCAGGGTGTACCTAGTCGCTCTCAAAGAGGTGGTTACGGCTTTGCGCCGACAGTCTCCGGACGGTGAACTGCCAAGCGTTGATATCGAGGGCCAACTTGACGCCTTTCTGCAATGGTTCAATAAGCTAGACAAGCTCGTCGAGCGACGACTAAACAAAGTGACCGGGGCAGCGCCTGGAGTGGAGCGCCTGGCGTCTGCCGAAGCGTTGCCTCGGAGGGAGCAGTCCGACCCCGAGACCATCGTAGCTGAGACGCTCGCGGAATACGCTCCTTTTTTTAAGTTGTTTGAGCCTATGGAAACGAAACGAGAAGAAGGGCAGGAAATCAAACAGCCTGTACTGCGACGCCGACGAAGCCACCCTGGCAAGGAGCATACCTGGTTGGAGCTTCCATCGGTCGCAGCGGACCCCACCGGACAAGTCTCATCGACGAGCTCGCGATATGCCATCAAAGCACCAGATGGGGTTCTCGCGCATTTCCAGCTTCAGGACAGGTACGTTGAGGTCTTATCGGATACCGTAGGTCGCATACGTGAGCATGCAGAACAGATTGAAGAATCGGTGACGCGGGACAATGAGATATTGGATCGGATGCAACCCAAGTTGGAGCGGAATCTGGAGAGTGTCCGAACGCAGCAGGGAAGGCTGCAGACCTACGTGAACGAACGGGTGCGCTCCATCTGCTCCCAGTGGCTATTGGTAGCGGTTGCCATCGCGCTATGGTTCGTTGCTTTCTTGGCGATCCGGATGGGGTAGTTGAATAGAGCGGTGTCGCGACGGGATTTGTTCACAGGAAGGAACCAAGTTTGGGACTCGAGCGCATATATCTTGGAGTCCGAGTTGTTTCGTGGCTGGACCATGCATGGAAAACCCGTCGGGTGTGTATGCTGATCGACGCTAGGACGCGCTTCATAGGCAAAGCGCCTTCGACATCCGGACCGTGGCGTTACCAAGGATGTTCTCTGTGGCGGCATCCGAGTGACGACGTTGACCATGGTTCATGCAGCCCCGGTATCGTCCGGTAACGGCAGTAGGTGTGGGTGCAGAACGCTAGTGCAGTGGCTGAGGCGGCAAAACAACTCCTCCTCTAGCTTGCTATTTTAGAAACGTGGCGGTGAGAACGAGGCAAGATTTAGGGCAACACAGGTGCACAGAGCTTTTGTGAACACGAAATGCACGCTTCTATGTATCCGCTCTGTGACCGCAAAATCTGTTTCCACGCGTGCGCTACTTTTCAAGCGTTTCTCGTGAATCGTATCGTCGGTTTAAGCGGCAAACACGAAAGAGTTCATTACGCGAAAATACGCTCCGCATGGAATCCTTCTTCGTCATGGATGACAGCAAGAATGAGATTCAATACAACTGCGAATGTGTGAAGGTGACGACGATTTCCGACGGATGCATGGGAGCATGGGCGCGGGCCTTTGGTGAAGCGACCCGAGGGTGTCGAAGGCTTCGTGGATACGCCCATTCCGCACTCCACTCGTCATATCATGCTTGATCTTTCGGACGAGGCGGCGTACCAGGTGGTGTGGTGTGCGCACTTGAACTGCTATGGCCGGCTAGACGAGTCTGCTCCAGACGTGCCCGGAAAGCGGCAGCGGATACACGTGGACTGGAGTCGCGGCTGAATGAACGCCGCCTGCGAACAATGTCGCGCTCGCTTTCGGAGTCACTCGGTGTTGCGGGCGGTAGATCCAAGCTCGAGCGTGCATACTGACTCAGCTGCTTTTCCAACGCTGCTTTTTCCTTTTGAAGTTTCTGTACTTCGCGCTGGAGGCGGTTGACAATAGCCTCCTGCTCTGCCTCTAAAGCGTTCTCCATGTCGATTTTCTCCTTTTTCAGTTGCTCCAAGCGCTGCTGGAGCGTATTAGTTAAGTACTCCTCCTCTCGTTCAATATCACGAGCGAGCTGTTCTTTCTCTAAACGAAGCTCGCTAAGGCGTTTGTTCAGGCGGTTCGTTAGGGCCTCTTCTTCGGCTTCCAGCTGCTGCTGGATGCGTACGTTCAGCGCTTTCTGCTGTTGCACTTCGTTTTCCAAAGCAATACGCCGACGGCGTTCGTTGGCCAGTTCTCCTTCCAGTTCCTTTACTCGTGAGAGTGCCTCCAGCAGCGCAGCTGTGGCCTCGAGGGAGTCCGCGGGCAGCCGCGCGTCCCGCGACTCCACCGGGCTCGATAGAGCAGCATCGCTGGAAGCTGTCGGTGCTTCCATGCAGGAGCTCGCACGCACACACAAACACAGCTCGACTCAGAACTTTCTGAGATAGCGGGAAGACAGCAAAAAAGCAAAGAAGCAGAACCGGATACTAGAGAAACTGTTCACAAACAACAAGAAAGCTGAGGCGTCCCGAAACGCGTGCACAAACCCAATGGCGTCTTTTGCGTTGATTTTGTTTCCAATGACAAACCGCTTACGCTGACCACGGATGATCCCAGATTGCAGGATGGATATTGATAATTGGAAAATCGATTATCATGCTGCAGTCTATCTCCAAGTTTCATTACTTGCACTTCCTTTCGGATATACCGGTCGTTTAGTACGTTCTATGCTGACGCCGAGTACCTGCCTTGATGCACCCGCCAAAGCGCTTTTACGGCTGGTGCGCATCCAGCATGGAGATAGAACTGCTTTGCTATACCAGCTGAGGGCGTCGGCTCGAGGCGTAGTCCATTCGACGCGGAGTCGGGATACATTGTCATTCTCGGAGCATGCAAACTGCGCAGAAAGACGTACTTTTTGGAGCAGCGCGAAGCGATGTGCAAGGAGAGCAACCCGACCAGTGCGACGCCCAGAGGCAGTCTGCCCGCTCCTAGTCCCAGAATAAAGTGTGTTGTGTACGAGCTGCTCATATCTAACCACAGCACCAGTCATTGTTGGGAGCACCAAGCGCGAGCCCGGCAAAGGCGTCAGGGTCGCGGGACCTTCCGCCTAGATCGTAAGCTTTCGACAACATGGAAAGTTTTTCCTCCTTTTAACATATACCATGGGAGTTGAACGAAAATATCATCGAATTGCTAGTCAATTGTTTGTTTTTGTTCTTTTCTATTAAGCACGGTCGATACACGCACCTCCATACCAGGCTTTCACGATGTGTACGTCGCCGTTGACGGGGAATGAGATCCAGATCATCAGCGAGTTGCTGTAACGTACAAGTGGTCTTTGCGTTAAAGTCGTAGCAAAGTATAGTTTTTCAATTCGATTGTGTTTCAAACCTCAAACAAAAGTTTTCAAGTGATTTTTTGCTGGATATAGTAGAGGCTTTCAAAGAGCGTTCATATTCAAAAATTAAAAAGGAAAGAATTGAAAAATCAAGTCGACGATCATGGAGACCAATTGTCGCCGGCTGCCAGAAAAAAAAAACAAGAAACAGTGCCAAGTCGAGAAGAAAAGGAAGCGGAAAAGAGGCAAAAGGGGGAGGCCTTACGTCGAAGACTGCAAGAAAGACGACAGTACGACGAGATGGTTGTGAAAGCCTGTCTTCTTGGACATATTAAAGATCCGTACAAGGAGAAGATGCGAGAAGCCATCGGAAACCGTGTCGATTCGTAATCCATGAGTATTATACACGCTTCGTAAGGGCTAATGCATTTGGTGAAGGAGATGTATCGCAACGCGACGGAAATCAAAACAGTCGAGGTTCCGGAGGAATTTTCAACAAGACCTTCGTTCGCCACCTGATGGTTGGTACACGGGAGGCGCGGAGGGAAAATGAGCCAGTGCACGCCCTCTACGAAAATTTCGTGGAATTCCGCGTCGAGGGTACTCGATACATGGGTAACCGGGATATTTACACCTACGGAGCGACGAAGTACCTCACGTACCGGAAGAACCATATGACTATGAACCTCAAACGCTTCATGATAGGCTTCATCTTTGCGCTGTACCCGGGCCTCTCTCGCAAAAGGATATGGGCCATCATCGATGGCATCACGAACGATAGTAAGAATGAACAGGAAATGGAATTCGTCCACAAGAAGACATCACGCGAGGGAGAGAATAAAGCTTCTGTAATCTGTGCGGCTATTCAAGAGCACCGTGCGGTTCTGGGGCTGATGAATCCACAAAAAAAGGGTATCAATTATGAAAAGGATGGTATCCCTTTATCCTGCGGTATTTCGTGTTACTGAATCGAGAACTCGAGCGCAAGGCGGAGATGAAGCTGAGTGAGGGAAAAAATGAAGAGTGGGAGAGACGGAAGGCGTTCCTAATGGGGAAGCGCTTCAACGTGGTTCCAATGTGCAACATCAAGTCACATTTTGTTACATCGACTCCAGAATCCTTTACGGCATCATTAGTGAGATCAGTCCCGAGTTCGGTGTCAGCAAGGAGGAATTCTCCGGCGAAAACCGGGAGACGTACTGGAAGAATATCTTCGATTTCAAACGTCTCAAAGTCAGCAAACAAAAGGTATTCGCTGGGATGATCGAAACCGATGGAGTAGCCTTGAGTGTACACAATCGGCGCTTGAAGACAGATCGTCCAGCTCCGCCGGCGACGAAGAATGAAGATGAGAAGCAGGCGGGTCCTGCGACACAGAAAGTGCAAGATAACGACTTTGTCGTTGGCGCGGACCCCGGGAACACGAATATCGTTACCATCGCCGCACTCAAATGTGGGGAAGACGGCATTGACGGCAACTTACGTCAGAAAGACTTGCGTCTATTGAGGTTCTCGAGAGCGAGATACTATCGAGAATCCGGTATAATGAATGTGAGGAAGAAAATTGTTACGTGGAATTCAGGAATGAAGGATCACCTGGAAGCTTTGAGCGAGGTGACGAGCCGAGGAGCGGGCTTACAAGCTTTTCGGAAGTTCATGAATGTACGTGTTCCTCATTGGGATGCACTGTGGGAGGAGTATACAAAGCCCAGTTGGGCTCTTTTGCGAATGAATTTGTATTGCGGTAAGCGGCGGGCGTTCGCGAACTTTTTCAATCAACTGAGCGCCCTCAAAGAGGATCAAAGTCGGAGGCTCGTAGTAGCATACAGAGCAGGGCGCTGGAAGACCCAAAAAGGGACTACTCCAGCTCCAAAGACAAGAACGTACTAGGAGTGCGCACGGCGTTTTGTCACGATACCTGTTGATGAGTTTCGAACGTCTTATACACACCATGAACCGGGATGCACACTTCAGGGGGTCGAGATGGAAAAGTGCCAGAGGAGCCCTGAGGATATGAAATGGTACGGACCGCTGACGGAAGAGCAAATGGAAAGGAGAGCGAAAGTTCGTGGACTACTTGCACTAATAAGTACAACCAGTGATGGCAAGAAACGTATGGAATTCGTGAACCGAGACTTTAACGCCGCTATCAATGTAAGGAAATAGGCGGTGCTGGAGAATAGACCTCCAGAACTGACACGAGAGAATTTTATTGGAAAACCTCTCAAAGTGGAACTATATGAGAAAAAGTTTGAAGAAGTGGTGGGTGGCCGGTCCAAAAAGACGGGGAGGCGTCTGCACTTCAGTTGGAGACTTCTTGTCTAGGGCAGGTCACTCGCCACTACTATACACGCCCGGCGACAACGTTTTTCTTTCGAAAGGCGTTGTTGGTGCGTGCTGTGCCGACTTGATTATGCTACCTTTTGATGGGATCCCCTCACGAACGGCCCCGTGAAACCGGTGAGCACGTTGGTTCGTGGAACTCCGAAAAAACACACCACTCCCGGGGGCTCCGGGTCGGTCGCTCGTTCTCAGCAGAGCAGCTTAACAGCGCGGGACGCCCGTTCGAACCTCTGGCGAAAGAGTTACGTTTGTTAGGATCCGTTGGCGGTTCAGGCAGCTCCACGGTAGGCACTGGCTCGTTTTCGCACTGTAATTCTGAGTACGAGAGCACTTGCCGCGCTTACAATGCACAGCAAAACCAGTCCCGAGCGACAGCGGCTGCAGTCGTTCCCGAACGGCCTCGCCACAGTGACGTGACCGAGGACGGCGACCGACAAGCAGCAAGTTCGGAGAGAGGCACGAAAAAGCTGTCTTTTCGTCAGCTCAAGTCGTTGCACGTCTCCTTGAGCACGGTGGAACGTTCCGTTGCCGCTGCCGGCGCCAAGGAGTCCAACGAAAAAGCGTCCGAGCTCAAAGTCATTGAAAGCGTTACACCGTCGAGTTTGCTGCAGGAGGCTCTAATGCGTGCATCTCGACGACGAGCTGATGGCAAAAAGATAATCAATTTGAGCGCCCTTACCGAAGCCATTGATGAGTTAGGTCGAGCAACCGAGCAGCTGGACTGTTACACGGCTCATCTCTACCAAGCGCAGGCTTTGGGAAGTAATCGCTACGTCCGACTACGGGCCGGCCCGGAAGCTGTTGCGCAGCGAACGCTCGCACTGGACTTGGTGTCGGACGCTTTGTCGAAAGCACTCGGGACGCTTTCTGAAAACTCGAACCTTATTCGTCGCTCAAGAAAAGAACTGCACGTATCAGAAGAGCTATTCGAACGCAAAGTAAGCAAGCGTTCATTTCTGCGTTCGGTTGTACAGAGTCTTGAAACTATTCGACGGATGCAGCAGCTCTTAGACGAAGTGCGAGATGCGCTGCGTCTGCATCAGTATGATGAAGCGAATCGTCTTTGCAAGTCATTCGATCTGCTGTATCGTTCGAGCCTTCTCCGCAGAGACCTTGGATCTGTCGTTCGAAAGGGAAGAATATTTAGAGCTTTCTCAGACGTGTTCATGGACCTTGCCGCTCGATCGCTTCAGTGCATGTTCGAGCAGGTGCAGGGTCTCTGTTGCAAGTTCGATGCGGAAGTATTCCAGGCCGTCTGGAACGCCTATGAGAATCTCGGCGCTGAGTTGGTCCTAGCCGAGCGTTTCGCATATGCCTTGGAGCATGTGCTTGCCGAGATTCGTGCAAGGGCGCTCGAATGCGCACAATGGAGGCAAGCCTCCGGTGCGACTTTAAACGAGTCATCCAAAAGAGAGGCTACGGCGGCGTCACCGTTGCTTGCGAGCTTTACGAACGTATGGCAGGCTGCAGGCGCCCATGCCAACGCGTTGGCACCACGGACGCCAAAATCGCAACATGTGCCAAGCAACACCGCTCCATCTGGTGGGGAACTGGCCTCGAGACCACGGAATCCGTGGGAGTTTCTAGACTGCTGGGCTGGATTTCTCTCAGCAATCTGTTACCCAGTGCGACAGCTTTTCGAACACCCCAGGATCAGCAAACGATTTCGAAGCATCGTTTGGGAGGCACTGCAAGCTCGACTCGACGCGGACTGCGATTTCATGGCGAATCAGCTTGTCGCTGAACACGATACCTATCCTGTAGTGACGCTGGCGGAGCTTTGGCGCTCCCAACTGGTGCTGCACGCTCTGGAGACACAGTGGATATCCATTGCAGCCGATGATCACTTCCCGGAAGACGCTGATGGACGCACCGCTGGTATCTATAGCTTCGATGCGACTGCACCAAGGAAGCATTCAATGGTTACTGCAAGCCCGAACGGCTCGGTAGTGCGCACATCGAGTTTGGAGCTGAATGCAGAACGCCTCCTGCGTGGTACTCGACAGAGGAAGCAGCGCACGTTGCCGCTCGCTACGATCCACGAGAATATCGTGAAGCCTCTCCTCAAGAGTTATATTGATCTGTTCAAACGTGATATTGAGTCGCGCTTCATGGAGATATTTGCGACTCCCAATGACTGGCAAGCAATCAGCGTTCAGTCGCTGGGAAATACTGACACGCGCAACCAGATGCAGCTCGATCAGAATCGCTTTGTACCGGAGACTTGGCGTTCTTACTGGGAGACGATTCGCGCCTGGTATGCAGTACCAGATGCGGATCCGGATTCGTGCCTCGTGGTGAAGGTGCTTACCCACGAGCTAGCCTCTTTGCGCGTTGAAGATCTCCTGTCTATTATCTGGGAGCGCTTGCATCGTGATGAGGGTTATTCTATACCCGACGACTATACATTTACGGGCGCATCGGTATTTGGGATCGAATGCATTGGCACGCTCGCATCGATGCTGTATGCACCATCTGAATATGCAAATGTTGCCCCAGCTGGTCTATTTGCGGAAGCGATTCAGCAAATCGCACTTTTTGCGATGTACCTGCTCGGTGTCGTCTACGCGCCGTGCTTCATGGCAACGGGTATTCTAGGCGGTAGTCTCGTTCAACTGGAAAAGTATGAAAGCTTGCGGCCAGCACTGAGTGCGTACCAGCGAGCACTTTTGGCACACTTTCTACATGAACCGGGATCCAGTGCAGCGTCGTCAACAGCGCTCCAACGACCGCGGTCGGAACTCAATTTGAGCAAGTTTTGTTGCGCTGTGGAGTCGGCCTGGACCATAGGACAGGTCGCTGCGCTGACTCTGGAGACAGCGGCCACCTTTCAGGAACAAACACAGGTTGCATACCGACCGGAAAGCCGATGGCGAAACGCGTTTGTCGCCGAGGCTCTTGGTAGAGCGAACCAGCTACGTGGCCTCGCCGATGCGCTGCAACTGGCATTGTACCGTTCCCTGGCACCGGCGCTCGTGGATACCGCAGAGATCACGCGCAACGTCGTTCAACAGTTGAAACAGAAAAAGGCACCCTGGTGGCAGTCTATTAGCCAGGGACAGAGCCCGGTCTCACCGTCGGCAGAAGGCGCTGTGCGTGAAACGCTTGGAGAAGCCTCTGCAGGCGGGAATGAGGATGCGGTCTCCGTTTCGCGGGCTAGTCCATATGTAGCCCAAATAACGGCTCGTTTGCGCATGCTGCACGAATCCCGAGGACTACCGGCGCATGCCGAGGAGCCATTGTGGCGCGCCTGCGTTTTTGGCGTACTTGTTGCCGTTCAGGACGGCATCGCACAGATTCCCGTCACCAGTGTAGACATTCAATGCGTGAGCCAGGCGCTGGTAGATGCCAAGACCCTTATCGGTAATCTGGAAGAAGTGCTGGGTTTCCATCCGCTCCCGTACGCAAGTGAGCTCTGTCAGTTCATCCAGCTCCATCTGGCACCGCTACCGCGGATTCTCCAGTGGATCGCGACCCATCGTGAGACGCTGTCGCGGGCCACCATGCGCGGACTCGTTCGCCACGGTGTGCGACTGAGCATTGACGACGAGAACGCATCCAAGACGTTCTCCGATGAGGCCATAGAGCGCCTGCTGACGGAAGCAGCTGCCGAGGTCCCAGAGACGGCGGCGCGCACGAGTCCACAAGTCACCTCGGAGGACGCCACGGACGGCATGCAAGTGTCCGTTACGGTGCTCCGTCTAGATGCACTGTAAGCGTCGAACGGGATAGTTTCAGCGTTCATCTAGTATGACGCAGCTGCCTTGGGTATTCGTCGACGGCTTATGCATGAGAATTACGGTTCCGCTCCAGTTGCGCGTAGGGCAACGGTTATCGCATGGCGCTTCTCGTGTGCCTCGTTGAAGAGGAAACGCCACATTGACGGCGTCGTGCCCAAACGGATATTAACTCTAGTACGCTGCGCTGTCAGCTCTGGGAAGTTTGGGTCCAATCCGTGAAATCGATGCGGAAGCGATTGCTATAGCGCTGAAGCACGAATCGTTCCCCAGGGACGATTATCGAGATCGCGCGACCCCGCCGACCGAGTCTTCCCGTGCGTCCTACTCGATGGGCATACTGCTCTGCGGTCTCGGGTAAGTCAAAGTTGATCACATGACTCGTTTCGGGTATGTCCAAACCGCGTGACGCCAGATCGGTGGAGAAAAGCGCTCGGACCTCGCCGCAGCGAAAGCGCTCCAGAGCGAGTCGTCGGCGTCGCAGCGGAAGCGCTGTCGACAACACTGCAACTTCGGATTCCGTAAAAAGACCCTGTACATGGATATAGTTCGCAATCTGGTCAAGATTTCGTGATTCACTGCAAAAAATGATGACCTGGGTAAGCGAAGGGCGTTCCCTTTCGAGAAGGAAAGCAAGCGCTTTCAACTTTTTTCGCGATTCGGTGCAGATGACATAAAAATGTTCGATTCGTTCGGGTAGTTGTGCGACGCCTGGAGCGTTCGTGCGCTGCAACGCCAACTCCAGGTCGTTCGGTGAAGCGGGCGTTTCCTCTGCGTTGGCCCGGAGAGTCGCGGCATGGACGGCTTGCACCTGCGGTGCGGCGTCCATGGGACTCGACTTTGTTGCGAGGATTTTGATGTCGCCATCCATCCATCCCTGCTGGCGTGCATAGTCCATGAAATGTCGATACTGGGGGATCGTTGCCGAAACGAACACTGTGGTGCGCCGTCCCTCGATCCTCGACATGCAGTACACGTTCAGGAGCGCGTGAAGGCTTGCCCGGTAGGCGGGCTCCCCGACGCTCACATCAACCTCGTCTATAACGGCCATGCGGACGGAGTGCAGACGGAGCTTGTTGGATCTCGCAAGAGCCTCAATGCGGTCCGCGATGCCGATGAGGATTCTCGGCGGTGCGTTCCGAAAGAAGCGACGTTGTCGATCGACACTAGCCTCGTTGAGTGCAATGCCTATAAGGAAACGGTCGCGCCGTGGCACTGACGACGATGCAGGTGCTGTCGTGGCTAGGTATCCCACAGCAAGACGGCGAGCAACGCGATATACCTGCACAGCGAGTTCCGGAGTAGGGACAATCACGAGGCCTTGCACTGCTGAACGGGTAGGCTTCACGGTGGCCAGCAGCGGAATGAGGTATGCCAGAGTCTTGCCGGAGCCGGTTTCTCCGAAAACGACAGCGTCCCTGGCGCGCTCTTCGCCTTGTGCTGACTCGTCTGTACCCAGAAAATGGTCCAATGCTGCTTTCTGGATAGGCGTATAACGGTGAAAACCGACCGACTCGAGGCGGGTGAGGAGCCACGCAGGCAGGCGCGAAGCGTAGCGCTCGCGAAAACTCCCCGACTCACGCTGCTCGCCCGGCGTTGCAGTTATAGCAGGTGTCTCTCTACAGCTGTCTCCAAAGTTGTCGAAAGCGTCACCCGACAGCTCGAGTCGAAGCACGGTATGCACGCGGCAACGTCGACGTTCCAACGGAACTCGTTGAGAGAAACGACTCGCGTTCCGAGTATACTCAGGATGTGGTGACACAAACCCCCGACAAGGTCGCGGTCGCGCCTTTGAAAACGTGACTGGAGCTTGAAGAAAGGTCATTCTTCGACGCGGAATATGCCTAACCAGAGCTCGACGTGTCCAGTGTGTGAGCGCAAGCGAGCAGTCGAGTACTACTCGGCACACGCCACCAGTGTCAGATGGGAAAAGGCATATGCTACCGATGGCGCTGCGGCTCTTTTTTTCGCTTTTCTTGCGAACTTTCTCTTTTGATGAACAGGCTCTAATTTCAAAGTGCAGCAACACGAGCATTCGGATCCATACCTAGTTCTAGGATGCGGGGGCGTCTTTTCCGAGTGATATATTCGAAGAATACTTGCGGATGGAATTCGTTGCGTTGCTGGAGTCAAAATGATTCGCGGAGTGTCATCGAAGATGCGT